>Ga0256833_1000328_pt1 | contig 37810 bp, 40 predicted proteins | sample 356284metaG_FD_190535 | JGI IMG/M metagenome (GOLD analysis project Ga0256833, IMG submission 190535) | Hydrothermal vent microbial communities from Mid Atlantic Ridge, Atlantic Ocean - 356-284 | ecosystem: Environmental > Aquatic > Marine > Hydrothermal vents | place: Atlantic Ocean: Mid... | reverse complement strand
TCTCTTCCTCGCGGATATCTGCCTGAGTATGGAAACCAAAACCTCATCGCTAATCTTCTGCCTTATCCTTCCGGCCTGAGCTAAAGCGATCAGATGGTTCTCCACAGCTTCGGCTATGTCGGGATGAGCGAGCTTCAGCCTCGCGAGCCTTTCCCTCGCTTCCGGTTCGAGTATCCTTCTCAGAATTTCCCTCTTCTGCAACTCGATCTGTCTCTGCAATTCCTGCTGTCTTCTGAGCTCCTCCAGTTCCCTCTGCCTCTGTAACTCCAAAAGCTTCCTCCTTCGGATCTCTTCAAGTTCCCTCTCGTCCATGTCGATCACCACCCGAACTTAGGTTTGAAAGTATTTAGTATTTTGCGAGCTCCGGAATCTGCTGAACGAGTTCTCTCTTTATCTCAGCGGCAACCTTGTCCAAGAAAGACCTTCCTTTGGGCGTTACCACCCTCCCCTCCTCCGTCTTCTTCACGAATCCAGCCTTTTCAAGTTGCTGAAGTGCTTTTCTAATTATAGAACCGCTACCTTTTCTGAACTTCGGTGGCTCCACACCCCTCCTCTTCCTTCCGCCGTATGCGGTTCTGAGCCTTTCTATTCCCACCGGCCCGTCTATGTAAACCTTTCTGAATATCGCCGCCACCCTTATCCACCACCAGTCCTTCTGCTCCGGAGCCCTCTCCTTGTGAACGCCCGTTTTAACGAACTTCGCCCATTCCGGAGGCTCGAATTCCGGCATCTCCTTCAGCTTCTCCGCGACCCTCTGAATCAGCAAATCCGGCGGAACGTCATAAACCGTCGCCATATCAACACCTCTTGAACGTTAAAACGAAACCCCTAAAGTCCACCAACTTACCGTTAACCTTCTCCGCAATCTCCTTGGCAAGCTGTTTTTTATCCTTTCCCTCCAACTCCCCCTTCATTCTGAAGTTCTTCAGCATCCTAACCTTGACTATTCCGTGCTTTTCGAGTATCGTATTTATCTCGTTTATCAGTCCTTCCGTAATTCCCTTCTTTCCTACGTTTATCGTGACTATGTCGTCCTTCTTCATAGGCATTCACTTAACACCGACGATTGTTTAAAAATTTTTGCCGTGCGAGCTTAAACCCTTATCGCGTTCTCCGGACATATCTTCGCACAGACTCCGCAAGAAGTGCAGAGCGAGGGATCTATCTTCGGCCTCCCATTTTCCAAGAAAATCGCCGGACATGAGAATTCCCTAACGCACTTCATGCAACCGTCACATGCATCGGTGACCTTGAAAGGCTTCAGCTTCTTTCCTTTCCTCTTCGCCTCTCTAACCCTCAAAATCGAGCACTTCTGCCTCGCTATTATTACGGCAACCCCTTCGTGCTTTAAAGCCCTCTTGAGAGTTTCTTCGAGTTTCGATACGTTGTATGGGTTGACCACTTCGACGAACTCCACCCCTACGCCTCTAACGATGTTCTCTATCTTCACGGCCCTTCCCATTCCACAACCCGTTATTCCCGTTCCGGGATGGGGCTGGTGGCCGGTCATTCCCGTAGTCTGGTTGTCCAAAATCACGAGGACGAAATTCGCTCCGTTGTAGACCGCGTTTATCAGCGGTGGAATTCCGGCATGTAGAAACGTCGAATCTCCTATAGTGGCTACTATCCTGTCCTTCAGAACCCGGCTGAGACCGTTCGAAACACCGACGCTCGCACCCATGCACACGCATATATCCACGGCCTCGAACGGCTTGTTTATTCCGAGCGTGTAGCATCCTATATCACTTGGCAAGCAGGCGTTTCCCAATTCGTTCACGACCTTCCTTATGACGTAGAAGGTTGCGGAGTGAGGACATCCGGGACAGAAAACGGGCGGACGGGGTGGAGCCAATTTGGCGAGCTCCTTACCCCTTTCTTCTATTTTATCGTAATCGACGCTCGTTTTAATCCCCAAGAGCTTGGCTATACCCTTCTCCACTATCGCGACGTTGAACTCGTAGTCCATTGGCAGATGCCCGCTCAACTTCCCGTAAACCTCTCTATCCAAGGTTTTAACGTGCAACTCAACGAAGGGATCCACCTCCTCCACCACGAGCACCTTATCCACTTCCGAAACGAAATCCTCGACGAGCTTCATAGGCAGGGGATGCATTGAGGAGAGCTTTAAAATGGGAACGTCCAGTCCGAGCCTTTCCACCGCCTCCCTCGCGTATGCGTAGCTGAGCCCACACGCTATGATACCGAGCCTTCTGTCTTTTCCTTCAACTATCCAATTCCTATCCCACTTCGAAAAGAAGCTCTCAAGCCTTTCGAGCTTCTTCCAGAGCTTCTTCTTCAACTCCCTCGCGTGGGAGGGGAGGACAACATCCGTCTTCGGATTCCTCCTCCACTCTACCTTTTCGAGCATTTTCTCTGGAATCCTTCCGAGCCTAACCACACCCCTCGCGTGGCTCAGGCGGGTGTATGTTCTGAGCATGAATGGTAGGCTGAATTTCTCCGAAAGCTCGAAAGACTCGACGGTTAAATCCTTTAGCTCCTGAACGCTACAAGCCTCTACGACCGGAATCTTTGCGGAGATGCCATACCATCTGTTGTCCTGCTCGTTCTGACTGCTGTGCATGAACGGATCGTCCGCGGACACCAAAACGAAACCACCCCTCGCACCTATGTATGCGAAGCTGAAGAGGGCGTCGCTCGCCACGTTTACTCCGACGTGCTTCATCGCGCACATTCCCCTCTTTCCGGCCAAAGAAGCGCCCATAGCGACTTCGAAAGCTACCTTCTCGTTGGTCGAATACTCCATGTGCATGAATCCGGGCATCAACCTGCAAACCTTCGCCAACGTATCTCCAATTTCCGAGGAAGGTGTTCCGGGATAGCATGCGAATACGTCTATTCCCGCCTCCAAAGCCCCTCTCGCAATCGCCTCGTTCCCGAGAAGAAATACCGTCTTACCTTCTTCTTCCAAAACGTCCATATTGCCACGAAAAGGAGAATTTTATTTAAGTTTGTTGATTTACGAAACCGTTATTAGTTTGGCCGTGGATCGGCTGAAAAATGAAGCTCCTAACGATAGGAATCGGCAGGAAGGGCTCGGAGGTTTCGAGCTTACTTACCAAGAAGGGTGTGAAGGTCAACAGAATCCCCCTATTCAGATGTTACGCCGTCACGAACAGCTTGGACGATCTCAAGGCGATAAAGCTCGGCCAGAAGAACAAGTTCTGGTTGATGGCGAGGGACGGGAGGATAGACGTTAGAAGCGTTCTGAACGAAATGCTCAGCAGATACGAGTTGCACGAGGGCTCTCTAATAATAACGTCCTTAGACGACGAATTCGGGGTGGATACAGCGGTAGAGTTCGGGAAAAATCTGATGAAATTTTCGGACGATCCCGTTATTGGACTGGGAATCGTTCCTCCTTTCGAGAGGGTAGATCCCAACGATTTGAGGAGGAGGATAAGGAAGTTCAGGGAAGCCGTTAGAGTTCTCGTGCTCGTCGAGGAGGAAATGATAGGACAGAACCTCGTAGAAGCTTTGAACGTCATCGCGAGGGTGGGAGAGATAGATCTGAAGAAGAGAATTGCGGGAGAGGTTGTAATCGACACTTCGGACGTTTTCAACGCTCTGATGGTCGAAGGATTTTCGGCAATAGGTTTCGCGAAGAGAAGGCTTCCAGTAACGTGGTTATACAAGGTTCTGCTGAGAAAGGATAGCGAGGTGATAGCGGTAAGAACGCAGAGGATGATGGAAATGGTGGAAGAAGCTCTGCAAAATCTGAGCGTTAAGGGTGACGTGGAGACGGCGAAGAGTGCTCTAATAGTATTCGCGGGAAATCCCAACGAGATAACGATGGACGGCATGTTTTCGTGCATAGAAATGGTGGAAAAACTCAACGAAAATATAGTGGTCAGATACGGAGACTATCCCATTCCGAGGTCTCCGTTCGTCAGCGTAGTTTTACTGCTTTCCGGAATAACGAGGTTCAGGATTTAGGCGATGTGCGGTGTGATGAACGTTTCTACGAATGCGGCCACTAAGAGAAGGGGAACTACCGTTTTTATGTAAGCTCTAACGGCCATATCTATACATTCCCCTAAGGATACGTCTTTTCCGGCCATTTTCTTTAAAACCATCTTTCCAAGCCACACGCCATAGCTACACGCTAACAACACCGCCGGGATTTCGAGCACTCCGTGAGGTATGAGTAGCATCAAGACTCTGTCCATGCCTATTCTCCCGCCCACGACATAAACGACGACCCCTATAAGGTATCCGTTTATGAACACGAAGAGAACGGGAATTATTCCGAATAACAGACCCAAAAGCATAGCCACAAAGGATTTTACGGTGTTGTTGAGGAATATAATTGCAAGTATCCCGAAGGGTGGTAATTTCTTTATGAATCCGAATTCAGAAGAAAACTTCTCCACGAAACCTTTAGCCATGCCGGGAAAATTTTCTGCTGTAAAGTAACCCATGTAAATGGATGCGAAGAACAGAAGAGTCAGAATGAAAAAGTAGACGAGAATTTCACCCTGTCTCATATCCTTTCTAAAACTCCTCCGCATATAGATGTTGCGCTAAAGAAAAATTAATATAGTATGAGATTTTGCGAAGGAGGGAGGTGAAAGGATGGCCGAGAACGCCGTGTTTGTTGGTAACAAGCCGGTAATGAACTACGTGTTGGCGGTATTGACGCAGTTCAACAGCGGAGCGAAAGAGGTAGCCATAAAGGCGAGAGGTAAAGCCATAAGCAGGGCAGTGGACGTCGCCGAAATAGTGAGAAAGAGATTCCTTACGGACGTAGACGTAAAGGACATAAAGATATCCACGGAAAAAATAGAGAGCGAGCAGGGAACGGCCAACGTATCCGCAATAGAGATAATTTTGGCGAAGAAGGAGTAATTCTATTTTTAGATTTATTTTCATTCCTTTATTTAACTTTTTCTTAGGATTATCCGAAATAGTGGCAAACGTGAAATACTTGAGAAACATCGGAATGTTATGAGAATCGCTATTCCGTGCGAAGACGCGAGGGGATTGGACTCCAACGTGGCTATGCACTTCGGTAAGGCGAGATACTTCCTAATCGCCGACGTCGTGGATGGAAGAGTTGTGAACGTTGAAGTCGTCGAGCTACCTTTCGCCGATCACGTTCCCGGTCAGATTCCTAAATTCCTATACTCCTTGGGAGTTGATGTCGTCCTCGCATATGGCGTGGGAATGAGGGCGAGGATGTTCTTCGAGCAGTTGGGTATAAGAGTTATAACCGGAGCATATGGAAGAGTTAGAGACGTTCTGGAGGGATTCCTAAGGGGAACCCTTGTGCTGGATACGGAATGGGAAAAGAGGGAAGGTTTCCACAGACACGGACATTGCGATCACCTCTGGTAATCAGACGTCCAAATTTTTAACATCCTTGGAATGCTTCATTATGAACTCCCTCCTCGCGTTCACATCTTCTCCCATGAGTATGCTGAAAAGCCTCTCCGCCCTCAAAGCGTCTTCTATCGTAACTTGAATTAGTTTTCTCCTTTCCGGATCCATCGTGGTTTCCCATAGTTGTTCGGGGTTCATCTCACCCAAACCCTTGAACCTCTGAACCTCCGCGTTTCCTAACTTTTTGAGCAAATTCTTGAGTTCTTTCTCCGAATAAACGTAGTAAACGTTTTTGCCCTTTCTAACCCTGTAGAGAGGAGGCTGAGCGATGTATAGGTATCCGTGCTCGATTAGAGGTCTCATGTATCTGTAGAAGAAGGTGAGCAGTAGCGTTCTTATGTGAGCTCCATCGACATCTGCGTCGGTCATTATGATAACTCTCCTGTATCTCGCCTTGCTGATGTCGAAGTCCTTTCCTATTCCGGCCCCTATAGCGGAAGCTATCGCCTTTATCTCGTCGTTCTTTAAAACCCTCAAAATCCCTGCCTTCTCAACGTTTAAGATCTTTCCCCTTATCGGTAGCACAGCTTGAAACCTTCTGTCTCTCGCCTGCTTCGCGGAACCTCCGGCAGATTCCCCTTCGACGATGAACAGTTCCCTCTCTTCCGGATTTTTAGATGAACAATCCGCAAGCTTTCCCGGAAGAGTTATGGATAGCTCGCTCTTTTTTCTGACGAGTTCCCTCGCCCTTTTCGCGGCCTCTCTCGCTTTCATTGCGATTATGCACTTTTCTATGATCTTGTTTGCTTCATGAGGATGCTTCTCTAACCACTTCAGGACTTCCGAATATGTGAGGGATTCCACTACAGTCTTAACCTCGCTGTTCGTAAGTTTCGTTTTGGTCTGCCCCTCAAACTGGGGTTCGGGAACCTTAACGGAAATAACGGCCGTCAAGCCTTCCCTTATGTCGCTTCCGCTCAATGGCTGGAACTTCCTAATGTGTTTTTTACCATATTCGTTTATCGCCCTCGTCAGTCCAGCTCTAAATCCGGAAACGTGCGTTCCTCCTTCGACTGTGTGTATATTGTTCGCGAAGGCGAGGAGAGTTTCGTAATCGGTATCCGTGAACTGCAGAGCTACTTCGACTATTATTCCGTTCTTCTCCCCGGAAAAGTATAATATATCGTGTAAAGTCGGCTTGTTTCTGTTGAGCTCGGCGACGAGCCCCTTTATTCCATCTTCAGAATAGAACTCTTCCCTCCTTCCAGTTCTCTCATCTATCAGAGTGATTCTGATGCCCCTATTTAGGTAGGCCAACTCCTTAAGCCTTTGGGCGATTATGTCGTAGTCGAACTCCGTGACCTCGAATATCTCCTCGTCGGGCTTGAACCTTATCTTCGTTCCCGTATCCTTCGCCTCTCCAACTACTTTAAGCGGAGTTACCGGCTTTCCCCTTTCGTATCTTTGATAGTAAACCTTTCCGTCCCTCTTAACCCAAACTTCGAGCCACTCCGAAAGTGCGTTAACTACGGAAAGCCCAACCCCGTGCAAACCTCCGGAAACCTTGTATGCCTTTTTGCTGAACTTACCTCCCGCATGTAGCTTCGTCATTACGATCTCCAACGCCGGCCTTTTGAAGACCGGATGCTCGTCAACCGGAATTCCCCTTCCGTCGTCCTCGACGCTCGCGGATCCGTCCTTGTGGAGGACGACAGTTATCCTATCGCAGTAACCCGCCAGCGCCTCATCTATGCTGTTGTCCACTATCTCCCAAAGAAGGTGATGGAGCCCCCTAACCCCGACTCCGCCTATATACATTCCCGGTCTTCTTCTTACGGCCTCAAGATCGTCCAAGACCTCTATCTGCTCCGCTGTGTAGTCTTTCATCTCAGAAAACTCTCCCGGGCTGAATATAAACCTTAGTAGATCAACTTCTCCAAATCGTCTCCTCCGTAGAATAATTCCTGAATCCCGTCGTATATGTCGTCCATTCCGTAGCCGGTTACCGCTGAAACGGGAATGAGAGGCCTGAAAAGACCGAGTTCCCTGAGCATGTAGAAAAGTTCCCCGCTTAGAACTTTCTCCGATTCCTTGAGGAGATCGTCGTATAGAGCGTCGGGATCGTTGCTCCACTCCAAAACTTTCTCAAGCTCGTGTTCTTCCAAAACATCCGCTTTGGCCAACACGGGGATCTGCGGAACGTTCAACCTGAAAACTGCTGATGAGCACATAAAAAGACAACTCAGGAATCCGGACGGCGTTTTCGAAACTACAGGATCGAACAGATAAACCATTACGCTCCTCTCCCTCCCCAAAACTCTAATTATCACTTCCCCGCTCCTCCTCATCGTGAAGAGCTCCATCTGACCGGGAGTGTCTATTATGACGTATGGCGCACCTTCGTATTCTATTTCGTCCTTCAAATCTTTAGCTATCGTGCTTATCAGATCCGCACCTATTATCTGCGCCCCGTTAGGGCCCACATCGTATTTCTCCATTATGTCCGCCAGAGTTATCCACTCCCTGACATCTATATCCGGGTTGTAAGGAAGCTTTTCCGCCCCGGGGTCTAAGTTAACCGTTATGTTGTCGATTTTCTTGAAGTCGAGCCACTCTGAAAAGGCTTTTGTTAAATAGCTCTTTCCCGCTCCGGCCGTTCCTACCATGAAAACGAATACCTGATCCATGCTCAATCCCTTCCGACTTTGTTAATCAATCTGCCGAAGTTCAGGGGTTCGTCCTGAACGTAGTTCTTCCCTAACTTGAGGGCTATTTCCGCCTTCATTAGCTCCCTTCCCAAGTATCCGGCATGATCCAATCGAGAAACGAGATCCAATCTTACAACGGTATCCAAGATTTCCTTCGCACTTCTTCCGACTATGGTAACGCTTTCGTGTTCGCATACTATTCTGCCGTTCCATATCCATATTCTGAAATCTCCCTTCGGATCTCTAACGAATTCCTTCGACTCCTCAGCTTCCACGACGTTCTTACTCGGAGATAATCCCGAAACAGCCCTCTTCTCCTTTAGCATAAGGAGGTCGAATCCAAAATCCTTGGGAGGTCTGTTCATAAGCTTGGAAGCTCTGGACATGTAAACTGCCGTTCTCAACTCCTTCACACATCCCTTCGTTTTGTTGCTAGCCTCCGTCGTAAATAGAAGTTCAACACCTATCTCCTCCGCGATACACGCAAGCAGTGCGTTTATTCCTACCGAATCCGCATCCACGAGTTCTGTTACGTTACCCACGCCCATAAGCATGGGAATACCGGGATTTCGCCTTCGAAATTCGTAATAGCGAATTAAGGACTCGAAAACTTTGGGAGGCGGATCTAAAAGAGGGTCAGCTATGATCTTTTCCGTTTTTTTACTGAGTTCTTCCACGAGCTTCCTTAACTTCTCCAAATTTCTTTCCACGGCCACTACCGCCACATCCTTTATAACTTCCACGCAATCGTAGTTTTCGTATGATACGCTCATTATCAGATCCACTCCCTGCTCTATCGCTATTTCGATCGCCTTTCGATTAAATGTGTCGACGCTTAAAGCGTCACAATGATCTCTCGCAACCTTTACCGCTCTTCTCACATCCTTAGAGTCGAACTCGATCGGAATTCCCAAGTCTATTATGTCCGCTCCACTCTCCAAGTAGTATTCTACCCTTTCGACGAGCTCGTCATCACTTAGCTCTGTGGCGTCGACTATTTCTGCAATTATCTTGGCCCTTCCACCTACTTCTACACCACCTATCTTGAACTTACAGTCCCCAGATGTGTCGATGGTATCGAGTATTTCTCTAACTCTAAAATCGTTCAAAAGTCTGCATGCGGGAACTTCGTGGGATAGCTCGATTTTGTCTATGTTCTTGAGAACGAAAGGGAGATCAGAAAAATGAACTGGTCCAAGTCTAATTTTAACTCCTTTTTCTTTTTCAAGTTTTTTCCAATCCCCTTTTGCCAGTCCGGGAACTATGACCAAATCGTAACGGCTTAAGTCCAAATCTTTAAGGTGGGAAGGTGTTAAAAAAGATGCAACATCCACGTCAGCAACATATATGTCGCATCCGAACTTTTCAGCTATTCTCTTGACCTCTTTTTCTGCGATCCTGCCCGTAACGAGCAGAATCTTCATAAAAAATTGAAATCACTGTCTGTATACCTCGCCGAGATCGAGGTTAATTCTCTCGCTTATCAGGTCTACGATCTCCCCCAAAACCGCCAAAAGTCTGTTATAGGCCTCAAGGAAGTTTACCACGCTTTCCCTCGCGTTTAACCTCGATTGAATTTCGGTCAACTCGTTCAGTAATTCCTGATCGAATTCTCCAGAAAGCTGTTTCGCAACGAAATCCTGTTGCTTTTTCTGGAATTCCACCAACAACTCCTGCGCAACCTCATCCTCTCTAAGCTTCTGCTCCATTTCAACGAACTCCCTATACTCCTCCAACTGCATTATTGCATTCGCAAGCTCCAAAGCCTTCGCCTTAACCGCATCTACCACCATTTCATTCACCTTTTTCGCGATTTCGCGCTACTCATATATCAACCTTTCCCTTTTCTATTTTTCTTTATTTATATTTTTGTCTTTTTGGTCTTATGGGTATTCTACGCTCGAATCCGCAGTTCAGGCAAGTTATTATGACTCTCGATTTTCTTACTCTAACTCTGAACTTACCTTCAACGTAAGGATACAGACATTTTTTGCAGAATAAGATCTTGTAGCGTTTCGGAAGCTTTAGCCTATACTTCATCGCTATCCTCCTTGCAAGCTCTACGTATCTCCTCGCAAGTTCGTAATCTTCGTGTTTCATTTTCTCCATCATCTCAAACAGTATTCTAATCCTCTCTTTGGCTATCCTTCTCTCGAGTCTCTTCTCCCTCCTGAGCATCCCTATGGGTAAATCGATTCTGTTTTTAAATCTCCCGCGAATTCGAATTCATGATAGTCCATCCGATAGACTACAGATACGGAACTCCCGAAATGAAGAGGATATGGTGTGAGGAAAGCAGGATAAAAAGGATGATATGGGTCGAAATAGCTCTGCTCAGAGCACTGGCTAAGAATGGTTACCTAAGCGAGGAGAAAGTTAAGAAGGCACAAGAAAAGGCTTTAAACGTTACGCCTGATAGAGTTAAGGAGATTGAATCCGAAATAAGGCACGACGTGATGGCGTTGGTTAAGGCCATAAGCGAGGTGGTAGATGAAGATGTCGCGAGGTGGGTTCACTTCGGAGCTACATCAAACGATATCATAGATACGGCGGTTGCGACACAGCTTAGAGACTCCTTAAAGATTCTCGAACTTAAGCTAAGGCGGTTGGTTGAGTTGTTCTGCGAGAAGGCTTTGGAATACAGGGACGTCGTATGCTTGGGAAGAACCCACGGACAGCCGGCGTTACCCACTACATACGGATTCAGATTTGCCGTTTGGGCTTCCGAACTCGCGAGACACCTCATAAGGCTGAGGCAGATGAAAGAAAGAGTTTTAGTGGGGCAGATGAGCGGAGCGGTGGGAACTCAGGCGGCGTTCGGAAAGGACGGATTTGATATAGAGGAAAAAGTTATGAGGTTGCTAGGGTTAAAACCGGCAATAATCTCAACTCAAATCGTTCCGAGAGATCTATATTGTGAATACATCGAATTCCTCGCGAATCTTGCTACGACGCTTGAGAAGATTGCCACGAACTTCAGAATTTTACAGAGGGGGGAAGTTGGGGAAGTTATGGAGGAATTCGGAAAGAAGCAGGTTGGAAGCTCCACAATGCCTCACAAGAGAAACCCTATAGATTGCGAAAATATCTGCGGAATATCGAGGGTTATAAGGGGTTTCGTCGAACCCCAGCATCAGAGCTCCATTCTCTGGGAGGAGAGAGATCTCACGAACTCGTCCGCTGAGAGAATAATACTCGTGGAGGCCACCGTTCTCGCCGATCACATAATCACGAAGATGCTGAAGGTTGTCGAGAGAATTAGGTTGGATAAAAGGAGAATCGCGGAGAATTTGGAGAGGCTTAGAGGTCTGAATTTGAGCGAAGCGGTGATGATCGCTCTGACCAAAAGGGGAATGAAAAGGCAGGAAGCTCATGAGTTGATCAGAAAGGCGTCGATGAGAGCTTACAAGAGAGGGACGAGCTTGCTCGATGAACTGCTAAGAGAAGATTCCGTTAAGAAATATTTGAGCGAGGAAGAACTTAGAAACCTCCTCAAACCCGAAAACTACTTGGGAACGGCAAAGGAAAGGGTGGAAAGAGTTGTGGAATGGATCAGGAAAGACGTTCTGCAATACTCTTAAAATATTTCTCCAAAGATGCGACCTTTGCGGATATGAAATCCGATTTCGTTCTCTCTATAGCTCCCCTAACGTAATCCACTTTAGGCCTAAGGTTCGGCGTGAGCTTGTCCGGGAAGTTGAACGTTATGAGGTTAAGATAGATCTCCTCCATCAGACCGATGAGTTTCTCCGCCTTACCGAACTCTCCCTTCCTAAGCAAATCGAGAACGTATCTTCTTATCTCTCCGGCCATGTCCGCCAACCCCGTTAGAATTGGTGCTATTTCCACTTTGAGGGTAGAAAAGTCGATGTTCAGATCTCCGTGCTTTAGGACGTGGCGGAAGGAATAAGCCTCGACCAACTCCTGCATCGCATCGAACGTTATGGGGTAATATATGTCAGGATACCTATCTTTGAATTCGTGAATTTTGTCCATAATCTCCAAGGCTTTAGAAAGATGCTCCTCCGCCTTCTCGAAATCCTCTGCATGGAGCAACGCTATCGCTTTCGTAGCGTTTATTCTCATCTCTCTCGTAAGTTTCAGCAACTCCTCTCTCGCCTGCTCCTTCTCCTCCAAAACCTTTCTGAACTCATCGAGCGTTTTTCTCAACTCCATGCCATTCGTCGGGTATATTTGTATATAAATTATCCGTTTATCCGTAGTATCCCCCGACGAGCATGTTGGCGATCTCCTCCGCCATCCTCAAAGCTCCGCCGTATCCGAGCATAGGCTTTCTGTGATATCCGAACCTGTCGCAAATCGGAAATCCAACTCTAAGCAGGGGTATCTTCTCCTCCTTCGCTATATACCTTCCCCTGTAATCTCCTATAAGAACGTCCACGCGGTTGTTCTTGAGAAACTTGTGCAATGTGTATAGATCGGAATCCTCGAACACGGCAATCTTAACTCGGTTGGCATTCGCTATCGCCTTTACCTCTTCAGCAAAATACATCCTCCTAATCGGACTCAGCACAGCCACAACCCTCATTCCCACCTCGAAGGCGAACTCCGTTAAAGCTATGACCTTATCAGGGTCCCCAAATATCGCCACCCTCTTACCTCTCAAAACGTGGTTGGTATCTATTATGCCGTCCAAAGCGTAACCCCTCTCATCCAAAATACTGTCCGGAACTTCAATGCCAGCAATTCTCGCTAACGTGGAGACGAATCTGTCCGTGTTCTCAATCCCTATCGGAAACCTGATGTTGTGTGTTGGAACGCCGAACCCCTCCAAAAGCTTGGCACCGCTCAATCCTTCACTTCCGAAGCAGACCGTGGCAATAGCGTTGGCGCAGGATTTCAAATCTTCAACGCACGTCTCGCTTTTCCTCTTCTTAAGGACGGGTCTGTCCAAAGCGGTTAAATCGGTCACGAGCATGTAATCTATCATTTCCCCGCAGATTTTCTTTATCTCTTTGACATCCCCCGGATTCACGAACCCCGTTATTACGTTTACTCTTTCCTCCCTCTCTTCCCTCTCACAGATGGAAAGTATGGCCTCCACGGTCTTATCGTAACCGTCTATATGTATTCCCGAGTAGGAGGGTGTTCTAACGACCACAACTCCGTCGAAGTTCTTCGCTATCTCGACGTTTTCACCTATCGTCTCCGTCAAGCATGTGGTCATAACTACTATCAGATCCGGATCGATTCTTTCCTTCAGATTCTTTATCGCCTCGACAAGGTTTCTCTCACCGCCAGAAGCTATTACCTTCTCGTTAAGAGCGGTCGTCGCCACCTCTATTGGCTCCTTGAAGTGCTTCGTCATGAGATGTTTTACGAAGTTCGCGCAACCCTGAGAACCGTGAATGAGAGGAACGGCCCCCTCAACACCCAACGTAGTGATTATCGCTCCCGCCAACTGACACATCTTAGGAGGATTGATCTTCAATTCCAAAATCGATCCCTCCTCGCGAGCGTCCAAATCTTAGTATTCACGGTTTCGTAAACATCCTTAGAGAAATCCAAAAATCCGCTGAATCCAACGTATGCCTTTCCCTGCCCCCTACCGTTTAAAAACGGTATTGAGAGCTTGTGCACAAGATGTCTTATTTTATCATCCGAAACGACTAAATCTGGCTTTAAATCCAACAGCATTTCTTCAAGTTCATCTACGCTCGGATTGTCGACTACCGGAACCCCCAGCATCCTCAGCAACTTTTCTCGATCGTCCTTCTTGCTGAAGTACGTCGCCACACCCACTATGTCCATTTCCAACTCCTCGAAGGGTTTTATCCAATAAAAAACCCTCTGCGCCCCATGGCATATAAAAACAGTCTTACCTTCGAGGCTCTTTCTGTATTCTCTTAACTTACCTTCGATCCTCCTCAGATTCCTGTCAATGAAATCCTCTATTACACTCGAATGCGTCGGAAAAAATTCCGCTATTCTACGAAGGGACTCGCAACAGTTTTCTATGCCGAAGAAGTTCACATCCAGATAGGGGATTCCAAACTTCTCCTCCATCAATTTTGCCAAGAATTCCGAACTTCTGCTACACTGAACCAAGTTGAGGCTCGCGTTCTTCATGTTCCTTATCTTTTCGATGGTGGCGTTTGCTGTGAACGTGCATACGACATTTAGACCTATTCTCCTAAGCATCCCTTCCAAAGCTTCCGCATCCTTCGAGTTAAAATCACCTATGACGTTCACCCCGTTCGGAATAGCATTTCTCTCCCCGTCGAGCATCAGCTTGAAGAGACACAAGTTCGCTATTTTATGCCCGAAGTTTTGACTTCTCCCCCTAAATCCAGCACATTCGAACGCTAAAACCGGAACTTCAGTAATTTGACTCGCCTTCTCTGCGACGAATTGAATATCATCTCCTATTATCCCGCTACTGCAAGTTTCATATATAAATACGGCATCAGGCTTGAACTCTTCTATCACCTTAAGAACCGCCTTAAGCAACTTATTCTCTCCACCGAAGATTATATCCATCTCGTTTAAATCGGTCGTAAAGCAGTATCCCCTTGAGTCCGCCCTATAATCCCAAGAGTAGTATGCACATCCTATAGGAGAGTGGACTATGTGAACCACGTTTCTTATCTGCCCGCATATGACCACCCTACATCCTAAAAAGGAGCAACCCCCTCTCGGTAAAATCCCCAGGTGTTGTTTCGAGCTCAACCATTTGGACACCCCGGAACACCGTATGCGTCCGCCCTACACTGCTTACAGTGGTAGAACTGCTTAACGTATCTTCCAGCCTTTTTCCTCACCGCACTTATCTCCTCCACACTCGGTCTCCGGATATTTCTGAACTTACCCAAAGGTATGAGCGGCATTATGTTCATGATGTATGCATAATTCGAGACGGCCTTGGCTATTTCGACTATTTCGTGATCGTTTATTCCGGGAACATAGACAGTATTGACCTTGACGAGAATACCGGCTTCGGCAGCCTCCCTCAAACCTCCGAACTGCTTTAGAACCATAACTTCTCCCGCCTCTATTCCTCTGTAGACCCTACTGTTGTAGTAGATCCAAGAGTATATGCGAGATGCGGTGTAAGGCGTTACGGCGTTAATTGTGACCGTGACGTGCGTAACATCGCATTCGATTAAGTCGTCAATTCGGTCTTCCAAAAGAAGACCGTTAGTAGCTACGCACTTAAAAAGATTAGGGTAGTTCTCATTTACGATCCTAAGGGCTTCAAAAGTTTCTTCGTTGAACAACGGCTCTCCCGGACCACTTATACCAATTACAGTCGTTTCTGCCGGTATCCTTCTCATTATATCGTCCAAGTATTCGAGAACCCCTTCGGGTCGAATTATCCTGTCCGCTACACCCGGCCTGCTTTCGTTCACGCAGAACGTTCTGACGCAGTAGTTGCAGTGGACATTACAATTCTCGGCGACGGGCAGATGAATTCTCGCGTATTTGAAGTGCGCGGAGTTGCTGTAGCAGGGATGCAACATCATAAGGCAAGGAACGCTTAGAGATTATAAAAAATTTTTTAAGATTAAAATAGTAGTTCTTATTAACGATTTATTAAAAGTTCATCACCTTCCGTGAAGTTCCGACATGTCGAACGTAAAGGATAGGTGCGTCCTCTCGGTGACGTTGTATATCGGGATCTTGGCATTTGTGTGGCAACCTATGCAAGCTTCGTTCGATCCCATCATTAGGGAGTTGTTCTCCGCCCACTCTATGAAATTCTTGTGAGCGGAGAAGCTACCTATATCGAAGTGGCACTGAACGCACGTAACGTTTCTGCTCATCCCCGGATGGCAGAAAGTGCAGTTAAAGTTGTGGTAGGGAGACATGCTCACCTCGGTAGCGACATCCGGATGGCACTCGCTACAGTTTTCGCTCGCAATTCTGTAAACCGCTATCGCGAACACGCTGAAAGATTTCGTTTCCGCAACATAGTAGTAGCTCTCGTTGTCCTCACCGAGCATCTCGGTCCTCAGCCTAATCCAATCCCCGCGAAACTTCAGCATCACGACCTTTTTTGGATCGAACTTGGTCGATTCGAAGAAGTCCTTCGAAACCGAGAAGTAAATCCTGCCGGAAGGCTCCATGATTTCTTCCGTTTCGGCATCTCTAAAAGTTATGTCGAAAACTGAAATGAGCAAGAACTCCTCCAAGGGTGGAGGCGGATTCAAAACCTCGGACACGTTAACTATCAACTTCATGCTCTTGGGTAGCTTAATCTCCAACGAAAGTAACCCCAAGCCCTTCGCCACATCCTTTGGAAGTTTCACCTTAACGGGTTTGGATGCTGGAACGTCTATTATTTCCGAAAAAACTAACCTTTCCTCCAATGTAGGATGTTCCACGGATCGAAATTTATGTTCGGAGTGCTTGAGTATGGCTATAGATATATTCGGTAACAGTATCACGCCAACTATAACCGCTGGAAATGCGAACTTTAACATGAACGATAATGTTTCTCTTCTCATAATATCCATAATTATCACCAGTAATACATTTCTCCCTAATTGCGATATCTTAAACTAAAATATAATGTTTTCGCCAAACCATAGCTGGCTTATAACTTTATAAAAAATAACTTTATAAAAATAAGTATAAAAATAAGTAAATATAAAATAATCAATACGCGATCAACTGTAGATATTGCTAACGTTACCGGGCCATCCAGACCAGTAGCTCGTATTACCGTATCCGGTGGTGTTACCCCAAGATATCGCGGTAGCCGTTCCGTTGACTTTCCAATCACTAACGTTCCAGTTATGCACTCCGTTGCTGAGAGTAACTGGATTCGTTATGTTTACAGTAAACTCGAGACTCCTCTTGTGCTTCCAAGTAATTTTAACGGCAACATGAGTGTGGCACGCTATGCAAGCTTCAGTCGAGTCAGGAAGTGTGTTATTCTTTATAGCCATAGCTATGAAAGCGTTGTGAGCAGCGTATAGACCGTTGTAAGTTGCGTTCGAGTACTTGTACGGTGACTTGGGTATCTCACCGGCCTTTACAAAGGGAGTTATGTTAAATCCTCCGGCGTAGAATCCGGGAGCCCAAGTAGCCTTGCTGGCGTTTATCTGATGGCAGAGCATACATGCAACCACGCTCGCAGCGTGAGCCTGCTTACCCGGCTGATATTTCACAACACTACCGTTAACGAGGGCGTACTGAATGCTGAGGTTACTTCTATGACAAGCCGCACAGTCGTATTGATCCGCAACTCCCTTGGATGATGGGTTCCATCCGTTAGGGCCCCAGTGTGTGTGGAAGTTGCTTAGGGCCAGTTCCTCGAACACATCAGCGTGACATTTCTGGCAGGGAATCTGGTTACCAGGCCCGCTTATGTTATACCAGTAGTGCTGACCTGCAAACAGCGATACCGTGTTTGGAAGAACGACCAAGCCCGTTGCCGCCACTATCACCGCAAGCAACAGGACTTTACTCAGGTTCATTTTGACCACCACCTAATGTATAGTTCGTCGTTTAACTTTAATAAATTTTACGTGTTTTTTCATCATTAATTTATAATCTTTTCGATAATGGGCTATTCGTCACCGCCCGAATCCATAAGTTCGCCGACGATCGCAGGACGTAAGCGTTATAAAACTGTAAACTTTGTAACGATTATGGTTAACAAATACGTCAGGCTAACGCTTGCGTGCACACTCGCCGTTCTAACCGCCATATCTGCTCAGATAGTAGTAAAGATTGGACCCATTCCCTACACCATGCAAAACTTCGCTGTAATTCTATCTGGACTCGTATTGGGTAAATACGGAGCCCTTGCACAGCTTATATACTTGGCGATGATTGCATTGGGCATACCGGCGGGAGCGGGATATAAGGGAGGACTGGGGGTTCTGTTCGGATACACCGCCGGATATCTGTGGATGTTTCCGATTTCAGCGTTCATAATGGGACTCATAAGGGAGAAGGTCTACAGAACGGGAAGCTCGAAGGAACTGTTTCTGCTGTGGTTAGGAAGCTTAGTGGCCGTGACTCCGATGTATCTCGCCGGATTTGCCGTGTTTTATGAATTCGCGAGCGGTAATTCGGGACTTTTAAATTGGTGTATATCGATCGCATCGAAGCTCGGATTTAATTTTAGCGGTTTTTGGGCAGTTTTCTTCGCTACGGTTTTGGTATTCGTCCCTCAGGATCTGTTCATGGATCACGTCCTCGCTTTAATCGTTTTCAAATACGTTCACTCACTACTTAGGGAGAAGGGGTATGATCTCCCTTAGAAACGTGAAATACGTTTATCCAAACGGAACCGTCGGTTTGAAAGGATTGAGCTTGGATATCGAAGAGAACGCATTCATAGGGGGTAGAACGGGAGGTGGTAAGTCGACTTTTTTGAGGGTGTTGAACGGACTGATACCCAACTTCTATGGAGGGAAATTGGAAGGTCTCGTGAGAATCGAAGGAAGGGTGTTTTTCGTATGCCAGAACGCGGACGATTTCATAATCTCGAGCAGGGTTTACGATGAAATCGCTCTCTCTTTACTCCACTCAGGACACGACTGGGAGGAAGTTGAGAGAAGGATTAGGAAGGTCGCAAAGACGTGCGGTTTGGATTTAAACAAGGAAGTGAGTAAGCTTTCAGATGGCGAAAAAAAGCTCGTCGCTATAGCTTCCGCGCTCGCTGGAGATTTCGAATGTTTGGCTTTGGATGAGCCTTTCGCGAACTTACATCCGAAAGTGGCGAAGAAAATCCTGAAAGTTCTTCTAAAAAGTGGTAGACTTTCAGTAGTCTCGGAGCACAGGTTGGAGTTCGCCAAATACTTTGATGAATTCTTTTGGATCGACGATGGAAGGTTGTCCAAACCCCCAAAATTAGAATTCAGGTTGGTGAAAGGCAGGATCGAGGATGAAGTCGTCGTGAAGGTGGAATCCGTAACGTTCGGTTACGACGAACCTCTGTTCGAGGATCTGTCTTTCGAAGTTCGTAAGGGGGAAGTTGTGGCGGTAATAGGAGAAAATGGATGTGGTAAGACGACTCTGCTTAGAATCATCGCCGGAACTCTGAAACCGTGGGACGGATCGGTTGAGGTGAAGGGGAAGATAGGAATGGCCTTCAACTTTCCCAACTACCACCTATTCGAGAGCAGGGTAGACAGAGAAGTGGATGCGGAACTTCTAAGGCGTTTCGATTTGGTAGACTTGGCAACGAGAAATCCCCACTCCTTAAGCTTCGGACAGGCAAAGAGAGTGGCAATAGCCAAGGCGTTTCGCGGAGATGTGGTCATTTTAGACGAGCCAACGGCAGGGCAAGATTACGAATTCAAAGCCAAGCTTTTGAACATAGCGAGAGAGATGGGAAAGACCGTAATAATTGCAACACACGATTTGAAACTTGCGGAGTGTTGCGATGAAATCGTCGAGCTTTGAACCGAGGACATGTATTCTGTCGGTGATCCTTCTAACGCTTTCGGCCTATTCATTCAGAATCGATACAGCTTTAGCGATAACTTTAGTAACACTGATTTTTAATCCAAAACGAACTTTGAAGGGTCTAAAAATCTCCCTACCTTTTCTGCTATTCTTCGCAGTTATCAGCCTGCTACTCGGGGGTTTCGAAAAGATACCTACGGTGATTTCTCTCGTCTGCATAGGATGTTTGCTGAATGGAATTTCAGCTGAGGAATTCGGTTACACCTTAATGGGCATAGGAGTCCCTCCGAAGTTTGCGAACTCGATAATTGTGGCAATGAGGATGTTTCAAATCATCTTGAGAGACTTCGAACTCTCAACCGAAGCTCTCAGGGTGAACGGGGAGAGGAGATACCACCTAAAGCTCTTGAAAGTTCTAACTTCGATAGCGGTTCTGAGAGCGTTTTCGGTAGCGGAAGCCCTCTACTCGAAGGGATTCGATTTCGACAAAAAGGTTGTGAGGTTCAGAAAACCCGAGGTCAAGGATTATCTTCTGCTTTTACTCTCGATAGCGATCTTCTGCTACACCTATCCAATTCGTAGTGTGTTATGACTATGCACTGATCCGCCTGAAGGGGGAGGTGAGATAGGGAAACCACTTCATCCGCGTATTCTAATACAATTTTTTCCTCCCTCTCTCTAACTCCGACGTGATCTCCCAAAACGAACAGGGGATTTTTAAGCCTACAGGCGACATCAACTATGTCCACCCCGTCCTCCCTCAAGTAGATGATCTCTCTGTATTTTTCTGATAGTTCTTCCAGTAGAGATCTCAAATCTTTCTTCGCAACGTATATTCCCGGCGTGCTATCCTTCCAATCTTCGCCCGCATTAATCTTCAATGCCTTCCTTATGAGCCCCCCTATGTTCCTCTCGTCCGGAGCCATGTATCTTACTTCTCCCCCACAAATCCTAAGAGATTTCGGCGGATCGGGTGGGCCTAAAAGAAGGAGGTATATTTCGGCATCCCTCCTTATTCCGTGGGATATGAAGAGCGCTTGAGCAACGCATCTGCATAAGATGTCCATTCTTCCAGCGGAGCCTGCCAAATCCTTTAAACTGAAAGGTTTCGTTACCGCTTTGTTTCCTATTACTAAAAAACCCCTCATCGAACCGAGTCGACGTTAACGGTATATACATTTGGCGATGAACTACTATATGCGCGCGCTAATAATCCTACTACTCCTCATGCTCCTAATTCCGACCGCAAGCGGTGCGCTCATCGTTAGAGTCGACATAAAAGGGGAGATAAATCAAGGAACTGCTATGCTCGTCGATTACGCTTTCAAGAAGGCAAAAGACATGAACGCTGACGCGATACTCATCGTTCTCGACACACCCGGTGGATTGCTCTCCGCAACGAAGGAAATTATATCGGACATACTTAACAGCGACATCCCCGTGATAACTTACGTCTACCCTTCCGGAGCTTTTTCGGCTTCAGCCGGCTCCCTAATCCTAATATCGGGAAACATCGCGGCGATGGCGAACGGAACTTCGGTCGGAGCCGCAACACCATACGTCGCTGGCTTTCCGCCGAAGGTTGAGAACAAGACGATCAACTACATAGCGAGCTACGCGAGGAGTATAGCGGAGATGAGACACAGGCCTGCGGATTTGATCGAGAAGTTCGTAACTGAGGGACTGAGTCTCCCGGCTAAGGAGGCATACGAGAGAGGTGTTGTGGACGTTCTGGCCGATTCACCTCAGGAACTTTTTGAAAAAGTTAACGGATGGACGGTAGAGGTAAAGGGGAGAAAGGTAAAGCTCAACTTCGAAACGGTAGAAGTTGTTAGAATCAAAGCTCCTCTCAAGGCGGTTATATACGACATCCTTACAAATCCGATTGTAGCGTTCGTTTTGCTGATCTTGGGAATATACTGCCTGATATTCGGACTCATGACTCCCGGTTTGGGTATGGAAGTATTCGGAACGATATGCCTAATACTCGCGCTGTTCGGACTGGGAGCCATAAGCTTGAACGTCTTTGCGGTATTTCTGATCCTCTTAGGAATTTTCCTTCTCGTCCTCGAACTCATAACTCCTACATACGGAATTCTCGGAGTAGTTTCAGTTATCTGCGTAACTCTCGGATGCATAATGCTGTTCAACGAACCCCTAATGCCTAAGGGATTCTACAGGGATTTTGCGATGTTCGCTGGAGGTATGAGTTTAGGGATGGCAACCATAATGACTTTCGTCATATTGAAAGTTGCTCAGGTGAGGAGGATGAAGAAGAAGGTTGGAGGAGAGGCAATGATAGGTGAGGTCGGGGAGGTAATCGAATTCGAAAACGGAAGAGGACTCGTAAAGGTTAGAGGCGAGTTGTGGCAGTGTAAGAGCGACGAGGATCTGAAGAAAGGGGACGAAGTCGTGGTAGTTGGAAGGGAAGGCTTGATACTTTTCGTTAGGAGGAAGTGATCGGCATGGAGGAGTTGAGGAGAGAGACTGTCAAATGGCTCGAAAGGATAAAGGAAAGACTTGGAAGCGTTAGGGCAGTAAATCGTAAGGGGGAAGAGTTCATGAGAAACATAGAGGCATACGTATACGATTCGGAATACTTCCTCGAAAAAAACGACCTCATAAGGGCATTTGAATGCGTCGTTTGGGCTTGGGCGTGGCTCGAGATAGGGTTGGACTTGGGAATCTTAGAGGAATCTTAGATCTGCCACTATAATCCTTTCAACATCCTCCACTCCAGCCCTTCTGACGAGAGTGGAAACGGGATTTCTGCTATGCTTGAAATTTCTCCTCCTATGAAAGACTATTACACCTCCAATTCCTCCGAAGAGCTCGAAACCCCTAACGCTCGCTTTGAAGATTGCGAGGTCGTTTTTTACTATAAGTGAGGCGAAGTGCATTTCTTCGAGCATCGAAGGTTTCGATATCATGGCGTTGTCAGTTCCCAAAAGCCATAGCTCGTATTCCGCGAGAATTCTGTAATTTTTCGGATTCAACAACCCGAAGAATGAATTGGAGCGTATGCAGGAAATTATCGGAATACCTTCATCCATGACCTCCCTCAATTGCCTCCCGCTTGCCATATTCATGTGGACTATCAAATCGGGACTTAAGGCTACGGCATCTTCCACATCTCCATCATCGATCTCTCCAGCGTGAATTCCAAAGATCTTCCCTCTCTTCTTTGCGATGTCTCTTAGATCTTCCAAAAACTCGTAGTCGTGGTCTCTCGCGGAACTCATTCCGAATCCCGCGGACTTTTCGATTACATCTTCAGCCTCCTCCAAATCCGAGGGTCTCGTAAGGGGTAAGCAGAGCTTTCGTTCGTCGGCCTTCAACAAGAATTCCAATCCTCTACTTCCACCTTCCCTAAAATCGAGCAGTGCGGTAGTTCCGGATTCAAAAGCGATTGCCAAGGAGTTTCTGATTCCATCAACGACTTCTTCCCCCGCTTTCTCCAAAACCCTATGCTTGTAACCCCCCGGCCCAACCAGATCGACCAAATCCATGAAAGGCGGTTCTTTTGCTATCGAATCCCCCAAGTGAGTGTGTGCGTTAAAGAATGTCGGAGAGAAAACGAACTCGGGTTTACACTCGCATTCCTCAAACTTAATCAAACCACCTTCAACGACGATTTCTCCCCTTAACACTTCGCCTTCAGGAGTAATAAGTTCTCCCCTCATCGCTTTCACCCAAACGGTTATATTTCTCTTTAAAAAGTGCAGTTCATGGGTAAAACCGTTTCGCTGAGCTTGGAAGAGTTCGAGAAGTGGTTGAGGGAGAGGGGATACGACAAGAGGATGGGAGAGCAGAACTTCAGGATGTTCTTAGAAATGGGTCTCGCCGGGCTATTTTTCGTAAACAGCTCCCTGCTCATGGGTTACATCTTCACATCTCTCGGCCTACCTTCGGAAAGAATTTCGGACAAGGTCAGGTTCGAAATAGGGAGGAGGGTGAGGAGAATAGAGGCGAGCGTCGATAGATTAGTCATAGAGATAGGCTGATCACTTTCAAATCCAAAACGTATCTGTAAACTCTCGGAGCGTAGCTACCGCACGCTTTTATCTTTTCGACTTCCACGACCATCCCGTGCTTTCTGAATAGCTCTTTGACTTTCTTAGGAAGGATTTCGTCTTCCTCCTCTTCCCCGGCGAAGGTGTAGAAGTGGACGTAGCTACCCACCTTCACCTTGTCCCTAAGCAGGTAAACGAAGTCCTCAGCTGAATATGGGGCGGGCATCAAAATCCTGTCGAACTTACCTTCGAGCTTTGGAACGATATCCCTAACGTCGCCCTCGTAAACCTTTACGATGTCCTGAACTTTGTTTAGCTCCACGTTCCTTCTGAAGTATTCGACCGCCTTCGGATTTATCTCCACACCAACTACCTCCTTCGGCTTGGCGAGCTTCGCTATTACTATGGCGTAAGGCCCGACCCCAGCAAACATGACCAAAACCCTTTCCCCCGGCTTTACGAGCTTGGCTATTCTCTCCCTCTCCCCGGAAAGCTTTACAGAATAGTAAACCTTCGTTGGATCGACCAAAAACCTGCACCCGTGCTCCTTCACTATCGTTTCCGTTTCCCCTCCGTAGATCGGCTCGTATTTGGCGATTCTGTAAACTCCCTCTACTTCCCCAACTTTCCTCAAAATCGTTTTAACGTGCTTGTGCTTGCTCAGAATAGCTTGCACTATTAGATCCTTGAGGTGTAAAACTTCATCCGGCAGATTTATCAGCACGACATCTCCTATTATCTCGAAACTCTTCGTAACCTTCTTAAGCTCCTCCTCGCTTACCTTACCCCTCAAAGCCTCCTTGAGGCTCACGCAATAACGGGATAAAAACGTTATATAACTTTTCGGCGTAATCGTTGGCGTGATACTGACCACCTCAAGAAAGCCGAGCAGAAGAACGAGGAGGCTTGCAAAAGTTTTGGCAAGGTTCATGAACTGGAGATACGTCCAGAGGGGAAAGCTGAGCTTGGAAGAACTCTACTCCATGCTCAACAAAAACGAAAACTTGGCGATAATAGAGGAGGTGAAGGGGAATCCGGCCATCCTCAAGATAGTCCATCCCGAGAGGGGAGAGTTGCTGAGGATCCGTTTCAACGTGAGCAACGTGGTTAAGATTAAGATGGACGACAGTCCCGTCGTTTTCGTCGGCAAAGCACCTTTCGATCCTCTTCTGCTTGGAGCACTTCCGCAGAACGAAGCTGGCCTGAGACTCGCGAGGAAGATAGATTCGAAGAAGAAGGTTTACGTTAGGAAGGATGAGGAGTGGATAACGCTCGAATTCTGGTATGAGGACATTCTCATCTTCAAGATAAAGATAAAGAGGAGAGGAGGAATCAGATTTGGAGGCTGAATTCGTATTCGAGATAGAAGAGGAGAAGGCAAAAATTCTATACAGAGCTCTGAAGGTCGAGGAGAGGGATGCGATAAGCAAGGCAAAGATTTATTTAGAAGGAGGTAGGCTAATGCTAAGACTCGAAGCTGACGAGTTATCGGATTTGAGAGCGGCTGTAAACGCGTGGTTGAGGCTGATCAAGGCGTGTTTGGAGGTGTTGTGATGGGAGAACTCCCTCCCCAAGTTCAGAACATGATCGCTCAGCTCCAGCAGACGCAACAGCAACTGCAGATGGTGATAACGCAGAAGGTTCAGCTTGAGAACTCGCTGAAAGAGTTGGAGAACGCGATTCGAGAGGTGGAAAAGGTCGATGAAGGAACTCCGATATTCAAAACCGTCGGGACGGTTCTCGTGAAGGCTTCGAAGGATGAAGTTCTCAAGGAGTTGAAGGAAAAGAAGGAGACGTTCGAGATAAGGATAAAGACGTTGGAGAGGCAGGAGGCTAAGCTTAAAGAGAGGTTGCAGGAGTTGCAGAAGAAGATAAAGTCGATGCTGAGCGGGGTTCAGGCAGGATAATTTTTTAAATTTTTATGAATATCAACGATATTTTAAAATTCGAGGAAATAGACCCCAAGATCGTGGCTGAGAGATTCGGTATCAGCGTTTGTCAGGCCACCAACCTCTGCCTAAAGTTGGTCGAGAAGGGAAAGTTAAAGATGAAGTTCAAGCTGATCTGTCCGAATTGCGGAAGGGTTTGTGCGGAGTTTGAAAGCATTATGGACGTTCCGGAGGAGGCTAAATGCCGTTGTGGCCACGAATTCATGCCAATGAGGGATGATTTGAAGGTTATCTTCGTTAAGGAAAGGTTTAAGTAATTTCTTGAAGAAGATCATAATATGAGATATTATATGAGAAATCTGCTCATTATCATACTGCTACTCGCCTTCGTAACGCTCGGAAGCGTTGCCAAGATAAAGGACAAAGACAAAGACGGAATTCCCAACGCGATAGATGAGGATATCGACGGGGATGGTGTGCCAAACATAGTCGAGGTTCAGCACGGGACGGATCCGTTCAACCCAATGAGCTATCTCATAGAGGATACGTTTTTGGGGGGTGGTTAAATTGAGAAAGATACTACCGTTAGTCCTGATTTTAATGCTCATACCGAGCGCGAGTGCCGAAGTGGTCAGCGTTCCATCTCAGATATACTCAAAGGGAGTCGTGGGCGTTCCTTCGAGCTTCAAGATAAATCTAACAGTCAATCCCGCGAAAGGTCATATTCCGATAGACGTCGTTCTGGCGATAGACTGCTCTCCTTCGATGGAGAGGTTCAGCAAGGTCATATACGGGCCGGAAACCGTGAACATAACGAAGAAGTGCGGATGCTGTTGCGGAAAATGGGTTGCAATAGCGAACTTCACGCTCGATAAAGATTCGGACGTTGAAATAATACTAAGCTATCCGCACGAGGATTACTACAACGAAAGCTGGAGAGGATGCGACAGGATAGACATCTGGATAAGCAACTATACGACCATGCACCATGGATGGTGTGGCTGTTGCTGTGGATGTAAACATTGTAAATGGCAAGACGAGTGCGGAGATCCGGCGGCATTCCTATTCGAAAACGTTCCAAAAGGAGAGCATACGATATACGCGAAGTTACACGGGAAACCGAGGACTGAGATGAGGGTGCTCGTCGTAGCTCTGCCGCCTTCGAAGATAGACGCGGCCAAGGAAGTAGCTAAGGAGTTCGTCGGAATGCTGAGCGATTACGACAGGGCCGGAATCGTTAGGATCGGTTCGGTGAACACGACTTCGATCGTCCTGCCTCTTACGAACGACAAAGCCACCATCAACAGCACGATAGATGGGCTGAGCTTGGATGAATGGATATGCATAGACGAAAAAGGCGGTTGGCACCACGGCTGTCACGGTAGCTGTGGATGTAATTGCGGTAGAATCGTGAGGATATTCGAACTAACCGCTTTGGGAGAGGGAATTGCAAAGTCATGCGATGCCTTGAACGCATCCAACAGAAATTCGGTCAAGGCGATAATACTGCTGACGGACGGAGACTGGAACAACGGAGTAAGCCCGATAGACATGGCCGAAGTCGCGAAAGCTTTAGGATACAGAATCTACACAATCGGCTTCGGAGTGGTTAACGAATCTCTGCTTAAGGAAATAGCGGAAATCACGGGAGGGAAGTATTACTACGCTCCGAGTTGCGACGACCTTAAGGAAATATTCGACGAAATCTACCACGATATAGTTACCTACGCAAGGAACGTTACGCTGAAGCTCGAATTCGTAAATCCGAACGTCAAATACGTTAAGTCCGTTCCTTTCGGAAAAGTAACCGGTAATACGGTAACTTGGCAATGGAGCGAGCTTAAGAACTCGACATCGGTGGAGGTGTGGGTGAACTCGACTAAGGCAGGAAATCTGACCGTTGCCGTAGGAAATCTGACGTTCGAATACTACAACTTCACAACTGGTAGCTTCACAACCGCTCATCAGAGCTTTAACGTTGTCATGAACTTCACCGGAAACTTCGTAGTTAAAGCTACTTCGGACAAAAACGCAATCTGGGAGGGAGAAACCGTAAACGTCACGATCACAGCGAACTATCCGATAGCGAGCGTAAGTTACTCCGCAACTCCGCCGATAACACCAAGCAACAGCAACGTTAACATTACGATAAGCGGAACGAAGGCCGTTTTCAGCTGGACTCCGTTCTACAACTACGTTAACGCCAACACGACCGCAACGATTGCCTTCAACGTTACGAGCGTTTACGGATTGTGGAATACGACGAGCGTTAAGGTATCTGTATTTAATGTCAAAAACATACCACCCCTTACAATATACGTCAAAGCTAACAGATCTGAGATGAAGGAATGCGAAACGCTTGAGATAAACGTTACTGCAAGCAATAAATTAGCTAACGTCGATTTAACCGGCACGCCAGCAATAAATTCATACAACAGCATCGTGCACACAACTGTTAATGGAAATCACGCCACAATATACTGGACGCCACTAAGTAATTACGTCGATAAGGATAGATATGTAACATTGAATGTAAGCGTGACTGACATATATGGTCAATCGAACTCATCAAAGATATCTGTTCTCGTTAAAAATATACCATGGATTTTAGAGGCTCCAAAGGACATTAACGTAACGGAAGGAAACATGGCCGTTGTAAACGTAAGAGCGATCAATTTTATTCCAGACAGTGTCGTGATAGGTAATATAATACCTTTATCGTCAAATCTGACTGTAGAACATATACGAGAATCGTGTCCAACACTGAAGGATGACAATCTAATGAGAATAAGTGACACAGAATGGGTAAAATCGATAACACCGCAATACGACTTTATAATCAATCCGAACATAACGTATGTAAAGTTTAGAATAGTCTGGAACGCTATTCTGAATGGTAGCGTTGTTGCAAGCAATACGACTAATGTAACAATAAGAAATAACGCATCAGTTAATCTGAGCACAGATCCGTATCCAAAAGTGCTGTATGCACCACCGGACAACACAACGTATTACGTAGGCAATAGGATACCCATGATCGTTAAATTCGTAAATGCCACAGAGGGAGAAATCAGAGCTAATGGAATATTGATCTGGAATCATACAGAGCCGAATCCAATCAATTTCACAAATGAAACATATTTCATACCAAACGCGCCAGGTATATACAACCTAACTGCAGTTGCTATCAAAAACGGCAAAGCCACATCTACATTCATTGCATCAGTCAGAGTATACATAAAACCGGTAACACCTTCCTAATTTTTTTATAAATTTTATTTTTCGTCGAACTTTTTTTAAAGTCCGCTGAACATTATCATAATAATGGCCACCGAACTAACACTACCGATTCATTACAGAGTTCTGATGGAACTCCACAAGAAGTTCGAGAAGCCCATTTTGGAAGTCGAAGTTCCAGAGAACGAGGAAGTAATCGACGAATACTGGATAGTTCCGGAATTCCTTAAAGTTCAGATAAGGAAAAACGTGGAAACTCTCCAAAGGACTTACCACGTTTTGGAGCCGAAGCTTGCGGAAGACGAATACGAACTGATGACGATTCTCTACAACGACCTCAAGAGGCTTCTGGTTTTGAAGGAGCACGGCGGAGATGTCCATGCAAAGATTCAACTGCTAACCGAAACGCTCGATCAGCTGATGGACGAATACGCCATAAAAATTCGTAGCGAGTTCGCTCTCAAGATAATATACTATCTCCTAAGGGACTTCTTCGGATTTGGCCCTTTGGAGTGCTTCATGCTCGATCCGAACTTGGAGGACATATCGTGCGACGGCTACGACATTCCCATCTACGTGTTCCACAGAAGGCACGGAAGCCTAAAAACGAACGTAAAGTTTTCGAAGGAGCAGTTGGATTCTCTCGTGCTACTCCTCTGCCAGAAGTCCGGAAAGCACATATCCTACGCAAATCCTTTGGTGGATGCCACTCTGCCGGACGGAAGCAGGTTACAGGCTACATACGGGACTGAAGTGACCACGAGGGGGAGCAGTTTCACGATAAGGAAGTTCAGGGCGGAGCCTTTCACGCCCATCGATCTTATGAGGTTCGGAACGATGAACTCCGCTTTACTGGCTTACTTCTGGTTGCTAGTCGAAAACAAGATGAGTTTCATGGTTATAGGGGAAACGGCAGCAGGAAAAACCACGACTATGAACGCTCTGATGATGTTCATACCTCCAGAGGCCAAGGTAGTTTCGATAGAGGACACGAGGGAAATTCAGCTCTACCACGAGAACTGGATCGCCGGAGTGACGAGGATGGGTATAGAGGGAACCGAAATCGATATGTACGATTTGCTGAGAGCCGCTTTGAGACAGAGGCCCGATTACATAATAGTCGGAGAGGTTAGGGGGAGAGAGGCACAGACATTATTCCAAGCGATGAGCACGGGCCATGCATCTTACGCTACGTTGCATGCTGGAGACATAAACCAGATGGTTTACAGGCTTGAAAACGAGCCTCTCAACGTTCCCAGAGTTATGATCCAGTTCCTGGATGCGGTGATAGTCCAGTTCATGTGGGTGAAGAAGGGGATAAGGAAGAGGAGGGCGAAGGAGGTAGATGAGATATTCGGAATAGATCCGGCGAACAAGAACCTCTTAGTGAACCCTCTCTTCAGATGGGATCCGGTGGAGGACAAGTTCGTCCAAGTGGGAGATTCGAAGAAGCTCGAAAAGATAGCCCAAATAATGGGAATGGAGCCGTTCGAGGTCTTAGAGGAGCTTAAGAGGAGGAAGGAGTTCCTTGAGTTGATGGATAGAAAGGGGATAAGGCACTACAAGACCGTTACGAGGTTCATACACGAGTATTACAGAAGGCCGGAGAAGGCTTTCGAGGAGGTGATGAACTACGAGGCTACTAATCCATAGATACGCCGAAAGGATAAGGGAGAATCCGGAGAAGTTCGAGGAGATTTCGAAGGCGATAATCACGGCGAGAATGCCCACTACCGTCCAGAGATTTCTGGCAAAGGCTCTGCTCTACGCGATTATTTCCGGGGCTATCGGAGCGATCATAGGTGCGATCGTCTTCACGTATATAATCCCCTTCGGACTCGTAACGCCGTATCTGGCGAGAATAATTCCTCCACAAATCTTAATCCACAACTTCACCCTCTTCAACTACGCTTACGTCATCTTGGGAGCGTTGATGATGGGTCTGATATCTTTCAAGTTCACGCACTACATCGTTTTAACGTATCCGATATTCGTCGCTATGAGGAGGAAGAACGAGATAGACCTCTATTTGCCCCATGCGATAAACATGATGCTCGGAATGGCGGTCGGAGGAGTCAGGTTTTACGACATAATAAAGTGCATAGCGGAATCGAAGGAGATGTGCGGGGAATTAAGCAGGGAGTTCGAAGTTATCGTGAAGCTCGTCGAAGACTTCAAGCACAACCTGTTTGATGCTATGAGGTTCGTGAGGGATACGACTCCGAGCGAGAAACTCGCCGCTTTTCTGGACGACCTCATATACATACTCAGCAGTGGGGGTAAGCTGAAGGATTTTCTGAAGGGAAAGTCGGAGGAAGCTCTTGAGGAGCAGGAGACGAGCTTCGAATCCTACATAGATTTTTTGGGGATTATGGCGGAGGTTTATTTGGCGATATTCGTCCTCCTCCCTCTCTTCCTGCTGATAGTTCTCGTAGTCATGCAACTCATCGGAGAGAACGTGATAAACCTCTATAGAATTGCGATAGCTATAGTCTTGCCGATCGCAACGATATCTTTCATATGGCTCATAAGGTCGAGCCTTCCGATGGCGAGGGTTAGGGTTGTGGAGGAGGTAGATGCGAAGGAGAGACCGCTTATAAGCGTTGAAAAGGGAAGGGTAAATTCGTTCGAAATCGTCCGATGGAAGAGAATTTTTAGAAAAATCAGGAAGATCGTTCTGTATCCTTTTGAGGAGAAAACGATTTACACGCTCGAATTCAGGTTTCTTAGCTTTCATTTCGCTCTGATAGCGATCTTAACTTTTGCAATCGCGTCGAAGTTCTTCGGAGTAGAAAGGACAATTATAATAACAGTTTCCGCCGTAGCGATTCCCTTAATAATATTGGTCGAGCTAAGGAATAAAAAGATAAGGAAGTTGGAGGAGAGAATTCCGAGCGTTTTCAGGGAACTTTCCGTTTTAAATGAGGCCGGACTCAACATAATAGAGGCTTTGAAGGTTCTGTCAGCATCCGAATTGGGACTGATTTCCAAAGAAATAAACATCGTGAGGAGGAGGATGGAGTGGGGAACGACCGTCCACAAGGCATTTTCGGTTCTCGCCTATAGGATTAGGAGCGATCTGACGGCTAAAATAGTGCCGATAATAACGAAGGCTTTGGAGGTCTCTCCTACGTTTAAGGACGCCTTCCTTACGGTTGCGAGGTTTGCGGACGCGGAGATAAATTTCAGGAAGAGAGTTGGAGCTCACATGTTCACATACGTCGTCATAACATATTTATCGATCTTCATATTTCTGCTCGTCGTCTACATATTCATAAAGAGCTTCTTCTCAGCCTTCAACGTCAACGCAACTTCGATGGGAACGATACACCTTGGTCTGAATTTGGAAAGCGTTAAAGAGGCTTTCTTCGAGGTTTCACTGATGGTGGGATTCTTCTCAGGGATGATAGCCGGAGTGATAGGGGAAGGGAGAGTTGAGGCGGGACTCAAGCACGCTTACGTATTCCTCATGGCGACATATATAGTATTTAGAGTCCTTTTGGGTGGTTGAGATGGACAGGAAGGGAGTTTCGGTGCTCGTGGGATTCATACTCCTCGTGCTCACGTTGATGATATTCCTTTCCATATTACAGGCCTACATGGTTCCGGGGATGTGCAAGGATGCGGAGGTTAAGCATCTGAATAGGCTGATCGACGAAGTCCAGCAGTTGAAGGAGAATTTGCTCGAAAATAAGCTCGCAACAGTAACTTTGGATTTGGGAATGAGCTATCCTAAGTATCCGATGCTTCTCACCCCTCCGACGATGTCTTCTCTCGTCAAGGTCGAGAGGATGCCCGTGAGGATGTCTTTCGAACTCTTACTGCCGAACGGAAGCTGGATTCCTTGGAATATCGATACCTACACCGACGACCTAATGATAGTCCCGAACTACTTTTACTCACGCGGGATAGGCATTCTTCTCGAAAACACTGCCATTTTAAGGTTAAGAAATGAGAACGGTAACTGGAAATATCTGTTTTCGTATTCCGATCAGAGCTCGTTTACGTCGGGAGGTATAAGAATAGTCCTTCTCAACTCTACTTTCTCATCCTTCTCCGCATCCCAGCCCGTTGATTTAGCTTTGGTTCCGATTTCCTACGGAGGAAAGAACGTCGTCAGGAATTTCACGATAACTTTCGAAACGTCCTGCCCGGATTACTGGAGGAGTTTGAAGGATGAACTGGAGAGTATGGGCTATAACATAAGCGTTACAGGTAAAAACGTTACAGTAGTTTTCAAAAACGAGACCACGTTGGAGGTATCTTACTGTATGCTGTATAAGGGTATATCTATTCAGGCTAAGCAGTTCTTAGGCAACTTCGCTAATCTCAGAGAACCCTTCAGGATGTTCCCGACCGATCAAACGATTTTAAACGTTCTTTTAAATGAATCCAAGTCGTTGGGAGTTATAATTATGGATAAGTTTACGAATCCCGTATCGGGTGTTGTAGTCAATGTGAATCTTACGGGAGTTGGGGAGGTTACCCCCCCAGAAGTTATCACAGATTCAAACGGAATCGGATATGCGATTTTCAAGTCAAATAGAACGGGCAACGCAATCGTAAATTTTAGTTCAAAATACGGTCTGGTTTCATATAAATTGCACGTTATAGGAACGGGAGTTTCGGCGGAGTTTCCGTATGGAGTCACGTTCGATGCTAACAGGAAGGGAGCTTTATTTGCTTACGGGAATTCCGTTAGCAGTAATCCACCTATCTCAAATATGATACCCTCAACACCTTTAACCAACACTACGAACATCACCAAGGACGATGGAATTTATCTCGTAAGCATTGCTAAATCGTTAAACAACTATTCCGCGCAGAGATTTGAGATATTTGGACTAAACACCACAAACGTTATCGAAACATACGTATATTGGAACGGCTACGGAGTAGGATACGGCTATAGTTGGTGGTGGTGGTTCTACAACCAAGTAAATGGTGAAACTTTGTATCTCTGGAACTACACATCCAACAGATACGATTATATAGTATCTACAGACTCACCGAACGAAATATGGCTCAGCGTAGGTTTGAATCAAACTCAGATGAAAAATTACATAAAAAACGGGGAGATGATCGTGTTGGTAGTTCAGAGGGGAAGAACGATAGAAATCGGCCGTACATATTATTACTCCGAACTCGCAACCGATTACATAGCCGTCTTGCAGATATTCAAATAGTCTTCTCCTTCCACTTCAGATAACTGCAGTAAGGACAGCCGAGATCCCAGACTCCGTTTTTATCCCTAATTTTTAACTTCCTCATTCCGTGCTCATCGCAGACCTTCGAAGTTACGTATAATCTGCCTTTCTGGGGCAGAGGTAGGGTGAAGTCGCACTTAGGATAGTTGCTACATCCGACGAACCTCTTCTCCTTCCTCTTAATAACGAGAACTCCCCCGCACTTCGGACACTTGCCCACTGAATTCTTTTCGATCTCCTTCTTTCTGTCCTCTTCTATCCCTTCCCTGAGGCTCTTCCCCAGTTCCTCGAAGTCGACGTTACTCAGAACTTCGTTGAGAAACTTCGCGGATTCGATCAAAACGCTTTTCTCGTCCAATTTACCTTCAGCTATCAGATCCATATCCCTCTCGAGCTTCGCGGTCATGTCGGGAAGGGTTATCACCTCAGCCGTCCTCTTCAAAGCCTCCACGACCGCGAAAGCGGTGTTCGTAGGCCTTAGAGGATTCCCGTAAACGTATTTCCTGTCGTAGAGTTTCTTTATGATCTCGTGCCTCGTGGACTTCGTTCCCAAGCCCAGCTTCTCCATGAGCTTTATCAGCCTTCCAGTGGTGTATCTCTGTGGAGGCTTGGTTTTCTTCTCTTCTATCCACTTCCTCTCAATCCCAACGACTTCTCCAACGCTGAATTTGGGAATCTCTTTCTCCTCAGCCTGAACGTAGCGGTATACCTCCCTCCACCCCTTCTCCACTAAAACCTTCCCGGAAGCTCTGAAAGTTAGGCCGTTAACGGAGAATTCCACCCTTCTTATCCTCCAGACAGCCTTAGGGGCGAGGGAAGCTAAAAACCTCCTAACGACGAGCTCGTATATAATCCACTCCTCCCTGCTCAGATCTTTCCTCGACGCTACCGCGGTGGGATGTATCGGAGGGTGGTCCTTCGTCTCCTTTCTCCCCTTGGAAGGGACCATATCTCCCGAAAGAACCAGCTTGGCTTCTCTATCGAATTCCGAACCCAAGAACATCTCTACGATCCTTCTGAGGTTTAAGGTCGGAGGATAGACGGTGTTGTCCGTCCTCGGGTAGGATATGTAACCGCTCATGTAGAGCTCTTCCGCTATTCTCATAGCCCTGTCGGGGCTCATGAACCTCGAAGCTTCCTTGAGAAATTCGGTGGTGTTGAAGGGAATCGGCTTCCCCTCGTTGACCGTCCTCTCCTCAAACTTCGCGACTCTCGCGGAATCTCCTACAGTTCTCAGAACGTCTTCCGCCTCTTCCTTCCTCTCGAACCTCCTTTCGAGCTTCGCATCCACTCCTCCTATTCTGGCGTAAACCTCCCAGAACTTCTTCGACTTAAATTCTTGAATCTGCTTCTCCCTCTCGACTACAAGCCTAAGGGTTGGGGATTGAACCCTTCCCGCACTCAGAAAGTCCCTTCCGATCATTCCGGCGGATAGGGAGAGTAGCCTCGTAAGAACCGCACCCCACATCAGATCGACCTTCTGCCTAACCTCCGCCGCCTTCGCGAGGTTGTAATCGACACCGACGGGATTTGCAAAAGCTCTCCTTATATCGGCAGGAGTAACGGCGCTGAAACGAACCCTGTCGACTTTAACGTTCGGATTGACCTTTCGGATTATCTTTATAGCCTCTACTCCTATCAGCTCCCCCTCCCTGTCGTAATCCGTAGCTATCGTTACCCTATCGACTTCTTTCGCGAGCTCGACGAGAAGCTTAGCTATGTTCTTCTCCTTTACCCTCCAAACGAACTTTGCTTTTAGAAGAGCCTTTAAAGGAGTTCTCCTCCAGTCGTTTAGCTCGGAAGGAAAGTCCACCTCGACTATGTGCCCCTTCAAACCCAAAACCGAGGCGTTTTGGGAGGGGGAGAAATAGTAGTTCACGCCGTATTTTTTAAGTTTTTTAAAATCCTTAAAAAGAATTTGGGCAATTCTTCTTGCAGTCTTATCCTTCTCCGCAACTATCAGCCACATGTCACGACGATTCTTCGATGAGCACCGCGTTTATTATTCCTTCCTGACTCGGTCTGTTCGTGACCTTCGCGAGTCCGACGGAAGTCTCGATTATCGCCCCCTTCGTTATCACGTTCCTCCTCGCGTAGTGAACGTGTGCCGGATTCTCCACGACTCTCTTTATCTCCGCTCTCACGACCTTCCCCTCTTTGGGCACATAGACGTTCGCGAACATGTCCCTGAACAGCTTTATCTTGTAGTTTCCACCTCTAACCCTCACCTTCTTTATCTTCCTCTCCCCGATGAGCGTCTCAACCTGAGGTCTTCCCATCTCATACTTCCTCTTCTTCCTGTGAGGTCTGTAAAGTCCACCCGTCGGCTTTCTCCTGCTCCTTCCATGCCAGATCATGGTATCGAGCTCTGCGGACGGCTATTTAAACGTTTTCTACACCGAGTTCAATCAAAATTCAAGATTATATGTTTACTCTAAATATTCCTTTATTCTGCGGACGACATCCCTATACGGAATCTTACCCTTCTTTATCCTTATCACGTCCAAAACTCCCTTAGGCCTGTCCAAGGCCAAATCTTCCCTTACTATAAGAATGAGGGGAACGTTCGCCTCTCTTATCTTCTCAAGTTTTCTCTTAACGTATTCTTCGGTCCAGAATCCGGCTATTTCAACGTATACTTCCCTATCACCCTTCCTTATCAAAAAGTCCGGAATGTATGCGTATCTTCCGGCTTTAATCACTCCCGGTTCTCTTACAACTTCGCAGTTCAGCAGAAACTTGATCCTCCTCGCGAACTCCTCCTCGAGCGACGAATCGTATTCGATTTTCTCATCGAATTCTATTGGAAAAAGGGATCGAAATCTGTGTGAGATTTCCAAAAAGTAAATCTTGCGCTCGAACTCGTCCAAAATCTCGCCTCTAATCCACCACTCCTTGGCTCTAATTATTTCCGGAATCAGTTTGGCCATCGATGTCCCATATCTTCTCGTAACCTTTATTATGGATGCCGCACCGGTTAAGCTGATCAGCATTTTCCCGTCGCTTTCGAACAGCTCATACATCAGACCGAGCAACTTCATCCTCCTGAATACATTCTTGTGGTTCGAAGATATCCAAAAAGTAAGCCTCAGGCAGTTGAATATGACCGTCTGGAGAAGGGAAAGGTTGTATCTTTTCAGGAGTTGGTCAGGAGTTACGTCGGGAGCGGATTTAAGGATTTTCTCCTCCTCCAAGTCTGCGAACATGGCTTTCTCTATTTCCTCGCAATCCACTCCAAACTTTTCCGCTACCTCCTCCAAAATCTTCTTCCTCCCCTCCAGAGTCGTGACGAAACCCTTTTCGAACAACGCCATCCTAACCGCGAGAGGATCTAAGTCCGTAACCTTTTCAAATTCGCACTCCCTCTCTATCAACTTCGCAAAAGCCCTAACCTTCTTGTAATTTCGGGCGTTCTCTATTTCTCTGAGTTTGGCTTGGACGACTTTCATCTTTTTCCCCAATCCTTTTCTGTAGATGTCTATTACTCTTTTGGCCAGCATCAAGTCGTTATTTCCGGCAAACTTCGGAAAGATCATACCTCCTGCCCTTTTAACTTCCAGAAGCTCCTTCGGAAGCACACCTAATTTGGCTAACGACTACTAAAAACTCTTATCGTATACACCGACATAAACCACAACTACCGATCGTTACAATACATAAAATTTATAGGAAAATTTTATTAAATTTACGTTATTTGAATTCGATAATGAAGAAGCTGTTGGTTGCAATGGCGATGGTTATAGCGATAGCAATTACGCCAGCGATGGGATTGAAGTTCGCAGTAATAGCGGATCCACACGTATGCGTGTTCAAAACGCAGAACACGGCCAAACTTTATTCTTACAGCTATCAGAGATTCAAGAATGTCTTGAGGAGTGTTGACGGGAAGGTTGATTTCGTATTAGTATTAGGAGATCTAACGAGGAATTCTGAGCCAGAGAACCACTTCGCAGCTTTGAGGGCTCTCGAATCCTTAAGCGTTCCTTGGTATGTTATCCCCGGAAACCACGATGTAGATAAGGAATGGCTGA
>Ga0256833_1000327_pt1 | contig 37823 bp, 37 predicted proteins | sample 356284metaG_FD_190535 | JGI IMG/M metagenome (GOLD analysis project Ga0256833, IMG submission 190535) | Hydrothermal vent microbial communities from Mid Atlantic Ridge, Atlantic Ocean - 356-284 | ecosystem: Environmental > Aquatic > Marine > Hydrothermal vents | place: Atlantic Ocean: Mid... | reverse complement strand
TATTGTTACAAGCGCCTCTCCTTTAACCACAACCCAGTGTTCACTCCTGTGTTTATGGTATTGTAATGAAAGCCTTTTATGGGGTTTAACATATATCTTTTTTACTTTGTACATCTTGTTTTCAGCAAGGATTGTGAAACTTCCCCATGGCCTGAATGTTGTTATATGGCTTTCAACCACTTCACTTTTTTCCTTCTTTAATCTGTTTACCACATCCTTTACTATGGAAGATTTCCCTTTATCTGATATCAATATTGCGTCTTTTGTGTCCACAACTATCAGGTCATTTATGTCTATTGTTACCATGGTTCTTTCTTTTGAGGCAATTATCAGGTTATTTTTTGACCCGATGTTAATAAGATTTTCCTCATTGTAAGTTGTGTTGTTGTTTTTATCTTTTTCGTTTATCAAAAAAAGAGACTCAAAACTTCCAACATCACACCAATCAAAGGACACAAGCCTTGTTATTCCCCTGTCTGTTTTTTCCATTACAGCATAGTCAATGCTATTTGGTGGGATCTTCTCCATAAGGTTTCTTTTGAACCTTACCGTGTTTTTGCCATCTCTTTTTTCTATAAATGTTTTTTTACACTGGTTGTAAATTTCAGGCTGGTATTTTTTCAATTCATTGAGGTATGTTTCCACTTTAAATGTGAATATTCCGCTATTCCATAAAAAATTTCCTTTTTTTAAATACTTTTTTGCTTTTTCCAAATCTGGTTTTTCATGAAATCTAACTATTTCGAAGGTGTTTTTACCAATTTTCTTCCCGGTTTCAATATACCCGTAATCTATTTTGAGGGATTCTGGTTTTATCCCGAATGTCAAAATTTTATTATCATTTAAAAACTTTAAGGAATCTTCAATTTCCATTTTGTAACTTTCAAGGTCATCTATCAAGTGGTCTGATGGGGTTACAATTGCAATGTCTTCTCTGTTTAAAAGCATGGATGCAAGGCAAATGGCAGGTGCAGTATTCTTGGCCACACTTTCTATAACAAGAATCACTTTGTTTTCCATCTTTATTTCTTCTAATTGTTCAAGGGCTAAAAAGTATTGCTTATCGTTCACGACCACTATGATCTCTTCTGTTATCTTTTTGTTTCTTAAAATAGTTTTTTGGAAAAAGGACATTTCCCCCTTTAACTTCAAAAACTGCTTCGGAAGCAAAGTTCTGCTTATTGGCCATAGCCTTGTTCCGCTTCCACCGGCAAGCACAATGTTTACTATTCTTCTCATTTTAACTCCCGCAGGTATTCTTTTATATCGTAATCCCAGTGAGGTATACTGAAATTCAACTCTGTGGATATTTTGCTATTGTCCATTGCTGAAAATTCAGGCCTCCGTGCTTTAAGGTTAAAAATGGAAGAATTTACAGGTTTAATTGAGTTTTGAAGGTTTAAAATCTCTTTTATCTTCAAAGCAAACTCATACCTTGAAGCGTACCCTGAATTTGTTAAATGATAAAGTCCTTTTAAACCCTGTTCCATTGCTTTCAGGGAGACTTCGGCAACCCTTTTTGCCCATGTTGGAACTGAAACTTCATTTTCTGATACCTTTAATTCTCTGTTTTCTTTTGCCCAGTTCAAGAATTTGTAAATAAAATTGTTTCTGCCTTTTCCGTATAACCAGCTCACCCTGAACAGAAGGAAGTTGTTTAAATTTTCTTTTAGATACATTTCCCCGAGCAATTTTGTTTTTCCATAATAATTTATGGGAGAGGGGTTGTCTTCTTCAATGTACGGTTTACTTTTTTCTCCTCCAAAAACATAGTCTGTGCTGTAATGTACAAGTTTTGCTCCCGATTCAGAGCACACTTCTGCGAGGGTTTTTACAGCCTTTGCATTTACCAAAAAAGCCATGTCTCTTTCCTCTTCTGCTTTGTCAACCATATTGTACGCAGCGCAGTTTATAACAAAATCTGGTTTGATTTCTTTCATTACTGACCACACTCTGTCAACATTGGTAATGTCAAGTTCTTCCTTCTTAAATGCAAAATGCTCAATTCCCATTTTGCTTAAAATCCTTGTAAACTCCTTTGCAAGTTGTCCGTTTTTACCTGTTATTACTATTTTTGCCTTTTGTAAACCCTTTGCCATAACCTCTCTAAATCTTTCTTTTTTTCCTTTAGCCAGTTAATGTTTTCAAGGTTCCACTTAACTGTTTTTTCAATACCCTCTTCAAAACCGACGGTTGGTGTCCAGCCGGTTTTTTTTGTTATTTTGGAGAAATCAAGAGCATACCTGAAATCATGCCCCGGTCTGTCTTTTACAAACTCAATTAAAGAGTGTGGTTTGCCCATCAGGTCTAAAATTGCCTTAACAACCTCTATGTTTTTTCTCTCTTCTCCGCTTCCAATATTGTAAATCTCTCCATTTTCCCCTTTTTCAGCAACGGCTAAAATCCCCTTTGCACAGTCTGAAACAAAAAGCCATTCCCTGACATTTTCACCTTTCCCGTAAACAGGGATACTCTCGTTATGATATGCTTTCAAAATAACAACAGGGATAAGCTTTTCCGGGTATTGCCAGTATCCGTAATTGTTTGATGCCCTCACGGTAATGACTGGCAGTCCATAGGTTCTGTAATAAGCCCTGCCCAGCATATCCTGTGATGCCTTTGAAACAGAGTACGGAGAGTTGGGATTTAAAGGGGTGGTTTCGGTAAACATTCCGTCTTTGCCCAGTTCCCCGTAAACCTCGTCTGTTGACATATTGATAAATCTTTCAGTACCAAATTCTTTTGATGCATCAAGCAGATTCTGGGTGCCTATTATATTTGTTTTTAAAAAAAGTGAGGGGTCAAGTATGCTTCTGTCAACATGGCTTTCTGCGGCAAGGTGAAAAACAATGTCAGGTTTTTCCCTTTGAAACACCTCGAAAACCGGCTCTCGCTCTGTTATATCAATTTTGTAAAAAGCAATCTCTTTTTCAATTTCTTTCAGCCTTTCTCTGTCTCCTGCATAAGTTAATGAATCAACGACAATGGTTCTGTAACCGCTTTTAACAGATAATCTGGCTAATTCTGCTCCGATAAAGCCTGCACCCCCTGTGATTATTACCTTTTTTTTCATTTGAACTCCTCATTGTGGCTTATTTAAGGTACAGAATTATTGTATTGGTGTTTTTAAAAATGTCAATGATAATGGGTTTTGTTTTAAGATGAGGTTACAGATATTCTGTTTAAGGGTGTTCAAGTTTTAGAGAACATGTGGTATTTTTAATTAGTGATTGTTTAAAAAGAGGTTTATTATGAAGGGACTGTCTCATTTAAAGCATCTGGAGGCGGAAAGCATTTACATTTTGAGAGAGGTTGCTGCAAACTTCAACAATCCGGTTATGATGTACAGTGTGGGGAAGGATTCCTCTGTTATGCTTCACCTTGCAATGAAGGCTTTTTACCCTGCAAAACCACCTTTTCCCCTTTTGCACATAGATACAAAGTGGAAGTTCAAAGAGATGATTGAGTTCAGGGATAAAAGGGCAAAAGAACTTGGAATAGACTTAATTGTCTATACAAACCCCGAAGGTATTGAGATGAACATAAACCCCTTTGTTCACGGTAGCAAGATCCACACGGATATTATGAAAACGCAGGCTTTAAAGAAGGCTTTAACTGAGGGCGGATATGATGCTGTTATTGGTGGGGCAAGAAGGGATGAGGAAAAATCAAGGGCAAAGGAAAGGGTTTTTTCTTTCAGAGATAAAAATCACAGGTGGAATCCAAAGAAACAGAGGCCTGAACTCTGGAATTTGTACAATACCCATGTTGACAGAAAGGAGAGTGTAAGGGTTTTCCCTTTAAGCAACTGGACGGAGCTTGATATCTGGCTTTACATTTACCTTGAAAACATACCTGTTGTCCCCCTTTACTTTGCAAAAGAGAGGGTTGTTACCGAATATGAGGGTGCATGGATTTTAGTTGATGATGACAGGGTGCCTGAAGATTTGAGAAAAAAGGCTGTTAAAAAGTGGGTGAGGTTCAGAACGCTTGGGTGCTACCCGCTAACAGGTGCAGTTGAATCAAAGGCACGAAGCCTGCCTGACATAATTCAGGAGATGCTTTTAACAAAGTACTCTGAAAGGCAGGGAAGGCTTATAGACTTTGACCAGGTTGGCAGTATGGAAAAGAAAAAGATAGAGGGATATTTTTAAATATGAATGCTGAACTTATTAAGGACAATATTCTTGATTACCTGAAAAGGCATGAAGAAAAGGAATTGTTGAGGTTTATTGCGTGCGGAAGTGTTGATGATGGCAAAAGCACCCTGATTGGAAGATTGTTGTATGAAACAAAAATGATCTTCAAAGACCATCTGCTTGCTTTAAAGGCTGAAAAAAAATACAAAAGAACAGATGAGGAGATTGATTTTTCTCTCCTTGTTGACGGATTGCAGGCTGAAAGGGAACAGGGGATAACAATAGATGTTGCTTATAGATACTTCTCCTCTGAAAAAAGGAAGTTTATAATTGCCGATACCCCGGGCCACGAGCAGTACACAAGGAATATGGTAACAGGCGCAAGCACATCAGACCTTGCTGTAATATTGATAGATGCAAGAAATGGAGTATTAACCCAGACAAAAAGACATTCGTTTTTAATCTGCCTTCTTGGAATAAGAAATATCCTTGTTGCTGTAAACAAAATGGATCTGGTTAATTACTCAGAAGAGGTATTTAAAAAAATAGTGAAAGACTATGAGATGATATTCAAGCAGTTGAAATTTTCGCTTCCATTCAAGCATTTTGAGCCAGAGGTGGATTTTATCCCCATAAGTGCTTTAAAGGGGGACAATGTTGTTGAAAGGTCTCAAAATATGCCCTGGTATAAAGGAAAGGTTTTTCTTGAATACTTAAACACTGTAAAGGTTATAAATACCGGTTTAAGGCGGGATATTGATTTCAGATTCCCTGTTCAGTACATAAACAGGCCCAATCAGGAATTCAGAGGATATTGCGGGAATGTTGCAGGCGGTTTGGTAAAAGAAGGGGATAATATTATTGTTTATCCTTCAAAAATGAAAACAAGAATAAAATCTATTGTTAAGCCTATAAACCCTGTTGACAGCAAAAAAGACAAAAAACATAGCAAGTTAACCAGAGCCTATCCCCCTATGGCGGTTACCCTTTTGCTTGAAAAAGACATTGATGTAAGCAGGGGAGATTTAATTGCAAAAGAGGGAGAAAAGCAGCCGAAGTTCAACGATTCCTTTGAGGCAATGCTTGTCTGGATGGACGAAGAGCCCTTGAAAAACAGGGAGTACATAATCAAACTTTACACAAAAGAGACAACTGCAATTGTAAGCAGAATACTTTTTAAAAAAGATGTAAACACCTGGGAGAAGATAGAGGCAAAAACCCTTGAATTAAACGACATTGCAAGGGTTCAGATAGACCTTGTTGAAGAGGTTGCATTTGACCTTTACGAAGAAAACAAGTCAACAGGCTCATTTATTCTAATTGACAAATTGACAAACAACACTGTTGCCGCCGGAATGATAGTGGGTGAATCAACAAAGAGGAAGAAAAGGAGGATATACACCGAAAGCGAGATTGCTTTAAACAAATTTATAAGGGAGCATTACCCCGAATGGGGATGCAAACCAATTGAAGAACTTGATTAGAAAGCAGAGATTTTATGGCTGATTACCTTATATGGCACAATCATAAGGTTTCAAGGAAAGACAGGGAAAAAATCAAAAATCAAAAAGGGTGTGCTTTGTGGTTTACAGGTTTAAGCGGAAGCGGGAAAAGCACCATTGCGAATGAGGTTGAATATAGATTAAACAAAAAAGGCTACCATACCTATCTTTTAGACGGAGACAATTTAAGGTACGGCTTAAACAAAGACCTTGGATTTTCATATAAGGACAGGGTGGAAAACATAAGAAGGGTTGCAGAGGTTGCAAAACTCTTTGTTGATGCCGGAATAATAGTTCTTGTTGCTTTTATATCCCCGTTTTTAAAAGAAAGGGAGAAAGCAAAAAAGATAATCGGGAAAGAGAATTTTATTGAAATATTTGTTGATACTCCGTTGGAAGAGTGCATGAAAAGAGACCCGAAAGGGTTATACAAAAAAGCCTTAAACAAAGAGATAACAGAGTTTACAGGCATTGATTCCCCCTATGAACCGCCAGAAAATCCGGATATACACATTGAAACAATGGGCATAAGTGTGGAAGAAGCAGTAAAAGAAATTTTAGGTTTTTTGATTGGAAGGGGAATAATTATATAAGATGCAATTGATAAAGGATTTAAAAGATAAACTGCAAAAAGACCCCCATTTCCTTGAACTTTTAAAGGGTTCTGGGACTGCATTTGTTTTAAGAATTATAGGCTTGTTTTTTTCATATATTTTTCTAATGCTAATATCCAGATACTTTGGTTCTGCTGGAGTTGGAATATTCGCCCTTTCACTTGTGTTTTTAAATATAGGCGGAACATTTGCAAAGGGTGGTTTGCATATCTCTTTTTTAAGGTTTGTTTCTGAATATGTTTCTTTAAAAGATGTTTCAACCCTGAGAAGTATTTACAAAAAGGTTTTATCACTTGCAGGTGTTTTTTCGTTAACTTTTAGCATTCTCCTTTATTTTTTGTCCCCCTTTCTGGCAGATTTGCTTGGAAAACCATATCTTTCTTCCTATTTTAAAATAATGTCAATAGGTGTTGTCCCGCTTGTTTATCTATCCATAAACACCGAAGGATTAAGGGGTTTAAAAAGAATCAAAGAATACATATTGTTCTCATCCTGTCTGTTAAACCTTTTTGCTATTTTTATCTTTTTTACTTGTGTTTTTTGCTTTAATTTTGGTTTTAAGTTGGAATTGAAAGTTTTTACGCCTGAGATTTCTTATATTTCTGCGGTAATTATTATGCTTGTTGTTGCATTTTTTAGTTTTCAAAAACTTTTGAAAAAGGCAGAGAATACTGGTGTTTCAACCAAAAGTCTTTCTTATTCAGAAATTTTAAATGTTTCTCTGCCCATGCTTGTTTCAGGTTCTCTTATTATTTTGGTTACATGGACTGATACAATTATGCTTGGCTGGCTTGGCTCTGTTTCTGATGTCGGGATATACAATGTTGCAATAAAGATAGCAAGAATCGTCATAGTTTTTTTAACATCAGTTAATACAATTGCTGCTCCAAAGTTTGCTGAATTCTATGCAAACAAGGACTATAAGGCTATTGCAAGAGTTGCAAAGCAGGCTTCAAAACTTGTTTTTTTTCTGACTTTCCCTTTTGTTATAATTATTCTGATTTTTCCTGACAGAATACTTTTGCTCTTTGGAAAGGATTTTGTCAATGGAAAGGTTGCTCTTATAATCTTAATATCAGGTTTTTTGTTTAATGCTATGGCGGGAAGTGTTGGAAATATATTACAGATGACGGGGAATCAAAGGTATCATAGAAATGTTTTAATTATAGGCACTTTTTTAAATATCTTTCTTAACTATTTTTTAATTCCTGTTTACGGTTTAAATGGTGCGGCAATTGCAAGTGCTGTTTCTATGATTTTCTGGAATTTTATGTTTTCTATTAAGGTTAAAAAACTTACAGGTGAATGGGTGTTTTTCCCTCAAATAAAAAATGGAGAATAATTATGGGAAAGATTGTTGATTTTATGTGTGTTGGTGCTCCGAAAGCCGGGACATCTTCTCTTCATCATATTCTTGTGCAGCATCCTGATATATTTTTGCCGGAAATTAAAGAGACAGGCTTTTTTATGTTTGATGATTTATACAATAATGGTATTGAATTTTATAAAAATGAATATTTCAAAAAAAGAGGAGATGAAAAAATTGCAGGGGAAATTGATCCATCTTATATGTTCCCTGATTATGTTGCAGAAAGGATTTACGAAGCATTTGGGGAAGACCTTAAACTTATCTTTATGTTCAGGAACCCTGTTGACAGGGCATATTCCCATTACTGGATGAATGTGAGAAGAGTTTTTGAAGATGTGGATTTTGCTTCTGCTATTGAAGATTCAGACAAAAGGTGTGAGCATAATGTGGAAAATAGGAAGTATTGCTATGTTGAAATGGGATTGTATGCAAAACGGGTAAAAAACTTTTTAAAGTATTTTAAAAAGGAAAATATGTTTTTTATAGTTTTTGAAAATGATTTTTTAAAAAACAGGGAACAGACAATAAAGAAGATCCTCGAATTTCTCGAAGTTAACCCCGATGTCCCTTTGAATTTAAAAATAAAGGCAAATCCAGCAAAAATGCCTGTATTCTCATTTGTTGGGAAGTTGTTGTATCATGAGAGCATTTTTAAAAAATTTGCACGGGGTGTTGTTAAGAGTAGAGTTAATAGGGCAAAAATTAAAAAGAGTATTTATAAAATAATGTATGAGGATTTTGTCCCTCCCATATTGCACAATGAGGTTAAATTAAAATGGATTGATCGTTTTTTTATTGAGGATATTAAGGAACTTGAAAAGATAATTGATAGAGATCTATCAGTCTGGTATAGGAATGAATAACTTTAATTTTCTTCTTGCTTAATGTGGGTTAAATGGGTAAATTACCGAATTTTTTGATTGTTGGTGCTGCCAAATCAGGGACAACTGCTTTATATCGTTATCTTGAAGAACATCCGGGAATATATATGAGTCCTGTAAAAGAACCAAGGTTTATAACTTCAAATTTTTTATATTTTCCCTTTCAAGGTGTTGGTGATGAAAAGGTTGAGTCTAAAATTGTTAAAGATTGGGATTCGTATTACAGATTATTTTCTAATGCAAAAGAAGAGAATTGTATAGGTGAAGCAAGCACAGATACCCTATATTATTATAAAAATTCTATCCCTTTTATAAAAAAGTATTTTGGTGATGTAAAAATTATTATTGTTTTGAGAAATCCAGTTGAAAGGGCATTTTCTGCTTTTACCCACATGTTGAGGGATGGAAGAGAACACCTGAGTTTTGAACAAGCATTGCAACAGGAAGAAATTAGAAAAAGGGAGAATTGGGAGTTTATCTGGTATTATAAAGATGCTGGATTCTATTACAATCAGGTGAAAGCATTTCTTGACAATTTCTCTAATGTTAAGGTTTGTTTATTTGATGATTTGAAAAAAAATCCTGTTAAATTTGTTCAGGATATTTATAGGTTTTTAAAGGTTGATCATTCTTTTGTCCCCACAACAATCGGTATGAGATTTAATATGTCTGGCATTCCAAAAAGTATAATTTTACAGAGATTTTTTACTCACCCTAATTTTTTTAAAGACACGGTAAGAGTTTTAATCCCGAAAAAATTGAGATTGAAGATAAGAACAACACTGCTGAAAAAAAATCTAAAAAAACCTGAAATTAAACCTGAAACGAAAGAGTATTTAAAAAGACTTTACAAAGATGATATATTAAAGTTACAAGAATTGTTAAATGTTAATCTGGCTTCCTGGTTATAAAAAATTTATTGGGAAAATGCAGGTAGGGATTGAGGTTGTAATGTTTTTTATTGTCAGTTTCTTTGTTGAATTGAATTTTGGATGGATTTTTTTTGATACATTAGAATTCAAAGCAGGGGGAGTATGTGTTTCTGAATTGGTGTTATTTACAAAAAAGTTGTTTAAATGTATGTATATTGTTAAGATAATTATATGAAGATTTTACAGATCCATAATTTTCATTTTGTAAAAGGAGGGGCTGAAAAGATCTATCTGGAAACCGGGAGACTTTTTGAAGAAAAAGGTCATAAAGTTATTTATTTCAGTACAAAAAACGATAAAAATGAGCCGTATGAATTTGAGGAATACTTTGTGGACAATGTGAATTTTTTTAACCTTTCTTCTTTTAAGAAGTTTTTAAATGTATGGGATTTTTTCTATTCAAAGAGTGCGAGGGTTAAACTTGAAGAATTAATTGTAAAAGAGAGACCGGAGATTGCACATCTTCATATTTTTTCTGGTAGATTGACCTCCGCTATTTTACCCGTGTTAAAAAAGCATAACATACCGGTTGTTATGAGTGTTCATGAATACAGGATGTTATGTCCTGTATATACTTGTTTAGATAGTCAGGGAAGGATATGTGAAAAATGTGCAGGGAGGAATTATTATTATTGTATTTTAAAAAGATGTAACAGGAATAATGTGGTTTATAGTTCTGTATCCGCAATTGAATGTTATTTTAGAGATTTCTTTATTCCATGGGGAAAATATATAGAAAAATTTATAATGGTTAGCAAATTTATTTTAAAAAAGCATCTGCAATATAAACCACATTTAAAAAACAAGGTTGTTCAGATATATAACTTTATAGATTTAAAGAAATATAAGCCAGAGCATTCTCATAATGGATATTATCTTTATTTTGGGCGTCTTTCGAGAGAAAAAGGCTTGTTAACCTTGCTTAATGCGTGGAAGGAGTTTCCTGAAATAAAATTAAAGATAGTTGGGACAGGGGTTATTGAGTCTAAATTAAGAGAATTTGTCAAAAAAAATCATTTAGAAAATGTTGAGTTTCTTGGGGTTAAGAAAGGAAATGAGTTAATTGATATTATCAAAAATGCTAAATTTGTATTACTTCCTTCTGAATGGTATGAGAATAACCCCCTTTCTATTATTGAGTCTTTAAGTTTGGGTAAACCTGTAATTGGGGCTGATATTGGTGGAATACCTGAACTTATAAAAGATGGTTTTAATGGCTTTCTGTTTAAAAGCGGGGATGTTGATAGTTTAAGAGATGCCATAAAAAAGGCGGAAGCGATAAATTTTAAGGAGTATACGGTTTTTTCAAAAAATGCAAGAGGGCTTTGTGAAAAGAATTTCTCAAAAGAAAAGTTCTATAAGAAATTAAAAGCTCTTTATTTAACATTACTGGGAAAGACTATTTGAAATAAAATAATTAAATAGTAAAAAACACATAAAAACATGGGCCAGAAAGGTATAGATAATGTTTAAATAAATGCAATATTAAAAGATAAGTCAGTAAAGGTTTTTAAGTTTTTAGAACAGTTTTTTATATTTAAGACCCCTTTTATTTAAGGTACTGCTTTTAATGTGTATAAACAGTTTTTTTATTAACAACAGACAGAATTTTATGTGAAAATATAAGTTAGATATGATAGTAGCAGGTTTTAAGGAGTATTATTTTTGTATAGCTTAAAGCCTTTATTAAACAAAATCCAGAAAGATTGGCATTTCTTTGAACTGTTAAAAGGTTCTGGTATTGCATTTTTTTTAAAAGTTTCTGGAATGTGCCTTGGTTATATATTTACTCTTATAGTTACAAGGAGTTTTGGAGCAAGTATTTGGGGTATTTTTGCACTTTCTATTGTTGTTCTGCATATTGCATCTGTATTAGGAAAACTTGGTGTGGATACGGCACTTGTAAAATTTACTGCTGAATATGTGGCAAAAATGGACCCTGTAATCCTTAAAAAAATTTATCAAAAATCTATGATAATAGTTATTCCTTTTTCAATTTTTATTTCAATATTAGTTTTTTTTCTTGCACCGATATTAGCTGAACAATTATTTCATAATTCTTTCCTTATAATGCCTTTTCGTTTAATTTCTTTTTTTCTTGTTCCTTTTGTTATTCTTACTATTCACTCTGAAAGCATTAGAGGGTTAAAAAAGATAAAAGAATATTTGTTGCTACAAAGAGTTGGTATACCTTTTTTATCAATAATTTTGTTTTTTATTGGGTTTAATATTGTTAAATCTTGGATGTTACCCCTTTTCTCTTATGGAATATCAATACTTGTTTTGGCTGTTTTTTCTTGGTTTTTGTGGAGACATTTTTTATTAAATATATTAAATAACTTTAACAAAAAAAAAGATGTTAAGATAAATTATTCTTTTATATTAAATGTTTCTTTTCCTCTTTTTTTGTCAAATTCATTGATGTTAATAATGGGATGGGTTGATACAATTATGTTGGGGATGTATTGTGATGCTACTTGTGTTGGGGTATATAATGTTGCAGTAAAAGTGGCAATGATTGTTTCTGTTTCGTTAACCTCAATAAATACGATTTTGGCTCCTAAGTTTGCAGAATTCTGGGGAAAAAATGATTTAATGGGGTTTGAAAGAATTGTTAAACAATCAACTAAATTAATATTTTGGACTTCTATTCCAATAATAATTCTGATTTTAATTTTTCCCAAGATGATTCTTGGATTTTTTGGTAAGGGTTTTGAAATAGGCTCAATTGCATTACTAATTTTAGTTATAGGTCAATTGATTAATGTGATGGTTGGAAGTGTGGGACACATTCTTCAAATGACTGGAAGGCAAAAAGTTTTTCAGAATGTTATACTGATTGCCCTTGTGCTTAATATAATATTAAATTACTCTTTGATTCCGCTGTATGGTATCAACGGTGCTGCTTCTGCCAGTATGATTAGTATGATTTTCTGGAACTTAGCGTGTTGGTTGTATATCAAAATTATATATGGAATCAATACTATTTATTTGCCTTTTTGGGGGAAGGGGAAAATATAATGACTTTACCAAATTTTTTTTGTGTTGGAGCCCAAAAATCAGGAACCACAACTTTGCATAATATTTTAAAACAACATCCTGAAATCTATCTTCCAAAAATAAAAGAGACAAAATTTTTTCAAAATAATTCATTGTTTTTCAAAGGATTAGATTTTTATGAAAAAGAATTTTTTGGAAAATGGAAAGGAGAAAAAGCAATAGGTGAAATTGACCCGGAATATATGTATTTTGAATATGTCCCCGAAAGAATTTATAAATGCATTGGGGAAGATGTTAAATTTATTTTTATATTGAGAAACCCAGTAGATAGGGCATATTCTCATTATTGGATGAGTTATAGGCGAGGGTACGAATGTGAATCCTTTGAAAACGCTATAAAATTAGAACCAGAACGATTAAAAATTGATGAATTTTATAAAAGTCATTTTAGTTACATTGATAGAGGTTTTTATGCAGAGCAAATAGAAAGATTTTTAAAGTTTTTTCCAAAAGAAAATATGTTTTTTATTATATTTGAAACAGAATTTATAACTAATAGAAAAAATACAATTATATCTTTATTGAAGTTTTTAGGGGTAGATAGTGGTATAAATATTGATTTAAATATCAAAAGTAATCAGGCAAGCATATATAGGTGGAAAAGTTTAAGAGATTTTATCTACAAGCCTAACCATATAAAGAAAATAGGAAAATTTTTCATGCCTAATAAAAAATTTAGAAGAAGAATTATAAGGGCATTAGATAAAATTAATCAAAAAAAGATAAAACCCCCTGAACTAACTAAAACTTTTAAAAAGGAATTATTAGATAGGTTTTTTTTAGATGAAATAAAAAAATTATCTAAATTAATTGAAAAAGATCTATCTGTTTGGTTAGAAATAAATGGTTGAGAAAATTTTTATCATCATCCTGAATTACAATTGCTGGCAGGATACAATTGAGTGTCTGGAAAGTGTGTTTAAAAATGAGTATCCTGATTTTAACGTAGTCGTGGTGGACAATAATTCTCCTGATAATTCTATGGACTATATAAAGGCCTGGGCTGACGGTAAGTTGAATGTATGGATACCCCCTGAGAACCCTTTAAGATATTTGTCTTTCCCCCCCGTAAAAAAACCTATTTTCTATAATTATTTTAATTTAAAGAAGGATAAATTTCCTGAAAGAATTAAATTCGGAAAGTTTACTTTGATTCAAACTGGTGAAAATAGAGGTTTTGCCGCAGGAAATAATGCTGTTATTAAGTTGCTTTTGGAAAAACAAGAGATGGGTTTTGTTTTTTTACTCAATCCAGATGTTATTGTTGATAAAAACACTTTTAAAGAATTGGTAAGGTGTGCTGTTTCAAAAGATGAAGTTTACGGTGTATCTATGTATGATTACAATATCCCCTCGAATCTTTTGTTTTTAGGTGGTGCTGAAATTCAGCCTTTTGGTACCATTAAGTTTGTAAAAACTTTAGATCAGGTTAACAATCTTGACTATATCTCTGGGGCGGCTTTTTTTACGCATATTGAGAATTTTGCGAAAAATGGTCTATTACCGGAAGAGTACTTTTTATACTGGGAAGAAACAGATTGGTGTACTAAAGCAAAAATGTCTGGAATGAAAATGAAGGTTTGTAAAAATGCTAAATGCTATAATAAAGGTGGTAAAAGTGTGGGGCGTGGAAGTTATTTGTCAGAATATTATTACACTTTGAATAGTTTGAAGTTTCATAAAAAGTATTTTCCTGAAAGGGTTAAGTTAATTGAATTTTTCTCGATTTTAAGGATGGTAAAAAGGCTTTTTTATGGTAAGTTTGCTTTGTACAAAGCAATAATTAAGGCAATAAAGGATTTTAAGAGTATGAAAGGAACTGAGGTAGAATATTATCGTTAAGGTGAATTATGCAGATTAAAGAACTTGTATTTTCAAAGAAATTGATTTTGTTTGTTTTAATATGCATTTTCTTCCCCCCATTACCCGTATTATTTAATAGTGTGATTTTTAAAATAGAGGGTTTGTTAATAGGTTTATTGTTTTTTTTGAACATACCCCTGATTTTTAAAAAAAACCTATTTGAAAACATAAATCGATTTATTATTTTTTTGTTTGTAATGCCTGCTTTATGGGGATTGATAATAGGTTTGTTAAATAAAAATCCTGAGTATTATTTATTAAAGGATTTGTTTTTTTTCTTAATTCCTTTAATGGTTTATGTCTTATTGGTTGTAAAAAAAGTAAAAATAGGAGATTTAAGGGATACAATTATTGTTTATGCTTATTATGCTGCTTTTTTTCAAATAATTTTTTCTGTGCACGGATTGATCACATGGAACAACAGACCTTTTTTCCGTCATACAAGTTTATTGATTTCAACCGAGGTCGTTATTTTTGCTTTAATTTTGAATATTTCTAAAGACTTAAAACTTTTTAAACTTGAAAATGTATTGTTTATAATGGCTTTATTGAGTACTCTTGGAAGATTTGACTTGCTATTTGTTATAGCCTCTATTTGCACTGTTTTGTTTTTAAAAATAGTAAAAAACGGGAAGTTGCGGTTTGTTTATTTAGTAGGTTTTTTTATGGCGGGGACAATTTTTTATTTTTTACCTTTATTTTTGAATTCCGTTAATATTATTGGAGATAGCTCTGTAAGATGGCGCTATATTGAATGGCTCTCGTATTTTAATGCCATAAAAGATTTTAGTTTATCTCAAATCCTTTTTGGAAACGGATTTGGAAGTTTTTTGAAAACCATAAGACCCCTCCGTTTGTTTTCTGGGGTAAGATTATTTCAAATAGATAGATTCCACAATCTGTATTTGTTTTTAATGTTTAAATTAGGGTTTGTTGGAATGATATATGTGTTTTCTCTTATATACTATGTTTTTAAAGGATTAAGATTATACACTGAAAATAATTTTGTTTATTTAAAATTTTTATTGGTAATTTTAATTTTGGTGGGGGGTTTGGTTGGAGGGATAAACACTTCAAGTTTATTAATGGGAATAGTTTTAGGATTATTGATTTATATTTATGAAGGATTGGTTAATGTTAAAAGGTACGATTGAAAATGTTATAAATATAATTAACGGGTTAGTTTTTTATTTTTTTTAAAGGAAAATATGAAAATATTATTTCAGTCGAGACAGAATCTCTTTTCAAGTCCTGGAGGAGACACAAGTTATATTTTAGGGTTAAAAAAACATCTTCAAAAATATAGTATAAAAATTGATATTTCAACTGAACTTGAGCCTGATTTGAGGGATTATGACATAGTAAATGTATTTAATTTAATCTGGCCTCAAGAGGTTTTTATTCAGGTTAAAAATGCTAAAAAACAGGGAAAGCCCTGTGTGTTGACCCCCATTTATGTTTTGTGGGATGAATTTGAAAAAAGAGGTACTTATGGTTTTAGAAAAGTGCTTGCCAGTGTCCTTCCTTACCATTGTATCCAGTATTTGAAAATTTTAGGCAGGGCAGTTAAAAATGGTGAGTTTCATAAAGGAGTGATAAATGTTCTGACAGCTGGGTATTTTAATTTAATGAAAAAAACCTTGGATTTAGTTGATTTAATTTTGCCTAATTCTGATCTTGAAAAGAAAAAAATTCAAATAGATTTTAGGGTTTCAAAAAACAAATTTTATATTGTTCCAAGCGGGATTGATTTTGAACTGTTTGATTACGAAAAAACGGATGTTGATGAAGATGTTAGAAACCTTGTTAAAGACGGGATTTTGTGTGTTGCAAGGATTACCCCTTTGAAAAACCAGTTAAGGCTTATTAAGGCTTTTAAGGATTTACCATACAATCTTTTTATTATTGGCGAACCTTCACCCAACCATAAAAACTATCTTAAATTGTTGAAAAAAGAGGCGGGGGATAATGTTTTTTTCCTGGGCAAAATACCGGGAGAAAAACTTCCTCAATACTATAAAGCTGCGAAGGTTCAGGCTTTGCCAAGCTGGTTTGAGACAACAGGGCTTGTCTTTCTTGAAGCAGCCTCAATGAGGTGCAATATTGTTGTTGGGAATAGGGGATATGTCAGGGATTTTTACAAAGATTATGCCTTTTACTGTGAGCCTGACAATGTGAACTCAATTAGAGAAGCAGTTATAAAAGCTTATGAAACCCCTTTTAATCCAGAGTGTAGAGAACATATAATAAAAAACTTCTCTATGGAAAGGGTTGCAAAGAAAACCATAGAGGCTTATGAGTATTTGTTGAAGAAGAAAAATGGATAGAAAAGTTATTTTCATAGTGGGTAATTCGAGAAGCGGGACAACTTTAATGGCAAACATCCTGGGGAAAAATAGAGAAGTGTATTCTTTCAATGAGCTTCATTTTTTTGAAAGATTCTGGACGAAAGATTCTCCTTTTTTTTCTCGTAAAAAAGGGTATAAAGTTCTTCACCAATTATTTTGCTGTGCAAGAGAACACCCTTTTATCAAATGCAAGAAAGGCCAGTTTGATAACGATATAGAAAAGTTGTTGAGCAACAAAGAATTTCCTTTAAATGGAGTTGAGATTTATCGAGATTTTTTGTTTTATGAAACAGAGAAAATGGGAAAGCGAATCCCCTGCGAACAGACTCCAAGGAATCTGTTTTATTTGGACACTATTTTTGAATATTTCCCCGATGCAAAAATTATTTATATGATAAGAGACCCGAGAGATACCACATTGTCTCAAAAGTATAAATGGAAAAGGATATTTAAAACAAAAAATGAGCCATATCCAATGTGGGAGGCGGTTAGAAATTTTGTAAATTACCACCCATTAACAATGTCATTGTTATGGAAGTCTTCTGCAAAAGCAATTCTGCCTTATTGGAAAAATAAAAATGTGATTTGTGTTAAATTTGAGTCTCTGCTTGAGTCCCCCGATACAGTTGTCAAAGATGTTTGTGATTTTATTGGAATACAATATCATTTTTCCATGCTTGATGTCCCCTATGCTTTTTCTTCGGTTTTCAGGGATGAAGAGAAAAAGAAGGGGCTTGATAAAAAGAGAAGCGGCAACTGGAAGAGATTTTTATCTGACACAGAGGTTTTTATTGTTGAAAAGGTAAATAATGATTTAATGGAGGAGTTTGGTTATAGTTTGTCAAACACAAAACCGAAAATTTTGGGGCTTGTTTATTATTCTGTTGTGTTTTTCCCGAAGTTGTTTTTTGCTGTATTGTTTAATTTATCCAGAAACAAAAGTTTGTTTTTCTCTATTGCGTCAAGATTAAGGAGAGTTTTCAGGTGAAAATAGCCATTCTCGGAACAAGGGGGATACCCAACAATTACGGGGGTTTTGAGCAATGTGCTGAGAAGATAGGGGAGCACTTTGTTTCAAAAGGGCATAAGGTTACTGTTTACAACACAGATGAGCATCCGTTTAAGGGGGACGAGTACAGAGGTATAAAGATTAAAAGAATTTTTGCAAAAGAGTCAAAACTAAAGATCTGGGGGACTTTTATCTATGATTTTCTTTGTTTGAAAGATGCAGTAAATTCCGATTTTGACATTATTTTAAACCTTGGATATGTACCTTCTGCTCTTTTTTTTGGTTTAAAAGGGAAAACAAAAGCAAAATTTATTACAAATATGGACGGGCTTGAATGGAAAAGGGCTAAGTGGGGAGGTTTTTTAAAGAAGTTTATTCGGTTTTGTGAGAAAAAGGCAATAAAACACAGCGATTTCTTGATTGCAGATAACGAGGGCATAAAGGATTTTTATGTAAAAGAGTTTAATGTTGGAAATATTGTATTTATTCCCTATGGAGCAGAACTTTTTAATTCCCCGAAAGAAAGTGTTTTAAAGGATTATAATATTGAAAAATACAGATATTACCTGCTTATTGCAAGGCTTGAGCCTGAAAACAACATTGAAACCATACTTGACGGATACCTTCTTTCAAAGGTAGGTGATCCTTTTTTAGTTGTGGGGAACTACAATACAAATTACGGAAGATTTTTAAAGGAAAGATATAAAATAGAAAGCAATATTCGTTTCCTTGGTGGAATTTACAATTTTCAGGTTTTAAGCACATTGAGGATGTTTTCAAAACTCTACTTTCATGGCCATTCTGTTGGGGGAACAAACCCCTCTTTACTTGAAGCAATGGCGTCAGGCTGTTTGATTGTGGCACATAACAATGTTTTTAATAGAAATGTCCTTGGAGAGGACGGGTATTATTTCAGGGATATTCAGGATATTAAATCGGTTTTAACCTCTTTTGATCAAGGTATCAGAGAGAAGTTTCTAAAAAACAATAGAGAAAAAATTTTGAAGTTTTACAACTGGGAAATGATCGGAAACAAGTACCTTGATGTGTTTGAAAAAGCTTTAAAGCAGGGTCAGGATTAACAAAATGATTGTGAAGATTGTTGCCTGTGCTTTGTAAAATAATTTTATCTTTTCTTCCCTGACCTTGACCATTCTTTTTAAAAGGTAAAAAAAACATGATAAGAGGATCGCCTCTTTTAATGTGTTATCTACTGATAGTTGTACTATATAAAAAGGTAAGATGCTGAAAACAGTTAAAATATCGACAGGGGATGGCATTATGAGTACAAATTCCCTTTCTATTATCAGTTTGTAAATGAAGATTGGCAATGTTAAACCTATAATTGTCATTGGTATAATCTTAAACCCGCTTTTTATAAAAAAAATGATTATAAATGTGTTTATCCAGAATTCTGCAAAGTCTATCATTGTGTTTTTTCTTATTAAGGTTTTTATCAGAGCATTAAAGATTATATAAACGGCTAATAATAGAAAGAACAGAATAATCAATTCATCATCTTTTTCTCTTTTAATGTTTAAAGTTATATAAATATCAGGTAGAGAGAACAGGTATAGTGACATCAAAGCCGCAAATAAAAAACTTGTGCTTTTTGAACGACATTTTTCTTTGGAGAATATGGTTTTTTTCAGGTTGTCGGTAAAATTGTTAAATTTCTTTATCTTTTCCTCAAATCTGTTTTTTTCTAACAGGTACAATAAGATAAATATAAGCAATATGATCATTAGCGCCGCAATTATCCCATTTTGTATGTTGTTTGAGTTTAATGTTATTGCTATAAATGAAAAAAGTGCTGATAGGGTGTAAAAGAGCAATAATGCCTGATTATGGGATAATTTCAAAAGTAAAAGCCTGTGGTGAATATGTCTGTTATCTGGAGTTGTCAATGGATTTTTGCCTTTTAACAGCCTTCTGAAAAAGGCATATACTGTGTCAGCAACAGGGATTAAAACAAAAAGGGAGGGGAATATTATTGAGATCAGGGCACCTCTTTTGTAAGAGACCATTAAAGACAGAACGGCAATGTTAAATCCAAGTACAAGGCTTCCGGAATCCCCTAAAAAAATTGATGCCGGTGGAAGATTAAAGTGCAAAAAAGCGATGATTGCCCCTGACAAAAGGCATGATACAACAAGGGGGAGTGTTAGCCCTTTTAAAATGGAGATGGTAATAATTGCCCCAAATGAAATAAAGGATATCCCTCCTGCAAGCCCGTCCATCCCGTCTATCAAATTTATTGCATTTGTAACCCCTATTATCCACAGATAGGTTATAATTATTGAAATGCCATGGCTGTTTAATATGCCATTGTATTTGCCTCCTATTGTGAAATAGATTCCCCCGTAAAAAACAATTATTGATGTTGCAATTATCTGAGTTAGAAGTTTTTTTAATGCACTGAGTTCAAATAGATCATCGTAAAGTCCAGAGAGAAAGACAATTATACTCCCGGATAACAAGGACAGGATCTGGTTGTTATCTGAAAATTTTATGGGGTTGAGTAAAAAACTTATAAGTGCTGCAATCATTATTGCAACACCTCCAAGCCTTGATGTGGGTTTTTTGTGAATTTTTCTGCTGTTTGGGTGATCAAGGAGATTAAATTTCCATGATGCCTCTATTACCATGAATATCATTATAGACGCGATCAAACTTGAATAAAGAATTGAAGCAAGTATCACATTATTGCCCCGGAAGTAAAAGGTTTTTACATGATAATTGTATATTAGAACATTATTTTTAGCAATTTATTGAAGAGGTGTTTTATGGTATAAAAGATGTTGAGAGGTTTGACAATGATAAAAGGTAATAAAAAGTTTTTTTATGTTTTTATTCTTTATCTTTTTGCAGGTTTTTTATTCTTTTCACCTCAATTGAAGGGGAAGTTTGTTTTTGATGATGTTAGAGTTATTCTTGATGCTTCAAAGATAGGTTCTTTTAAGGCATATATAAAAAAAAGGCCTGTAAATATAGTTAACCCGGATAGTCCCGTTTACTGGGGTATTATCCTGTCTGAGTATATTTTTTGGGGCAAGGACCCTTCTGGCTATAAAATAGTAAATCTTTTTGCTCATGTGTTGACAGCCTTTTTTTTCTTTCTGTTTTTAAATGATTTTATTGAGATATTAAATGAAAATTCTGATAAAAAGCATTTTGGCAATAAAAAGATTAAATTAAAAAGAAATAAAAAAGAAGACCCTGTTTTCTACTTTTCTCTTTTCTGCGGCTTGTTTTTTCTTTTGCACCCGGTGACAGTGGAGACTGTTGCCACAATTACAGGTGTTAGCAACGGTTTTGGAGGGTTGTTTTTTATCGCTGCTTCATACTTTTTTCTAAAGGGATTGAAATCTTCTTTAAAAAAGGGAAGTACTCTGTATTTTCTAATTTCTATTTTGTTTTTTATTCTTTCGTTTTTAACCAAAGAACTTTATGTGGTTTTCCCTGTTTTTTGTACTATTGTTTATGTTTTTTTGAAACCCCGGGAAAAAAAGAGGTTGTTTTTTAGCGGGGTAATAGTTTTTCTGTTTTTTTTGTTTCTTTTTGGGGGGGCATTTGTTTTTAATTTTTCTCCATTTACAATAATTCGTTCAAGATTGTTAAGGGCATTGCCTTCAGTACCCGTTGCTCTTGCAACAAATGCTTTTGCCAGCCTTTATTCCCTGTATTTAATGATCTTCCCCGTACCTTTAAACATTGATCATGGCCTTCCTATCATACATAGTTTTCTTGATTTCCATGTGATTGGTTCAATTTTTGTAATAGGGGGACTTTTTGCCTTTCTCTTGAAATTTAGAAGCAGGTTTAAATTATCTTTTTTTGCTTTTTTGTCTTACTTTTTAATGATGGCGCCATCAAATTCTTTTATCCTCAGAGGGACTCCTCTGTGGGGTTATGACCCTCTTTCGGAAAGAAATCTTTACGCCCCGGCTATGTTTTTTGCGGTGTTTATGGCGGAGTTTTTGTGGAATCTTTTTAATAAGGACTTGAATAAATTTAAAGTGGTTGCTTTTTTAATTATTATTCTATTTTCATTCAGGACTTTTGTGAGGTGTAATGATTTTAAAGACGATGTTTCTGTTTGGAGCAAGGCTGTAAAGTATTGCCCTGACCGTGCAAGAGCAAACTTTTCTCTTTCAAACGCATTGAATAGGGAAGGGGATATTGATGGTGCAATAAAGTATGCAACAAAAGCCTTCAGGTTGCATCCTTCCCCCTTAACGCTTGAATTTCTTGCACGGCTTTACCTGAAAAAGGGGGACAGGGATACATTTGAAAGCCTTATTGATACGGCTATTGAGAAGAAAGGGTTTCGGGATGCCAACCTGTTCCACACCTTCGGGGAGTACTATTACCAGAATGGCAATTTTGATAAGGCTGAAAAATGGTTTTTACTTGCTTTAAGGAAAAACAGAAATCATTTGCTTGCAAGGCTTTCTTTGACCTATGTTTACCTGAATGAGGGTAAACCGCAGAATGCCAAAAAACACCTGAATTTTTTAAACAGAGTAATTAAAAAGATTTCTGACGGGGTGTTTGGTGGTTTTGTGGTAGACAATGTTTTTAAATCAAGGGTGTACTTTGCCAATGCTCTGTACTATTTTTTGATTTCAAAACCTGAAAAGGGTGTTAAATTCTGTAAAAAGTCAATAGAACTTAACCCTCTGTTTACAGAGCCTTATGTGAAATTGGGTCAGTATTTTTTTCTCAAAGGTGATTACAAAAATGCTTTAATGTTTTTAAAAAAGGCTGAAAAAACGCCTGATTATTACCGATATAAAGATGATATATTAATTATGAAGAATGAAATTTTAAAGAACAAGCCCCGTTAAATACTGATTTTTTCTTTTAGAACAATCAAAATTTTAAAAAAGGTTAGACTATATTGTATTTGTTGGGTTATCATAATTAACTGAATGAATGTGTAAGTGATGTGTTTAAAAACATAGAGGGAGGAGAAGTGAAGTTATCAAGATTGATTTTTACTATTTTGTTCCTTTTTGCGGTGTGGGTTCTGCTCACAGGTGGTTATAAGGACCCTCAGGAACTTGTTACAGGTTTCCTTGTGTCAGTGGTGGTTTCACTTTTTACAGGACCGTTGTTTACGAGAAGGGGGCTTTACCATCTAAGCCCTAAAAGGTTATGGGGGAAGTTTGTTTACCTGTTTGTTTTTCTTATTGAACTTGTCAAGGCGAATGTTGATGTTGCAAAGAGGGTTTTAAGTCCTTCCCTGCCGATCAATCCGGGCATAGTGAGAGTTAAAACTAAACTTACTGAGGACATGGACAAACTCTGGCTTGCAAATTCTATTACCTTAACACCTGGAACAATGACCCTTGATATTAAGGGAGACGAGCTGTTTATCCACTGGATTGATGTGAAAACGACTGATGTTGAAGAGGCTGGAGAAACCATCAAGGGTGCTTTTGAAAGGCATCTTGGAGGTGAATAATGAATATCATTGATGTTGTAATACTTTTGATCGGGGTAAGCCTTTTTGCTTCTTTTATAAGGTTTTTAAAGGGACCGACAATGAGTGATAGGGCAATGGCTCTGGATTTTATGTCCGTTGTTGTTGTGTCTTTGATGGTTGTGCTTTCCTTTGTTTTTGACAGAAGTATTTACCTTGATGTTGCTATGGTTTATGCCCTTATCGGCTTTGTTGGGACTGTCATAATAGGGCGTTATCTTGAGGGAGGGCTGTAATGTTTTTAACTGTGATGACTTATATGGGGTATCTATTGCTTTTTATTGGTTGCTTTTTCCTTGTTGTCTCAGCGATAGGGATCCTTAGAATGCCTGACCTTTACAATAGATTGCAGGCCGGAACCAAGGCAAGTACTCTTGGTGCAATGTGCACCATAATGGGGATTGGATTTTTGCATCCAGCATGGTGGGTTAAGTGCTTTTTACTTTCTCTTTTTATTTTGATGACTAACCCGCTTTCTTCCTCGGTTCTTGCAAGGGCTTCTTTGAGAAGCGGGGTAAAACCATACAAATTGGTTGTTAATGAGTGTGAAAGGTACCTTAATGAAGAGAAGGGGGATAATTAAAATGGCTACCCTTGTGATAATAACAGTTCTTTGTGTGGTTTTGATGGTTGTTGCAGCCTGGTTTGCCATTAGAACCAGCGATCTTGTTTCTGCGGTTATAGGGAGTTCGGTTGTTTCTCTTATGGCAAGTGTCCTTTTCCTTATCCTTCATGCTCCAGATGTTGCTATGACTGAGGCTGCTATTGGGGCTGGGCTTTCCACTTTTGTTTTTCTTATTGCAATTAGAAAAACTGAAAGATATGAGAAAGATGAGGAGCAATAAAATGAAAAGGGTAAGTTTGAAAAAGAGGTTCAGGGTTAAAAATATTTTTGTTTTTGTTGTGCTTGTTTATCTTGGTTTTCAGATGCTTTCCCTTGGGTTTCTTCTTGATTTGAAGGATGTTAAGGGAGTTGCAAAGTACTACCTTGAGAACGATATAAAGGATACTCAATCTGCCAATGTTGTAACATCTATTGTTGTTAATTACAGGGGATTTGATACATTGGGCGAGGTTACCGTGTTGTTTCTTGCCGCAACTGGATTGGGGGCAATTCTTTCAGGTTATAGAAAGGTTAAAAAACAGAAGATACTTGCAAATACCATGTTGCAGTACGGGTCAAAACCCTTACTTGCTATAATTATACTTTTCGGAGCATATATTTTTATTCACGGGCATCTTTCACCCGGTGGAGGTTTTCAGGGTGGAACTGTTATTGCTACCGGTTTCCTTTTGATGTTGCTTGCTCTTGAGGGTTACGAGATAAAACATGGTTATATTAAATGGACAGAAAGCCTTGCCGGCTTGACTTTTGTTACTGTGGGGTTGTTTGGTTTGTTCCTTCTTGGAAGTTTCCTTGCAGACTTTCTTCCCCTTGGCAAGGTTGGAAACCTTTTCAGTTCGGGGGTAATTCCAATTATTTATGTTGCAGTTGGTTTTAAGGTTGGTTCAGAGTTGACTGGATTGCTTGATAACATGATGGGGGTTGTGGAATGATAGAGAGGTTTTTAATGAATACTCACTATATTGTTTTAATAGGGGTGATTCTCCTTTTGATCATTGGGTTTTTCGGTGCGTTAACCAAAAGGAATTTGATCAAGATCCTGATTGCTCTCGGGATTGCCGATACAGGGGTAAACCTTTTTTTCATAACCATTGGATATATCTCCGGGAAAACTGCACCTATTTTCTCAAAAAATGGATTGACCGCTTCTCAAATGGTTGACCCTGTACCACAGGCTCTTGTTCTTACAGCAATTGTTATAGGTGTTGCAGTGCTTGCTCTGGGTTTGTCGATAATTATCAGGGTTTACGAGCATTACGGAACATTGAATGTATCAAGGATTAAAAGGATGAGGGGGTAAGCGTGAGTTTGAATCCTATTTTAATGATAGCAGTTCCGTTGTTTGTGGCTTTTTCCATACCCCTTTTAGGGTACATACACAAAAAAGCGGGGTTGTATGCAATGAGTGCCACCCTGCTTTTCAACACTTTTTTAAGTTTTTCAACTCTACCACATGCGTTTGAAAAACCGATCAGGGTGATTATTGCAGGGTATAAACCTCCATTCGGGATAAACCTTGCCATAACTCCTTTTTCAATTTTTCTTGCATGTTTGATCTCTCTGATGGGGTTTATTGTTTCAATTTACCTTTTGAAGGACGAAACAACAGAAACTCAGGAAAAATTTTCAATGTTGATACTCCTGGTGGTTATGGGTGCTACAGGTATTGTGTTGACAGGTGATATTTTTAATATGTTTGTTTTTCTTGAGATCATGAGTATTTCCTCTTATGCCTTGACTTCAATTAGAAAGGACAGGAAAGGCAGCGAGGCTGGTATAAAGTTTTTACTTGTTGGTTCTATCTCTTCAACATTCCTGTTACTTGGTATTGCTATCATTTACAACCAACTTGGAACATTAAACATGGCAGATATAGCAAGAAGGTTCTCCCAGATGAATCCGAAACTTGCCTTTGCGGCGGTAAGTTTTTTGTTTTTAGGACTTGGGATAGAATCGGAGATGTTTCCTTTAAACGCCTGGGCACCTGATGTTTATCAGGGCGCACCGGCACCTGTCGCGGCACTATTTTCAGCAGTTACAGTTAAGGCGGGATTGTATGCAATGATAAGATTTTTGTACACTATTTCAAACAATTCTTCTTTTATTAAATTGTTGATGCTTTTCGGTATTGCCACTGTGATTGTTTCAGAACTTTCTGCTTTGAAACAAACCGATGTTAAAAGAATGCTTGGATATTCCTCCCTCGGGCAGATAGGGGTAATTCTTTTTGCTGTTGGAATTGGGACAAAAACTGCACTTGAGGGGGCGGTTTTTCACTTTGTTAACCATGCTGTTTTGAAAGCAACCATGTTTCTTTCAATTGGCTTGCTTGCAAAGTATGCGGGAGGCAGTTCTTTTGAAGAGTTGAAAGGGATAGGTAAAAAGTACCCTTTTTTGGCGGGGGTTTTTGCAATCGGAGCACTTGGAGTGATGGGTTTTCCCCCTTTAAATGGATTTATGAGCAAGTTGATGATTTTAACTGCTGCTGCAAAGGCAGAACATGTGGTTCTTGTTATGTTAGTGCTTGCTGCAAGTGTGGTTGAAGGATTTTATTATTTTCGTGTTTTGCAGGTGATGTTCAGGGAACCTGAACCAACGAGAATAGAAAAGAGAAGTGTATCCCTTGCTTTCGTTATTCCTCTGGTGGTGCTTGTTGGAATGATAGTGGGTATCGGGTTGTTCCCTGGTGTTTTAATGCCTTATTTTAAAGGAGCCGCTATGGATATTTTATCAAGAGGTGATTATATATCGGTCATGTTGTCTGGGGGGGGTGCATTATGATAGGCCCTCACAATATTGTGCTTATTCCTGTTGTAATTGGTATTCTGGCCTATTTTGCCGGGAAACTGGTTAGGCCTGTTAGAGAGGGATTGACTCTTCTTTCTTCTCTATTTGTCTGTTATGTGGTTCTTTTTAAAGCAGGGTTAAACACTATTGGGATTTACACATACAATTTTTCTTTACCTCAATACTTCGATGGTTTCAGGTTTGGAAACAATGGTTTTTCATGGTATTTTGCAGTTATAATTGCTTTCTCGTATCTCTTTGTTTCTCTTGCCTCTTTCCCTCTTGTGAAAGATAAAGAATACCATGGAAGTTTTTACCTTTTCTTTAACATTGTTGCAGGTGCTCTTCTCGGTATAGTTTATTCGAGGGATCTTGTTTCATTCTTTATCTTCTGGGAGATTATGACCTGGTCTTCTTATTTCCTTGTTGTAATGAACCCTAACACTAAAGGAAAGACCGGGTTAACCTATATTGTTTTTAATGTTGCAGGTGCCTATGCAATGCTTACCGCAATGCTTATTGTTTATTCTTATGCCGGATCTTTTCACTTTGATAGGGTGGTAAAAGCGGTTTCATTGATGACTAATTCAACAGTGTTCTTTATTAGTCTGCTTTTTGCTATTGGGTTTCTTGTTAAAATGGCCACAATGCCACTTCACATCTGGGCTCCAGATGCTTATACAGAGAGTGAGGATAGTTTTACCCCATTTTTCTCAGGGACTCTTTCAAAAATGGGGGTTTACGGGTTTATCCTGTTTTTCGGAATGCTTATAGGGTTTGTTAATATTAAAGGGGTTTATGAAATTAAAGATACATCGCTTATTGGCTACATTGTTGCATGGCTTGGTGTTGTGACTTCTGTTTTTGCCACATTCAGGGCTATTGTTCAGGATGAGATAAAGAGGCTGCTTGCTTACTCTTCTATAGCGCAGGTTGGGTACATTGTGACTGCAATGGCTGTGGGTACTGCTCTTGGTGTTGCCGGTGCTTTGTATCATGCTTTAATACACAGTGTTATAAAACTCCTTCTCTTTATAACGGTTGCAGGGGTTATTTACAGGACAGGGAAAAATAAATTCTCTGAACTGGGTGGTTTGATTACCAGAATGCCACTTTCTTATCTGGCCGTTCTTTTTGGCATAATTGGGCTTGCAGGGATGCCTCCTTTCGGTGGTTTTGCTTCAAAATGGGTTATTTACATGTCTTTGATAAAAAATCATTACTACTTTTTGTTGATTGGTATGATAGTATCTTCAACGGCTGCATTTCTTTATTGTTACAAATTGATTTACGGTATCTTTCTGGGGCATCCTTCTTCTCAAGGCCTCATGGAAGTGAAAGAGGTGCCGGGGTTTCTATGGGTCCCCCAGATAGTCCTTATGATGGTGTTGATGTTAACTGGATTTTTCCCCGGTTATATTGTGCCTTTTATTGAAACCGCAATGAAAGGTATTGGTTTTTCGGTTGCTTTTAATTCAACCAGTGCTTATACCCTTTCCGCTGCTTTAGGTGGATTCAATGGGTTTGTGGTGATAAATGTTTTAGGTGCGATATTTGTATTTGTTTTTGTCTGGTACACTTTGTTTTTCCCTAAATCAAAAAGGTTACACAGGCTTGATATTTACTGGGCAGCAGAGACACCTGACGAGAATACCCCTCTCCATTATGGATACGGCATTGGGGCTGAACTTGATAGGATCCCCTGGGTTGGTATGAGTTTGAGAACACACATTACCAGGTTTTACGAAAAAACCGGGGAACAGATATCAGGTATTGCGTCGGTTTTAAAAGATGTTGTTTTCAACGGAGATGGTCAGATCTATATGCTTTACGCAATATTAACCCTTGTTTCGATATTTTTGTTGATGGGGAGATAAAAATGAGTACTGGAATGAGAATTGTTGATATAATTGCCTATCCCTTTATTGCTTTTTTAATAGGGATGCTTTATATGGGAATTGCGAGAAACATAATAGGAAGAATTCATAGAAGATGGGGGCCGCCTGTTTTGCAAAACCTTATAGATGTTTTCAAACTTTACAGAAAGAGAGAGGCTGGCTCTCACGGGGTTATGTTTCACCTTGGGCCAATTATAATGGTTACCGGAGTTGTTACCTGCCTTTACTTTATACCCATGCTTTCTGATGGGAGGTGGTTGAAAGGGTTTTCGTTTGACGGAGACCTTATCCTCGTCACCTATCTCATGGTTCTTGGTGCTCTTGGGATGGCTCTTGGTGTTGGCCAGGGAGGAGTGCCGTTTGGTGTAATGGGTGTAACGAGAGGATTAACAAGGCTTATAGGGCTTGAAATACCCTATTTTATAGCAATTATTGTTTTAATGGCGCATTATAACACGGCATCAATTAACAAAATAATTGAGTTGCAGGCGGGGGGACTTTCTAATTGGGCAATGTTTAAAGTTCCTCTTGCATTTATTGCTTCATTGTTTTCATTCTGGGGGATGATGGGGGCAAGCCCCTTTGACATACCCGGTGCTCCCCAGGAGGTGGCAAGCGGTCCTGCAACAGAGTTTGGTGGGAAATACCTTGCATTGATGATGAGTTCAAGGGGAATATTCGGATTTCTCAAACTGACATTGTGGGTTGACCTCTTTATGGGTGGTGCTGCTAATTTGCTTATTCTGGTTGGAAAAACATTTGTACTTTTTGTAACTGTTTTGTTTGTAACATCTGTTTACTCCCGTTTTAAGGTTGAACAGGCTGTTGACTTTATGTGGAGATATCCAACAATAATCGGGCTTATTGCCCTGGTAATAGAGATGGTGAGGTGATTTATGTGTACAGATAATCCAGGAGTTTGGGAATATATAGCAAACTGGGCAAGAAAACACTCTATCTGGGTACTTGCATACGGTACAGGGTGCGGAGCAATTGAGATGCCTCCAACAATGACATCAAGGTACGATGCCGAGAGATTTGGATTAAGAGGGGCGGCAACTCCAAGACAGGCTGATCTATTGATTATTTCAGGTTACCTTGCAACCAAAACCTTGAAGAGGGTTATTAGAACATACGAACAGATGTACGACCCCAAATATGTGCTTGCACTTGGTTCCTGCACAATAAACGGGGGTATGTACTGGGATTCTTACAACACTATAAAGAAACTTGACCTTTACATCCCTGTCGATGTGTATGTGGCTGGCTGTATGCCAAGGCCTGAGGCAATTATTGAAGGGATTATCGCTTTGCAAAAGAGGATAGAAGAAGGAAGGGCAGAGGGAGCGAAAAAATACAGAGAGAATATTGAGTGGTACAAGAAAAACCAGAGAGAGGTTTTTGGTGATGAGATGTTACCGGATTACACCTGGAACTTTGAGGGGGGAATATGAGTTATTTGGAGGAGTTAAAAGTAAAAATTGAAAATATGTTTTCCCCTGAAAAATGCTATTTTCCAAAAGAAAACCTTTTGTCATTCCTTGTTTCCAACAGTGAAGTAAGGGGTGCTCTTTCCTATTTGAAAGATGTTGAAGGGTTCAAACACTTTGTGATGCTCTCCTGTGTTGACTGGCTTGAGGAGGGGAAATTTGAACTTGTGTACATAGTATGGCATCCTGAGAAAAAGGTTAACGCTATGGTTAAAACAAAGATTGATAGAGAAAAGGCTGAATTTCAATCCCTACACGATATGTGGAGACAGATTTGCACCTATGAGAGGGAAATATGGGAGATGTTCGGGGTAAATTTTATAGGCCATCCAAGGCTTGAGCCCTTTATCCTGGAAGATTGGAAGGATATGCCTCCAATGAGAAGGGATTTTGACACTCTTCACTATGTAAACGAGCACTATGAATGGCGTGAAGGCAGGGAAGAGAGTTATAAACCAAGAGATTACATAGGCGAAGCTTTTGATGAATGGAGAAAGAAATGAGCAAGGTGGTAAAGATATTTCACGGGCCTCAGCATCCGGGCATTACCGGAAATATGAGTGTTGAACTTGACCTGATAGGGGAAACAATAGTAAAAGCCAGGACCCATGTGGGCTACCTTCACAGAGCTTTTGAGAAGCTTGTTGAGAGAAGAACAGCAATGCAGGCTTTCACAATTGTTTGCAGGATCTGTGTTCCTGAGCCTGACCCCAATGAGGAAAACTTTGCAAGGGCTATTGAAGAGATTACAGGCCTTGAGGTTCCTGAAAGGGCAAAGTGGATAAGGGTTCTTGTGCTTGAGCTATCAAGGCTTGCGGCATACCACCTCTGGATGGGAGGACAGGCAGGCTCAACAGGTCTTTACACTGTTCCTCAGTGGTCTGTTGGTTACAGGGATTATATACTTGACCTGTTTGAGGAGTTAACCGGAGGAAGGGTTTACCATATGTACATAATCCCCGGTGGGGTTAGAAGAGACCTTCCGGACGGATTCCTTGACAGGGTTTCGGATGTTATGGATTTGATTGAGTCAAAACTCCCTGAATTTGACAGGTTGTTTTTTGACAATGCTGTTTTCAAAAAGAGGGCAATAGGCACCGCTGTGATTGATCCTGAAACTGCGATAGAAAGAGGAGTTGTTGGGCCACCTTTGAGAGCCTGTGGCATTGCATCCGATGTTAGAAGGGATGACCCTTACGAGATCTATGATAAACTTGATTTTGATGTTATAACCGAAAAAGGCGGAGATGTTTATGCAAGGGCACTTGTTAGAAGAAGAGAGATGGAGCAATCCATAAAGATAATAAGGCAGATTATCAAATACATACCTGACGGACCCTATAGAACAAAGATACCGTATCCTATGAACTGGAAGTTGAAGGCCGGGGAGACCTATGTTAAGACCGAATCGGCAAGGGGAGAATTCGGTTACTATATGGTAACAGACGGGAGCGAGTACATTAGAAGAATGAATGTCAGAGGACCTGCTTATGTTCACGGTGTTAGCCTTCTTGAAGATATGCTTGAAGGGGCTCAGCTTGCTGATGTGGCAATGATAATGAACTCTCTGGGCACATGCCCGCCTGAGATTGAAAGATAAGGGGTGCAATTATGGGATGGGGAATTGATTTAAAAGGGATTGTATCACCATTTACTGCATTGAAGTACCTTGGGAAGCATCCTCACACTGTGAGGTATCCTTACGAGAAGAAAAAGACTGCTAAAAGGTACAGGGGATTTCACATAAATGACCTTGAAAAGTGTGTTGGCTGTGGAAACTGTGCAAAGATATGTATGAATGAAACCATTGATATGGTTAAGGTTGAAGGTATTGAACCGAAGACAGGCGATTCAGGGTTGAGGCCAAAGGTTGATTACGGAAGGTGCTGCTGGTGTGCACTGTGCGTTGATGTGTGTCCAACAGGCTCTTTGAAGCTTTCAACCGATTATGTGTATGTTGACGAAGACCCCAATTCTTTTCTTTATATTCCGGGGCTTGAAAGGAAAGAGTACGAAAAGAATGTTGGCTGGACATGTGAAACAGATCTTGACTCTCTCCTTGACCTTGAAAGGGTTGAGATGAAGATAATGCCCCCTGATGAGAGGGTTAAAACCTTTGCTGAGGCTGTCTATGGTTACACTGTCGAAGAGGCGAAAAGAGAGGCTGAAAGGTGCACAGGTTGCGGTGTATGTATCTCTGCCTGCCCTGACAGAATGCATATCCCTGATTACATAAAGGCTATAAGAGACGGCCAGTTTGACGAATCTGTTAGGATTATTTACGATAACAACCCGTTGCCGGAGATGTGCGGCAAGGTATGCACAAGAAGGTGTGAGTTTAACTGTATTATGACTCATAGAGCGGGTAAGGAAAATGCCATTGCTATCAGGTGGTTAAAGAGGTTTGCCTGCGAGCAGTTTGAATCTTACGAGGAAGTGCTTAATTTGCAGCCACAGCCCTTAAACGGTAAGAAGGTTGCAATTGTTGGTGGCGGTCCTTCCGGTTTGACTGTTGCATATTATCTGAGACTGAAAGGTTACGAGACTGTTGTATTTGAAGAGATGCCAAAGGCTGGTGGTATGACTATGGCAGGTATTCCAAAGTACAGATTTCCCATACCTTCCCTTGACAAACAATTAAACCACATTAAGTCAGTTGGTGTTGAAATCAGGGAGAACACAAAGGTTGTTAAGGGTGAGCCAAAATCGAACAACGAGGTTTCCTTTGAGAAATTGAAAGAGGAATTTGATGCAGTTTTCCTTGGAATAGGTTTGACACAGCCAATGAAATTGGGGGTTGAAGGAGAAGATTTAGAGGGCTCAATTCAGGCATTGCCGTTATTGAAAGCGGTTAATTTTGGAGAGAAAATAAATGTCGGTCAAAAGGCGGTTGTTATAGGCGGCGGAAATGTTGCTATGGATTGTGTTAGGGTTTTGAGAAGATTTGGCGTTGATGTAACCCTCTCTTACAGAAGGAGAGAGGTTGATATGCCGGCGGATAACGAAGAAATACACGAAGCCAAGGAAGAGGGAGTTGTTTTCAGAACCCAGACGATCCCTGTTGAAATAATTGGAGATGAAAACGGTAAGGTAAAGGCTATCAAGATTCAAAGGGCTGAAATGGTGCCAGATCCAAAAGGCGGAAGGCCGAGACCTGTTCCAATTGAAGGTGCCTATGAGGTGTGGGAATGCGACAATGTTATTGCCGCAATTGGACAGAAGGCTGATTATTCATTCCTGCCTGATGACATAGTTGAAAAACTTGATTTGCAGTGGGGCAAAATACCTGTAAACGAAAGGGGAATGACAAAGGTTGAAGGGATATTTGCAGGTGGAGATGCTGTTAACTGGACTGCTGATGCAATCTCTGCTATTGCAGACGGGTTAAAGGCTGTTAAAGGCATTGATGAGTATTTAAGTGGTAAATAAAAGTAATCTTTTGATTCTTTGGGGCTTTAAGCCCCTTTTTTTGTTTTTAAATTTTTATGATAAAATCTTTTTAAACAAATATCGGGTGTAAAGGGATCATATAAGTTTTTTTGGGGGGAGACATGAAAGGTAAACTGGAGAACATGGATTTTCTTTTTAAATCTTTAAGTGTGGTCTTTTTTGTGCTGGTTTTGCTGGGTGGATACTGGTATAAAAGCAGTGTTGGTTCGGAAGTAAAAAAGGATGCAAAAAATTTTCTTGTGAAACATCTTGAATTATGGAAGAAAGGGCAGTATGTTCCTATGTCGAGAATTGTGCCGGAAGGATTTGAAGGTGACGACTCTGAATGGCAGGCACTTAAACTTAGAGATTATTACATAAATAAAATTGATTATGATACGCACTATGTGAGGAGGAGAAGGGGAATAAACAGATTTTTCAGTTTTTTTGAAAGGAATTCCTATGGGAACTTTTATATTATTATAGAGGTTGAATTAAATATGGAAGATGAGGATGGCTATCCTCAGAGTTATAAAATAACCTATAAATTAGAACCAAGAAGAAGGGATTTATTTTCAATAACCAAATACAAGCCGCTATTTTAGTTGATATCCTTTTTCACCCTTTAAAGGCACAATGCAAATAAATTCAAGTGATTCCCCCCTATCAGCCCTGTATTGATGCTCTTTGTTTTCCGGGATAAAAGCAACACTTCCCTTTTCAATATTAAATTTTTTTCCATCAAGGAAAAGAGTGCCTTTGCCTTCAAGCACAATGTTTATGTGTTCCCAGGGATGTGAATGCTTTGGGGTGTATCCTCCTTCCTCCAATGAAAAAAGCCTCATAACATAGTCTTTCCACCCTTCTTCTGGAGAGATCAAAACCTTTTTTATAACCCCTTTCATTGAATTATCTTTGATCTTTATCCCCTCAATTTCCTTTATGTGCGAAACAAACATATTTAACCCCCTTTAAAAATTCCATACAATTTTTTTATCAGGATATTGTCTTTCAGTAAAGTTTTTTTAAAAGTATAATTGAAAGGGAAAAAGTTTGTGAAAAGGAGTTTCGATGAATAGAGTTTTAACAAGAGATGCCCTTGTAAAACTTGCAAGAGAGTGGCAGGAAAGCGCAGTCTTTTTAACTGCCTGCAGGCTTGATGTGTTTTCTTATTTAAAAGATTATATGTCTTCAAAAGAATTGGCTGAATCTCTTGGAATAAAAGAAAGGTATATCGAAAGATTATTAAATACACTTGTGATTTTGGGTCTGGTCGAAAAGGCTGGTGGGAAATATAAAAATACTTCTGTTTCAGACATATATCTTGATAAAAATAGCGATAGTTATTTGCTCGGGCTAAAGCATTCGGCTCACATGCTCTATTACTGGTCTTTCCTCTATGATGTTATAAAAATCGGAAAGCCTGCAAAAAACTTTTCTTATGTTAAGCCTGTCGAAAACTGGACTGAAGATTTTATAAGTGCTATGGAACAGTATGCCACAGAGAGAGCGCCTGAACTTGTGAAAATGCTTGATTTATCAGGAGCAGGCAGGATGCTTGACCTTGGTGGTGGAAGCGGTGCAAATGCAGTGGAGATTGCAAAAAATTACCCTGAAATTGAGGTTGTCATCTTTGACCTTCCTGGAGTGATTCCGATGGCTAAAAAATTCATTTCTCAAAAGGGTAACTTTAACAACATTTGTTTTATGGAAGGCGATTACCTTGCGGATAATATTGGAAAAGACTATGGGGCAATTTTGCTTTCACAGATCATTCATGCGCATGGTAAAGAAGATGTTATAAGAGTTCTCAGCAAATGCAGAAAGGCGTTGAAGAGGGGCGGAAGAATTTATATCCACGATTTTCTTATTGATGAGGACAGAACATCTCCTCCTTCATCTGTTTTCTTCTCCTTAAACATGCTTGTTCACACTGAAGAAGGAGACACCTACACCTTGAGAGAGGTGAAAGAATTTCTCGATATGTCAGGATTTACCTTTTTAGATCATAAAAGAACGACAAAGGGCTCAGATGTTGTGATTGCCAAAAGTTGATTATTTCAAATTTAATCTTTTTAAATCATTTATTATCTTTTTTAAAGCGTTTTTCATTGCTATCTCTACAGGTTTTGCATAGTTATCTCCCGGATTGTGAGTCCTCTCTCCCTTTGCAAAACCGTGTCCAGTGTAATTTTTCTCTAAAATTACCTTCCCGTTTTTGTTAAATATGGTTATCCTGTATGTTATATCGGCGGTATATTTCCCTATGGTTAATACGGGAGGGTGTGTTTCTGAGAAAGAAACTATTTCTGGTTTTAAAATGATGTCTGCATTCTTTGCTTTTTCTTCATGTTTGTCTTTAATCAGTACAACCCCTCTGGAGCAGTTCATAAATGCCTCAAGAAAAAGACTCGAGGTTGCCTGCCCGATATTGTAATCCAGATCACTCAACTCTTTGGTTAGGTGCTTTGTAAAATGGTAATTCTCAATTTTGCTGTCCATAAAAAGAGCCACTTTGAATGGGATTGTTGTGGCTTTGATGTCTTCTGGTACCTCGGGATTTAACGAAACCCTCATGATGGTTGGAGAACAGGAGATTAAAAGCATCATGGTTAAAGAGAGAAAAAACTTCAATTTTTTCATATTTCGCCCTCCGCAATTTTCATTCCTGTATTGATTTCAACTTTCATCTGTAATTTTACCTGATTTCTGGAGGTATAGGCGAGAATTTTTTGTTAAAAAAACTTGAATGAATGTTCATTCAGTTTTATAATGTAAATTACCAGAATACTCGTAAGGAGGAAAAATATGCGAGAAGTTGTAATTGTTGCCGCAAAGAGGACACCGATAGGTCGCGGCAAAAAGGGGACTCTGGCAAAAACAAGGCCGGATGATATGCTTGCGGTTGCATTAAAGGGTGTTATAAAACAGGTAAAGGAACAGAACCCGGATTTTAACCTTTTAGAGATCGAGGATGTTTTAATCGGTTGTGCTTTCCCTGAAGCAGAGCAGGGAATGAATGTGGCGAGGGTTGGTGCTTTGCTTGCAGGTATTCCTCAGGAAGTGCCTGCTGCAACAATAAACAGGTTCTGCGGCTCTGCCATGACCTGTCTTCATGCTGCAACCCATGCAATCATGTCAGGTGTCGGTGATATTTACATCGTTGGTGGTACCGAAAGTATGACCAAGGTTCCCATGATTGGTAACAAGTTTTCGCCTAACCCTAAGTTTGTTGAGGGGGATTACCCGCAGGTTTATGTTCCTATGGGAGAAACTGCTGAAAGGGTTGTTGACAGGTACGGAGATAAGTATGACCTTTCAAGGGAATCCCTTGACAAATTCGCATACAACTCTCACATGAAGGCTATTAAAGCCCAGGATGAAGGCAAGTTTGACGATGAGATTATCAAGGTTATTGTGAACAAAACAACAGGAGAGATTGAAGAGTACACAGGAGAAGTACCGAACGGATGGGTTTTGATGGATAAAGACGAATGCCCGAGGAGGGATACATCAATGGAGGCTCTTGCAAAACTAAAACCTGTTTTCAGGGTGAATGGAAGGGTTACTGCAGGAAACTCCTCTCCAATTAACGATGGCTCTTCTGCAATGATTTTAATGTCCCGTGAAAAGGCGGAGGAACTTGGGTTAAAGATACTTGGAAAGGTCACAGGCACTGCTGTAAGGGCTCTGGAGCCTGAGGTCATGGGGCTTGGACCTATCTATTCAACAAGAAGGTTACTTGAAAGAACTGGATTAAGTGTTGACGATATAGACCTTTTTGAGATAAATGAGGCTTTTGCAACTCAATCTATTGTTTCAATTAAAGAACTTGGCATTGATGAGGAAAAGGTAAATGTTAACGGCGGAGCTATTGCAATTGGCCACCCGCTTGGAATTTCAGGTACAAGGATTATCACAACATTGGTTTACGAAATGATAAGACGCGATGCTAAAAAGGGTGTTGCAACAATGTGTATTGGCGGTGGTCAGGGAATTGCATCCTTAATTGAAAGAGATTAAAAAAAGGTAGAGGTGATACTATGAAAAGAAAGATAAGAAAAGTAGGTGTAATCGGTTCCGGTGTTATGGGAAGCGGTATTGCCGCTCATTGTGCGAATGCCGGTATTCCGGTTGTAATGCTTGACATTGTCCCCAAAAACCTTGAAGAGGGGCAGTCAAGAAGCGTAATTGCTGAAACGGCAAAGGAAAAGTTAAAGAAGCAAAAACCATCTCCAATTTTCTCTAAGGCAGTTCTTGACCTTATTGAAACAGGCAACCTTGAAGACGATCTTGAAATGTTGAAGGATTGTGATTGGGTTGTTGAGGTTGTTGTTGAAAACCTTGAAATAAAAAAGAGTTTGTTTAAAAAGATCGCACCATACCTTA
>Ga0256833_1000325_pt1 | contig 37903 bp, 43 predicted proteins | sample 356284metaG_FD_190535 | JGI IMG/M metagenome (GOLD analysis project Ga0256833, IMG submission 190535) | Hydrothermal vent microbial communities from Mid Atlantic Ridge, Atlantic Ocean - 356-284 | ecosystem: Environmental > Aquatic > Marine > Hydrothermal vents | place: Atlantic Ocean: Mid... | reverse complement strand
TGCTCACAGATGGAGAAAACAGAAAAAGAAGTAGAATCATCCTTAATGATCTTGCACTGAAAGCCCTATTCAAAGGAATAATGAGAATCCTTAACGGCAATGTGGCTCTAAGAGGCAGTAATCCTGATGACTTTGTTATTTTCCAAAGAAGAAACGACAGAATTACTGTAACTACCTCTACAGGATACTCTCATACTCTCTCTTTTTACGAAAGGTTCTTACTTGCCAGTTCGCTTGAAGAGTTTCCCAACACATGGGAAGTCAGACCTTTCGCTTTTAAAAACATTAGAAGCTTTAACAGAGATGGAAAAGCATACATCAGCATAGAACGAGTGCAAATTCCTCTTGACAAAAATGTCATTAAACTATTACTATTATTAGAGTAATGGTCTTTGAAAGCTAAATAAGGATGGCCATTGCAAAACCATTACAGCGATAAAAACTGCGTATAGCTTTATTCTACTGAGAAGGCGTAATTAACATAAATCTTGGCCCTCCTCCTGAGGGCCAGTTCTCATTCCCTCCATTATATCCCTCCAGTAATTTCTCTCCATGGTCCCTTCATTACCCACTACCATCACATCATAAATCCAACGAAACAAGGAAAAAGGGAGTAGCCTGAGGGAGCTCCATCCCAAAAAGGCTCCGCTGTGCCTAAGGGTGTATGCCTATGACAGGCGGGTAAACAGGAAGCCGAAAGGTGCATTTTCCTTTTTCCTTGTTCCTTTTTCTTTCTTTCTTCTTTCTTTGCTTTCTAACCATTAACTCTTTAAACCATAATCCATTAAGGGAGGTCTGCCATGGCAGTAGAAACCATTAAAAACCAAGAAACCATTACACAGGAGGCAACCATGAACGCCGAAACCATGAGACCAGAACTATTTGCTGGACTTGACTGGAATGAAATAGTCCAGCAAATTGATGAAATTCTGGACGCAGAGGGAAGTTCTGCTGTTCAAGAAGTTCCTGCACGTGGTGGCAGGACACTATATGGCTACAAACCTCAGAACGTCATTGACGCTCTAAACCAAGTTGTTGGAGCTACCAACTGGGGCTATCAGATTATAGAGTCTAACATAGTCCCAGTTGAAAGTAAAAAGGGGGAGACTCGCTATCTCTCCTATGTCAGAATTAGGCTATGGATCATAGATCCATCAACAGCCAAGGAGGCTTTTGGGGGAAGTGAGAACTATACTCCAGGGGACTCCTTGAAAGGTGCCGTGACTGATGCTATTCAAAAAGCTTTATCCCTCTTCTCTGTAGGCAGAAAAGCCTACAGAGGAGAGCTCCATGTGTATTTTGACAAGAAACCATCCAAGCAGAAGAAATCTAACAATGGTAAGGCAAGCGAAAAGCAGATTGCTTTAATTAAGAGGCTTGCCGAAAAAACAGGGGCAACCATTAAGGTTGACCTTGAAAACATTTCTTCTGAGAAGGCTTCCAAAATCATTGAAAAGCTCCTTGCAAAGAAGAAGGAGCTGGAAGCCAAAGACTCCATTGATGAAATCTCAAATGTTGAGTTTTAACCATTTGTAGAGGGGTTTTGCCCCTCTATTCATTAAACCATTTATCGGGAGGAAACCATGGATAAGCCAACCATTGAAACTATTCCCAAAACCATTGGAGACCTTATTCTGAAGGAAGACTATAAGGGTCTCCAGGAAGTTTTGGAACTATTACTCCAAGAACTTGCTGAAGATGAATAAACCATTAAGGAGGTGAACCATGAGGAAGGTAGGAAACATCCTAACAGAAATTATTAAACAGATAAAGAAAGAGGAACCAGAAAGATTTGATAGGAGCTATTCCGTTAAGACAGCTATTACCAAGATTCTTCTTGATGATGCAGAGGGCAAATTTGGAATTGCTGGCATTGCTTCCAAAGGCTATAAGTGTTTTATTACCAACGTGAACGGAGAACTCAAGTTCTCCTGTGATTGCGAAGACCATAAACATAGAGAAAAGATTTGCAAGCATATCATCAGATTGTTGACTATTCTTCATACATTAGCTCTCTACCGGGTTGAACCCGACAGTAGAACCCGGATAGAGGAGCTGGAAGATAGGATTTCGTTCCTTGAGCGAAGATACTATTCCATATTAGATACCATTAAAGAACTACAAACTGTTTAAGGAGGCAGACTTGCAAGAAAGAACTAAAGCTACCCTTGAGTATTATCAAAAATTACTTGATAAATTGATTAACATATTACTAATATTAGTAGCTGGAACCATTTCTTCTTTACTGAGTTACCATTCCAACCCTGATTCTCTAAGATTACTACTTATGATAGTAGGAACCATTCTGACTTTCATACTCCTTTACGCGGCAGTAAGGTTGCATATTAGCATTAGGAAACTTATATCTAAACTTTAATTTGGAGGAAACATGTTCATTACATATTTGATAGTGATTCTATTAGCCATTGCTCTGGCTTACTTGGCAATCATCCTATCTAAACCAATAGAACAACATTAATCATTTTAATCATTTTTTCTTGCCTGGGCTTTTGCCCAGGCTTCCAAGTGGACCAACAATTTCAAAACCAACAATTAAAGAGGTAAACCATGAAAGCCAAGGAACTTAAGCAACTTTTTCAAGAGAAAATCAAAGAAATCAGGAATTCCAAAAGATTTATAGTAATTAACTCCAACCTTGATGAAGCTCACAAGCTCAAAACCCTTTTCCATGAACTTAGCCATTATCTACTTCATAGCTCTGTTGACTATTCAAAAAGCAGGAAAGAGTTTGAAGCTGAGCTAACAGCAATTTTGGTCTGTAAGAAACTTGGCATAGATACATCAGATATTCCTTCGAATACCTTGCCATTTTCGGCGATTTAGCTGAAAAGGAATTTGAGAAAGCCGTTAACATATCTATAAAGACTGCTGACGTAATTATCAATAGCTTCTCTACTAAAACTAAAGTACCTGCATAGGAGGCAGTAGCCCCCCTTATATCTACTCTAATCTAACACTACTTCCCTGAAGTAACTGCTTCGGTTTTCTTCTTTAAAATGATAGAAATACAGGTGGAAAGTCTTTCCCATTCTTGTTTATTCTCATCTATTATTGCCTTCGTTAGCTTATCCTCAACACTCTTCCCTTCTTTCATAAGAGAAATAACGTCCTGACAGTTTTTTTCTAAAAAGTTTTTCTCCTCTGGAGTTATCGCCAGAGAAACATCAGCAAAAGACAACGACAGAATAAAAACAGTAATCCATTTTCTCACAGCTTCCCTTCCTAAGCTTGATTTTCATCTCTGGTTAGTGGAATTGGAATTCTGACTTTGATTTTGATTCTGGTTCTGACCTGACTGCACCGGTTTGATGAGAAGAGAAACAGGCTTTACGCTTTCCGTCACTATCTCTAGGCCCTCTGAATTCTTGAGCTTAGATAGCAGATTATTCATCTGACCAACAAGTGTTTTCGCTTTTCCACTCTCTTTCTTCATATCCTCGCTCCTATCAAGGTTAACACAAGAGAAAATTAATGCAAACAGCAGTCCTACGGCAATTAGTATTAGTGACGAGAAGTTAAAAAAATTAACAAGACTTCCTATTGAAAACGACATTTCTCCCTCAACCATCTGTTTAGCTTGCCGATCCATAGCATCCATACTTGCAAGTATGGAAAGTAGTGAAGAGAGCATTGCCAAGGAGAAGAAGAACCATGCAAACCCGAGAAAGACCACTAAAGCTGGAGAATGAAATAACTTAATTAGAGTCAAGGAAGCCGAAAGAGCAACAGCAGCTGTGGCAAAAGTGTATTTGGAAAAACTCTGCCCTTGGGATAGTTTAGCTTTAAATAATAACTCGTCTCTCTTAAGATAATAATCCTTTATAAACTCCTCACTCTCAAGGACTTTTCTTATTCTCTCTATTGGAACACCATAACCTTCCCTCTCCCTCTCTTCCATTTCGTTCCCTCAGCAAAAAGCATAAAATTTAGTAGTTAAATGATTCCACTGGATCAATAATTCTCTACCATAGGAGTCTCTCAAGAGTTTCTTCAAGGCTTTTGGCCTCTTCTTTACACTTCTGGACTTTCTGGCAGTCCTCTATAGCAAGGAGAACAAAATACTTGACAGTCTCCCTATCCCAAGGTTCATCCCAACCTGCCACATCAAAGAGAGAAGCGATATACTGGAGCTCCCTGTCAGCTTCCTCGCCATTTTCCTCGATGTTCTTATCAAGGTGCCTAAATCCCTTTTCAGCAATAGAAGCAGTAACACTCTTAAAATCATCCTCAGATAACTTGGCTGTAAAGTTCTTTATTTTAATCATCTTATCGGCAAGACATTCAAGGTCAACACCATTAATGACCTTCAGCTTACCTCTTTCCATCTCTAATTTCCTTCTGAAGTACTCCCTCATCAGAGCATCTGTTGCTAAATCCGTCTTTTTGAGTTTACCGTCCTTAAGAGTTATTAAAGCAATGAGTCTATCTATTGCCTCAAAAAGAGCCTTTGGAATAAGGAAGCCAATTTTGACCTTTTTCATAGCCGATCCTCCCTACCAGTTTGAGTTATTCTAAATTTAGGACAATTTCCGAATTCTGAAAAGGAAGAATAGAAGAACCTTCGTTAGATTTATGCTAAAAACGACCGTCAAATTCATAGTTTAGGTAGAAATTTATACTTCTTTTTTTGAAAAGAATGTTATAAAATCTAAGTATAGAAATAAACCTTTTTTACAAAGAGTTATTACAGGAGGTTTAATGGCTGTTTATGCCTACATAAGAGTGTCAACCGATAAACAGGATGTAGAAAACCAGCGGTATGAAATCCTCAAATATGCCAACGATAGAAAACTTGGTAATGTTGAGATATTAGAAGAAACAGTCTCTGGAAGAAAAAGCTGGAAAGACCGAAAACTCGGAAAACTGATAGAAAAGCTTCAGAAGAAAGACATTCTGATAGTTCCTGAACTTTCCCGATTAGGTAGAAGTATGCTGGAGATAATGGAACTTCTATCTATACTATTGAGAAAGGGAGTAGAGCTCCACGTCGTTAAGAATAACCAAGTTCTTAAGGACGACTTACAGTCTAAGGTCTTTGCTATGGCTTTCTCTATAGCAGCAGAAATAGAAAGAGAGCTTATAAGCCAAAGAACCAAAGAAGCCCTCCAGAGAAGAAAAGCAGAAGGTAAGCCGTTGGGACGTCCAAAAGGTTCCAGAAGTAGCTCACTGGATAAATACTATGATGAGATAAAGGAGCTCTTGGAAAAGGGAGTAAGCATTAGCTCCATAGCCAAAATCATTGGCAAAAGTTATCCAACCGTCTATAGCTATGTGAAGAGGAGAAATCTAATTAAGGGAAAGAAAAGTTGAAAAGGTAGCAACTACAACTGTAACGACTACAACTAAAGTTCAACACTACAAGCTCAGAAACTACAAGCTAAAAGGACTACAAAGGAAAGAAAAACTACAACCTGTTAAGAACCTCAGGTAGTTTCCATTCAAAAATAGATTTGCCTTCCCTATTCCACCAATCCCTATCTTCCTCCATAGCGTGCTTGTATTGACCAGCCAGCAAATTCCTGTAAACAGAAACTACTTGTTTATCCTCTAAAGAGAAGAATTCCTTGTCCAGAAAATCACTAACTGCTCTCAGTTGTTTCTTAATTCCTTCCTCACCAAAAATTTCTTTAACCAAAAGAACCGACAATAAGGGATAGTAAGTAGCATTTGAAACAAGAACTCCCGGAGAATAAATATATAACTCAAAACTCCTTAGGAAAGACCTAAAGTACGAGGGGAAATACTTCTTATAGAAAGAAACAAGAAACTTTTGATGGTTTAACATAACAGGAGAAAAACGCATACTTTCTTGCTGCGTTCTCTTTTTAAAGCTCTTCAATGACAAATACCCTTTCTTCTCAAATGTTGAAAAGCACTCTTTACAACAATCTCTACAGTTCAAAAAGAAAATCGGCAAATATTTTTCCTCCCCTTTATAAACTTTTATAACCTCTTCTTTTGTTAATCTACTTAAAGCAAGTCTAAACTTATATTCCGAATTGACGAAAGGATAAGCCCTACAAATAAAAGGTCTCTTTTCATAGATTCCACATCTACCATTATTCAGATAATAACATCCCTTTCCTTCAGGAAACCATACTGTTACGACATCATACTCTCTCAAATTAGTTTGGATATTCAATACTTTTTCTAAAGGAACTTCTGCTTTCTTAGTAAAAGAGAAATTCGTTATTGAATAATTTAAACCCAGCTTTTGTAGTTCTTTGCCATTTCTAAAACCCATAAAGCTTAACATAAAGACTGTCCTTTCAGGATCAAATAGTCTCACTTCATCTATGAATAAATCCAAAGTAATATCTGGCCTTTTACAGCAAAGAGATTTATTTAAATCTGGATCACACCGAAAATATAATTTCATTCCCCATCTCTAAAATGCCTTAAATATACTTCTCTCACTTTCCATGCATAGGAAGGCCTACCGTTATACCTCCAAACTGCCTCCCAAGAATACCCATACCTTTTTATCTTCTCGGCCAAAATCTCCGCCCCTACGAAAGTATTCTTTCTATAGTCCAAAAGCTCAAAAGGATCTATCCCTCTCCTTTCAAGCTCATACCTGCTAATTTGCATCAATCCTACATCAAAGTAATATCCTCTCTCTAAGACCTTTTGCAGAACTTTTCTCGCAAGGGAAAGACTGTTAGGGTACAGAGATACAAACCTCTTTCCCTCATAACATCTGACGGAAGGAAACTCCCGGCAACTTCCTCCCTTGACAGAAATAGCATATGGATTGAGGGAGCTCTCAACAACGGCAATAGCGTAAAGTAAACCAGGATTGATGTTATATCTCTCCCCAGCCTCAACAAAGATATTCTCAGCATTACTCTTGGTGATTAGGGTTAGTATAATCAGGAACAAGTGGATTAGAACCTTCATAGAACTCCTCTATACGGGACTTAATGGCATCCGAATCCATTAGTTGTTTGAAATCCATTTTGGCTTCAAGTGCATTTATGAGCTCAGAGAAGTCCATCTCGTCAAAGTCCAGATTCTTTAAATCATCCCACGTAATCTGGGAACAGTTTGGATGGTCATAATCTCCCCAAGAATAACCAAGCTGTTTATATGCTTGCTCTACCAAAATCCTTGCAAACAGGGAATCATAGCAGCAATACCTATATGCTCTCCTCAAACAGCCTATTACTGGTATCTTCCAGGCACACTTTGAACCCACGTAATGGCAAAGTCCTCCAGATATAAGAGCGTAGTCCTTGTATTCACCGTGAGCAGTTGCACAACTTTCCGATGTACATGCATTGCATTTATCAAAAGAGAGTATGAGATCAACGGCAATAGAAATAGTTGCTGATACTAAAGGATTCTGAAGGAACTGTAACTTATCTCCTACTCCAAGCTTATCCAGAAAATCTGCCATGCCTGGAGAAGAATCACTTTCCCTTAAATCCTTGGCCACTTGGTACATACAATCTCCTACACTCTGGTAGAGACCTGAAGAAGTAGCCGAATCACCGTACTCATCAGACCCTAAGCAGTAAGAAGCTGCAGAGAAATAACTCTGAGCATAGGAAGCTACCGCCGAACCAAAATAGGATACAGCCATTCCAACAGCTTTAGAAACTAAGTAATCGGTAGGATTCTCTATTATGGAATTCCACCAACCACTCTCGCACTTGTGAGCCGTACCGCTCCAAATATGTTTTAACTCGTTAGCCATTTGAGCAAGGCTCATAGCCTTGGCAAAATCAGCCGTAAAATCCTTACTTTCAACATAAACATCTGGAATGCTAACTATCCCATCTGAACAGATAAGCTTTTCATCCCATTCAGAGCAAATAGTTGAAGTAGAGTTTGAAGGACATTCATACATAAGAGTGTATTGGTCGCAAATTTTTTTCATTGGGTTATCAACATCTGTAGCCCAATGCCAGCAGTCCATTTCATCTACAGAATCAGGAGAAATCTTCTTACAGGCAGAGTCCATATTACAATTACTATCATCCACTGAATCCTCAAAGCAAAGATATTTGGAATAGTAGGTTCTAACCGTGGCATTCACGTAGATATGAACATCTGTAGCATCATTATCCGAACCAAAACACCCTGAGTAATTAGCCATATTATCAGTAGAGATTGAATTTATCGCCACGACCTTGTGAACTACGTCATTTTTGTAAAAGACATTATTCAGATAACTAATAAGATTACTCTCCTGGGAGAGAAGTCCCCAACAAGCTTGCCACGAACCTTGCCAACTGGACAAATCGTAACAGTTACTTGTCCAGCCAGTAGCATAAAAACAATCTTTACTTCCGCCATCTGCATCCCAACCGCCTATAATGGTGAACTCCTTTTGCGTATCCTCCGTAAACTCTCCGACTTTTATACATTCAGGGTCATTTCTATAAGTATCTTCTTCAGGAGAGTTTTTCTCAACATTATGTTCAGTATATGTTCTATAAGCTATGCAACTCTTGAGTTCCGTCTTTCCACTCTCAAATTGAGAATAACCCTTGCATACTTTAACAACATTACAGGCTTGCGTTGTTCCGTCAGGACACTTCAATTCTCCTTTCCAAGATACACAGACCTTGCGGACATCCGAAGGGCACTCAAAGGTATAAATTCCTACCTTGACTCCTGAGGAACCGGGAACCTGTTTGGTTCCACACATACCCGAAACCGGATCACAGTAGTAAACAGACTCCATATTAGCTTTATCCGGGACATCCTCATACGGCACATACTCTTTTAGCGTGCACCTATCAAAAAGGTCTCCACAGTCGTTGGAAAGACACTTTAGCTGGTAGGGATTATCAGCACAACCGGGCTTGTACTTATTGAAGTAAATCCTGCAAGAGGCCTTACCACCTTCAGCCGTTATATCTTTCCATTCAATACACTCCTTCTCATAAGAACAATACTTTTTACCTTCAAAAACCGATTCCAGAGAACTTAAATCTACCCTCCCAGAACATTTATATTTGAAAGTCCTTTCCCACCAATCACGACAAACCTGATATCCCCCTACATTCCTGCAATTTGGACCATCAGTACTCTCCTCAACAAGCACACATCTACCGCCAAAAGTTGGGTCCTGCGGACAGGTATTTTCTATTGTTTCTTCTAACCCCCCATAAGCCGAACTAACCCAAAGAAAGGAAAGTAAGACCAACAGAGCTCTCATCCTTATTCCTCAATAGAAACACAGTTACCTTTTTCCTGGCAATTTTCCCGACATGTTGGAAGACCAAAGTAAAGCCTATTATCCTTAGAACAGGTGTAGTACTGACAGATCCGCTGACAATCTTCTAAAGAAGTAGCCCAACTACCATCTCCAGAGCAGTAAAACATAGAGATATTGTTGTCCGTTACGTTTTCAATACTTATTTCTGCACACCAGCTTGCACCAGTTGAAGTTTGCTGACAATCATAGGGAGAGCAGTAATAAGCATTTCCTTCCTTTTTACACTCTTTTCCTTGATAAGGACACATCCTAATAGGCTCTCTTACACAAACACCATTTTCTATCTGATAACCCTGGTCAATGGGGCATTCCATACATACACCAAAAGAAGCTATAAGACTATCTCCGTTATATCCCCTGTAAAACTTAATCTGTCCATCTTCTATCTTTACTCTGGTTATATCAAGCCCCCCAGTAGCCGTTCCTCCACTAAAGTAGCAGTTAGAAACTTGGATACTACCGACATATTTCCCGCATGCCCCTCCGTAAAAATCAAGCCGGTTCCCTGAACCCTTTACTCCTGAAAGTCCCCAAGATGTATATGAACAGCCATCTCCTCCACATCTCGCATAATATTCTGCTGAACCACTAAAAGTACACCCCTCGACAATAATGCTGTTCACAAGTCCGTTAGTCCCGTAGAAATCAAGCCTATTGCCGTTCCCCACAACCTTGGTTATTCCATACCAGGCACAAGCATCACTTCCTCTATAGAAGACTCCTCCAGTAGCAGTTGTAGCGTAGCGACATTCACCTGAGCCCAAATCAGCTTCTGCTTCACACCTATCAGTAGTTGCGTTATAAACGCCAGGAGCCGGACAACTGCTACTGCACTCCTTTTTCCCTATAGGACATAGCTTGCCATCTTCCGTATCTTCACATGCAACTACCTGATAGCATTTAGATTGGATACAATCGTAGTCCTTCACACAGTTAGCTTGGCAGAGCTCTAAAGACGTGTAGGTAGCATTCGTTAAATCACACTGATAATAAGTTCTATCAATCACTATCCTTCTTTGCCTGCAAGTGTAGTACCAAGTATTTGAAGTACCCGTTTTAGAGATGAAATCCAAGAACTCATTTTTTGTGTTGTTATCCGCTAAGTCATCGGGATTGGTAGGTTCCTGATAATGCAAAGGTTTCTTAAGCTTATCCCTAATGAGGGATGGAGAACCTATAACTTCTTTCTGCTGATTAGCAAAAGCCTTTACATCAAACTCCTGAGCTTGAACCTCTAACGGTAGCAATAAAACAAGAAAGAGAGCTCTCCACATCCCAACTAATTTATTCAAGATTTACTTTCAATTCAAATGAAATTTACTATTTCCCGAGAAGCTTTTCAAGAGCAAATCTCAAAGACACATCTCCATAGATAACCTTTTCATAGACACAAGTTTTGGAACGCAAAACGCCTGATATAACATCACAGTTGGCAAGAACAAAAGCAGGAACTACCTTAGCTCCTACATCCCTGAAAATTAACGGATTAATCTTAACCCTTATTCCCACCATTTCTTTCCAGGTTTTCATTTTTCTTAAATAATCAAGAGAGGGAATTCCCCTTAAAACAGGAAAAAAGTCCAAGCCTCTGGGAAGATACTTTACCTGCGATAAAACATTTCTAACGGATCTATCTGGCACAGTTGACGAAAATAGATAAAACAGGACCTTTCTCCTTCTTCCCTGTTTTTCCCTGTAGGCTTTCAACCACCAATTTTCTTTTAGAGAAGAAAGACTTCCAAACTTTTTCAGCACCTGAGTAAAACTTTCATTATCTACAAACTTCTCAAAATCGGAAATATCAGCCGACGAATTCTTTAAGGAAGAAAACTTCTCTTCAACTGACCTTACAGTTTCCTTTGAGGGAAGCAGGAAATCGTAATCCTTTGCAAATGAAGTGACCGAAAATAGCAAAAGTGCTACGGAAATTGAAATCCTAAGCAACAATCTCTAATCCTCCACACCGCCCATACAAAGTCTTCATTTCCGGGACTTTTTTTAAACCAACTCCATTTGGGTGGAAAGTCTCCTATCGGAATAGCATCCCAACTGGCAGGATAAACAAGGTTAAGCCAATACTGGCTTTTTATGATTCTCGGAAAGGCTTTTGGAGTGCAGGCCACATCACTGGGTGCAGCTGCATTTGCAAATTTTGAAGCCCAGCCCAGTCCAGAAACCTCTTTGTAGTCAAAGAGTTGAAAGGAAGAGTGAAGCATATCTATGATTCTCACCACTTCCAGAGCACTCTCTACTATGTCATCCTGACCATACGTAGAAGTAGTGTTGGGATAAATCGTTCCCCAACATCCTGCACACCAATAGAGAGAATTTCTAACACTCTCAGCTGAATCTATATTGTCATCACCGGCCGATGAAGAAGCTACACAATCGGCAAGACAGGCTATCTGAGCTACAGGGTTGGCAAAGAGAAGCTTCTCTGGTTCCACTAAAACAGATAGATAATCATCCCACACCAAAGGATTTATTTCAGAAAAGCCTGTAGGTAAGATGTCAAGTCCATTGATGATATTACCAGCTTCATCTTTCTCCCCCTTCTTCATTACGCAAAGGTTATCCATAGCGAGATTGAGAACTGCAAAAACTGGATACTTAATGTAGTGAATATTGGTTTTAGCACCCTCAACACCATTAGTGTAGCCATCTTTCTTGGAAACTTTTGCCGTCTTCTTCTTTATTCCAAAACAGGGAAACTCCCAAGCCTTACGAGGAGTTTCAACAAAAGCTATGGGCTCTGCCACTCTCCATTTGAGACCTATCTTAATCTGCCCTGGCGAAGAACAGGTACAAGTTCCCCGGAATTCCAGAACATCAGCAAAAAAGGACCAATCAATAGTAGAAATAGGATTAATGCACGGAGGTGTTTTAGTAAAAGCTGTACTAACGAGAATTAACAGCAGAATCAGAACCCTGAACATCTTCCCTCTCCGTCCAAGCCTTTTCAACTACAACCAGTTTATCTCCACTCTGATAGACAATAGAGGGAACTCTCTCTACACCAAGAACCTTGAGTATCCTTGGAAATCCTGCATATATACGGAACTCCGGATATTTCCTCTGGAGTTCATAAACATTCCCTTCAACAATTAAGAAAGTAACGGTATCCCTCTCGGCATATTTCACAAAGGCTGGAAGTTGGTAGTCTTTTAGAACTATATAGGTGACCGGAATATGAAGCCTTTCCAAAACATTGATTTTCTCTCCTTTCCTGGCTATTACTCTCCCATCTACTACCAAATCCTCAGGTACCGTATAAATGACCCTTCTCTTCCTTACTCTATCCCTTAGCGCATTGGGAATATGAAAGTTCACATAGCTCTTCCTCCTTAGGAGCTCCTTAATTTCTTGCGGAGAGAAACGAGGGAGAACAGCTTCCCTCTGAATTTTCTCTAAGAGGTCCTCCTCAGCTATAGAATAGGTTTTTCCATAAGTGCCAAGGTTTTCCAAAGCGTATGAATTACTTACGAACAGAGTGAGAATTAAAGTAATCTTCAAGCTCCTTGGTAACATCTCTTCCACCCCTCACAAGAGCTCCCTTTATAAACAGGTACCTGCATCCTATCTTCTCAGGAGAAAAGGAACGGAGCTCCCTTAAAAAGAGGTCAACCTGTTTTTGAATTTCACTTTTCGTTTTTCCCTCAAGTCCCAATTTCAACAGTTGTCTCTCTGCTATCGCATAGACATCCGCATAGCAAACCTCATCGGCCTTAACATATCCAGCCTGGCGAATAGATAGCGAAAGCTTATACTGGCCAAAAACCAACGCTCCAAAAAGCGAAAATATTAGAAGAAGTAAACCTCCCAACAATTTGCTGTCCATCACTCACCCTCCACGGCCACTTTATAACCAGCTTTTTCCATAATCTTTGGATATTCCTCCTTCACATACTCCTCAGCCTCCACCTTACAGGACGAGTACCTATCAAGGAGCTCCTTATCCGTTTTTACATCAGCAGGATCTGGCAGACAATCTGAAAGTTTGTCGTAATAAAGGATTTTCCTGACTTCCTCTTTCCAGTTAGAATGAAGATTCTTAACGCCGTCAACAGCTTCCTTATAGCATTTTCTGAAGCCTTTGAATATTCCAAACCATTTTTCCGTACACTTACCTCGGTTAAGCCTATGGCGAAAACTCATAACCTTATCTAATTCATTCTGGGCCCAAAAAGAACAACTCTCTTGGGAATCTGGGGATAGGTTATGTTCTATCATACATATTGCATAGTACTTTCTAAGAAGCTCTTGCTTTACGGAATTAGCCCACTTGCCAAGGAGAGCTCCTCCCACAAGGCTAACGGCAATAGAAGTTCCCAACTGTGTAGTAGCCTGAGTCTTCAAAGGTGCGTTAACCGGTTTAACAGTAGGTTTTCCTGCTATAACACTCCTTGCAGAATATTCAGAAGCCATATAAGAGGTCCCACAAGAAAAGAGAAGAATTCCTAAAGTTCCCAACGCCAGAAAACGTCTCATCTTAATCCTCCTTTTTCTCATAAGGAAAAATGAGATGAAGATTATCGGCAATTATCTTGACCCTGCTCCTTTTCTGTCCGTCTTCGGTTTCCCAGGTCTCTTCCTGAAGCCTTCCCTCAACAAGAACAAAATCGCCTTTCTTAAACTTTTCCTTCACTTTCTCGGCAAGTCCGTTATATGCCTTGACTCTAAAAAAGCTGGTGCTTTCCTTCCATTCTTCACTTTCTTTTTGCTTCCATTTACGGTTGTGAGCAACGGTAAATTCTGCAAAGCTACCGCCTTTTTCAAAGTTTTTGTAGCTCACCTCATCTGTAAGCCTACCAGTAACTTTTACTTCGTTAAGATACAAATACCCTTTTCTCTCCATCCTTACCTCCTACCATTCAACTACCCAATCCTTCCCATATTCTCCTAAAAATTCAGAAATCTTTTCTTTGAGTAGCTTTTTGATGTATTCACAAACGGCCATATCCTTGCACTTAAGGACTTTCAAACCACCCCTTTCTTCCACATTCAGAATTCCTTCTTCGACAACATACTTGTAAGCCGTAGGTTTTACGCAAGACTTTAAGAACTCTTTCAGTTTCTTCACTAAAGGATTGAACGAATTAGGAGAAGAGGGAACTCTTACATTAAAGACTTTCTTAAATCTATCAAGGAACTCCCAAAAACTTGCTTGGGAATCCTTAAGAACAAAAGAAAGTAAAAGTCCTACATAGTTTCTATTCGCACCTCTACTATAACCATACTTGGGAGCTACCTTGTTCATTAGCTCATACATTCCAGCCAATACCTTCCACTTGTCCCCGTAAACTTGTTTAAGAGGCTTGTAAAGTTCTTCTGCAACTTCTACCCGGTTGTATCTGAGAGCTTCCTCTACCCTCTTTTCAAGTTGAGTAAGAACCTCTTTAACATACCCAAGCTCTTGCCTATCAATACGCTCCGCAAGCCTGACAGCCCGATTGTTAGGCTCACCTAACTCGCCCACCTCTTCTTCTATTTTTGTTTTCTCTCCTTTTTCATAAGAGGAACGTTTCTCTTCTATTTCATTTTTTTCTTTGATTTGACAATTAGAATTAAAAGAAGTTTTGTTTCCGCCGCCATTATTATATATGGCGTCGTATATAGATGTAGTATTAATAGATGTAGTAATAGATGTAGTAAGGGTCTGCGAATCCTTTGGAGTTCTTTCTTTTCCCGAGTCAGGGTTGGGGTCTATTGGTGCACGGTTGGGGTCTATTGGTGCACCTGATTGGGGTCTATTGGTGCACGGTTGGGGTCTATTGGTGCACCTGTCAGCTTGGTTGGGGTCTATTGGTGCACCTGATTGGGGTCTATTGGTGCAATCAAATTCCCAGTCCTTCATAAATGGGTGCTTTTCTCCGTAAATCTTTATCATTTTCACGAAAGCTTCTTTTTTCCAATGGACGGGAGTTTTAATTATTACTTTTAGGAAGTTTCTATTGCTTTCAAAAGAAATGGCGTTCACTTCTTCAAGTTCGGATAGATATTTCTTAACTTTCTTTCTATCCAATCGCAAATCTTTGCCTAATCTATTTGCACTTGTGGTAACGATTGGATTATCTCTATTCTTTAGGTAATGTAGATAGATGTATAGAGCTTTAGCCTGAGCCGATGTTGGCATTAGAAAGGATATTTTTGGAACTGGAAAGAAACCAACCGCACGGTTATCTTCTATCAAGCTAAAGTCTTGAGGAAGGATTAACTCTATTTCTGTTCCATTCTTGCTTGTTTTAACAAATTTTTCTGGATGTTCAGAACCAACTAGTGAGGAAACATATCTATTCAGAGTTTCTATCTCGTTCAGAAGTTCTTGAACTCTTGACGTGCTGTTAGTGGATAATACTTTCTTAAGTTCCCTAAACGATGTTTTTGCTTCTTGCCCGTTAAAGCATAAGGCATATAAGTATCCTGTCCCTACTATAAACCTTGCTTTCCATTTGAATTTGTGTCCTATTTTGAGTAGTGGTAATGGATACATTAAGAAGGAAGGCTTTACAGAGATTAGCTTAATGTTGACAATGTCTGAGTTTAAAGGTATATTTTCCCTACGCATGGTTTTTACCTCCATGTGCGGTTTTTGTCTCCGTGCAATTTGCTAAGGCAACCCACCCCTCTGGTGGCGGCCGGAGGGGCGATTCTTTTAAATTCAATTTGAATACCATTTTATCACCTGTTTTTTTGCTTCTCAAGAGTTTCATTTATTACCTCCTTTGTGATAGCTCCCATTTCAACAAGGATCTCTCCAAGTTTTTTCCACGGGAATAACTTCTGGAGCTCCAGAGCGTATTTGAGCTGTTGAGGAGTTATTTTTCTCTCGTGGAGAAGGATTTCGCCTATTCTTGCTCCTTTTGCAAGGAGTTTTGTAGCCTCCCAAAGGGATAGGTTGTACCTGTCCATTATCTCTTTTCTTTTCTTCTTGTCTCTGTCGTGTGTGGTAAACAGCCAGTATGAAAGTTTGTCAACGATGAGCCTTACAACTCCTTCTGTTACCTGGTCGCATTTCACGTACATTTCAGAGTACTTACCTGGCCTTGTGTGGAGAGACCGGACGAGCTCCTCTGCAAACTCGTTGAGGACCAGCTTTTTCTCTTCAAGTACTTTTGAGAGTATTTCTGGCTTTTGCTGGAGAAGTATCAGGTGAGCAGCGTTGTTGTATATGGCTTGTGTTGTGGGGGACTTAAAGAGGTCATCTATTCCCTGGGTAATTACTACCAAGGCACATCCGTATTTCCTAAATCGCCTTGCAGCAGCTTCCATGAACTTAGAAGCTGACATGTCGGCAAGCAAGGACCATGCTTCATCAACAACGAGTATCTTCCTTCTGTGGTCTCCCCTGAGTTGGGCTAGGAAGAATTCATTGAGGATTTTCTGTATCAGTGAAAAAAGGATAGCTCCCCGCAAACGTGTATCTTTCTGCTCTACTTGTTCCATTTCCAGAATCACATAGTCAAGTGAGTAGTTGATATTGTTTTCTCCGTTAAAATACTTGGCTTTACTTGGTTCATATGCGTAAGGTTTGAGAGCTTCGTAAAGTTTCTGTGGGATTTTTTCTCCAGTGAGGTCTTCCATTTTCTTAAGCTCTTCAGCTACTTCCTTTATTCCCATTTTTCTGCCGTGTTTTTTCCACGCTTCATAAATGGCCATTGTGATGGCAGAGGCGAATCTTGCAGAAAGGTTATCTCCTTCCCTTGAAATTTGATAAGAGACGTCAACTCCACATAGTATTCCAATGAGAGGAACAAGACTTTCCATTTCGTCTTCGTGGATGTTCCCATTTTCATCGGTGATTATGTTGGTAAATGGGTTGAAGCATGGCTTCTTGTCTTCGGAGAGCTCTATGTATTCTCCTCCGATGGCCTCACAGAGAGTTTTGTAGGACCATCCGATATCTATAACCCTAACTACTCTGCCCATGGAGAGATGCTGGACGTGGAAGTCTCCCTCGCTAAAGGATTTTCCTCCACCAGACGTGGCAACTTTCACAGCGTTGAAATTTGTTTTTGAATCGAAGAGGTCGTAAAAGGAGAGATTGAATTTCCTGTCAAGGTATATGGTTGCAGGAGTTGGAGTTCCATAAACAGCTCCTATCAAAGGAACCATAGAAGCTGCATTGGCATCGAAGAGTGTAGCATCCTTCTTCAGAAAGTCTCTCCTTTCAAGGATGTGATTTAGTGGGAGTTGTTCAAGAAGTGTGGGAATGATAGAAGCTCCTATTTCTCTTGTTACCTCAAAACCTGCTTTAGTGAACCTTTGTTGTATATCGCTGGAATAGAAATCCAGCTCTTCTTTGTCGGGAGCTATAGTGAAAAAGGTAAGAACGCCCTCTACCGGAAGCTTGTTGTTTTCAATTAACTCCAAGACATATTCTGCATACTGTCTCTTTTCTTGTAGTCTTGGAAAAAACTTTGCCAGTGGATTGTTGTCCGTTTGATGTATGTTCCATCTGGCCTTATTGCTTATTTTTTCTCTTCTTTTTTCTCTATCTCCTATCCTGATAGACAGAGTTAGCCCGAAGGGATAAGGGAATTTTTCTTTTTGAGGCTCATCATACGGGAAGATAATGTTATTAAATTCCCACAGTGTTATGGTTCTGGGAAACCCGTGTATGTGAAATACCCTTATGTAATGCTTTTCATCGCCTCTTTTGCAGAGTAGATCTGCGAATTCATTTTCATCTGTTTCTATTTTAATGCGGGTTTCCTTATCAATAATTTGTCTTCTAATAGGTTTGTTTGGAGAATGGACAGCTTTTCCTCTGAATCCTGGAACAAAAATCTCCCGTAGGGTTGTTATGAGTTCTACGGGAGAAACATCTCTTGGGTGATAGCCTGAATTGGCCAGTAGAGCTCTGGTCCTTCTTATGATTTGTTTGGCTGTTTTCCATATCTGTTTCGGGTCGCTGTTGTAAGGGAAGAATACAGATACGTAGTTTCTAATCCAGCGTGGTCGGGCTTTTTCATCTTCCCATAGGGAGGTCCTTGATGCTTTTTTTAGGTATTCTACTCGGCTTCTGACTATTTCTTCCAGTACCTCTGGGTGCCTGACGTTAGGTTTCTGGAGATGATGCTGTAAGTAGAAATCAAGTATTGGATCTATATTACTGGAGGCAAAAGAGAAGAAAGTGATGATAGTATCTGGTGGGTAACTCTCTCTGAGTAAGATTTCAAAGTCCAGGGCATTTTTATGTCCCATATAATCTGGAACTGCTATTTCAAAAATAGCTCCACACCCTGTAGAGAGTTCATACAGCTTATCCTCTTCTGAATAGAACTGGTAAATCATGAAGTCGCTTAAAGAGACTCTATCGTTGAAGAATTTTATTTTTCGAACATCCAAAGGCTCATCATATTCAGGGATGTTCCCGATGAATACCTTTTCAAGCAATTTTCCAATCATAGTGTTCCCTCCAGCTTCATCACAATGAAGCTGTTACCGTCTTTTAGATGTGGATAGGGTCTAACCATTCTTGGATCTGTCTTGATGCGATAGAAAGGAAATCCTTTAACGAGAGCTGATGTTTTATCGCCGGTCAGCTTGGCTTTTGCTTCATTGAATAGCTCCCTTATGTTGAAAACGACACTTTTCCCTCGTTTCTCTTTGAAGGAGATGAATCCTTTGAACTTTTGTTTTTTCTCTTTGCAGTCTTTGAGCGAGGAGCATTCAATAGCTACGGCAAAGAGTCCCTTGTCCTTAAGGGATATTACTAAGGGGGGTTCTCCTTCATTTAGGACTTGAGAGGCCTTTAATACTGCTCCTCTGAAGCTCCTGTAGGTTCCTACATAGAGGATGTAAGGACTGAGTACTGATTCTGAGAATATTTCCGGAAGTTGGGGAGCTCCATATTTTGAAAGATGTGATAACTGTTCTTTTAAAAGGAGATTCTCTTTCCTGAGTTCTTCTAACTTTTTTTGGATTTTCCTGTTTTCGGCTTGGAGCTTTTCCATATCGCTTAACATGTAAGCTATTGCCTTTTTTAATTCCGATAAGCCTACAGGTTCAGATAAAGCCGTAGAAGTTCCTGTCATTAGCCATGCTAAGAAGCTACTTGCTGCCATGAACTTTCTCATGGATGTAGCTCCTTATGATTTTGTCTTCTCGGGTTTCCACATTTTTAGAGCCTGTTGTTCGTCTGGGAGTTATTTGTTGTTTTGGGATAGGCTGTGGGGGTTGGTCCACGAAGTAGAGCCATTTTGCAGGTTTGACCACGGTGTATATGTAATGTCCCTCTATTAGGTTGCCGTCTTTGGTTTTGTATGGAAAGATGTAGATTCTCTGTATCTCTTCTTCTAACCTTACAGGTTTTTGAGGAATGTACGAGGGTCTCTCAATAGAGTAGTCCTTAATGTTTAGGTACTCATAGTAGAGTTTTTTGATTTCACTCGGAACTGAGGAACTCCCATTCATAGAATTGGAGTTGCTGTTAAGTTGTTCCTGTATGAGCTCCTTTCTATGCTGATAGACATAGTAAGCTGGAGCACAGATTCCCCCTTTGTCTGTTCCTTCACATCTAAAGTTCTCATGGCCAACTGTAAGACTTGCACATGAAGAGCTTATTAGCATTACTACGGGCAACAATAGCCTTTTCATTTCTGCTTCTCCTTCAAATAGGAATCAAGCTCCTTTTTATTTAAACCTTCTATCAGGTAGCCGTTTTCCGTGATGAATGTAGGCGTTGCTCTTGCACCTATTATTTGTGCCGTAAGTATGTGTTTTTTAAGGAGGTTTTCAGCTTCTTTTTCTTTCTCTTTCGTGCATGCAGGAATTTTTCCTCTCTCTTCAAGTTCAAGAAGAGCCCTACTGGGATTTCTTGAACAGAGAACCTTTTTGCTCCAGCTCAGAGCGTTCTTATGGAAGGAGAGAGGCATGAAGAAAACATATAAGTCAATGTTTTTGTTTTTGAAGTATGAGAAAGAGCGACGACAGAAAGGACATTCAGGGTCTATAATAGCTATGAGTTTCTTTCCTCCTTTACCAAATTGCAGGTGTACGGCATCTTGTAGTGGAATTTTGGATATGTCTATCCGGTTAATTTCTCTATCTCTTACAGCCGTTAGGTTTTTTCCTGTTTTGCTATCAAAAAGAACTCCAGCTATGATGTATTTGCCGTCTTTGGTTTCATAGAGGAGTCTTTTCCCTCTGGGAGTGGAGATAACAATTTCGTATAAGCTTCCAAGGTCTCTAACTTCTTCTATCTTTCCTGCTCTTGAAAGGAGTTTATTGCTCTTAATCTCCTGTGGGCTTATGGCCAGAGCGTTCTGGAAAATGAAGATAGATACAATTGCTATTAACCTTTTCATTTGTTATCTCCCAATGGGTTGAGTTTTATAGGGCTACCCTTTCCAAGCTGGTCTCCTCCCTCAAATAAGATGGCTACCTTGCGACCTGGAGTTATCTCTATGACAGGGAATATTTGTTCTGCCATTTTTTCGTAGAATGCCGCTAACCGGTCCATGGCGTTGGCGGTTCCTGAAAAGATGCCTGCTTTAGCTGCCTGAGAGGAATTAATAGTTGCGGTAGCTCCCAAAGGTGATACGGAAATTGTGGAAACTCCTGCCTGAAGTATTTTTGCGATTCCACTGAGGAATCCTGCTACTAAACTTCTTGCAAGATAAGCACCTTGTTTGGTCACAAGTCTTCCTTTTAGCCCTATCTTTCCGTCGTCGTCAACAATCCATCCCTTTACCTTTTGCTCAAGGAGCTTCTTGTCTTTGGTTATGCAAGAAATCTTTATCAGCCTTATGTATGCTCTCTCTGAACTGACCTCTCCGTATCCGGAACCTAAGACAAAGCAGGCTTTTAGATTCAACCTCTTATTGTTTGCAAGTATCTCTTTATCCTCAAGTGAAATGAGTATCGGATGAGGGTTATTGATCCCCCATTGGAATGTGGGAGCGTCAAGCCCTGTTAGGGTTATTCCGCGGACGAATCCTGTTGGGATTTTCATAACCGGTTTGATCGTGGAATTATCAGAGGAGCTCCCCTCATTGTTTTCACTAACGTTTTGTGGAGTGAATTTCACAAGCTCAGGTTTTTTTTTCTCAGTTACAGGTGTCTCTTTTAATTTCTCCTTGAAAGTAGAGTGAGTATAGGTTTTGGGAGGAGGAGCAAGTTCTTCCAGTTGCTCTTTGGGAAGTCCTTTTTCTTTCTTTACGGGTTTAACGGGAGTGGTTGGCTGGACTGCTTCTCTATCAAGGGTAAGTTTAGAAATTTTACTTTCTATTTCTTGGAGTTTTCTGTGTAGTTCCTCTTGAGTTTTTTGGATTCTGTCAAGGTTTTCGGCAATTTTTCTCTGGTTGTCTTCCAGCTGGGTGAGTCTTTCTTCAGTTATTTCTTTCCAACCTCTTTGGACTTCTTTTTCCTGAACTATTTTAGGCTTTGAACCTGTATCTTCTTTTGCCATTTGCTGTGATAGTTTCCAGAGATTGAAAATCGTGTACCCGGCACTTCCGATTATTCCCACTACTATCACGCCGACAAGGGCTGTTATGGTTCTATTCCTCCTCTTTTTTTCCAGCTCCTCAGTAGTAAGCGGTTCCTTGCTCATTTATTGCTCCTTAGAGTGTCATATAGTGGAAGGGAAGAAAAGGGCTTATCAGGGTTTTCGCTTACTATGTAGAGCTTTGCAAACCAACGTTTCCTTCTACCTTTTGGCTCTACAACATCCCAGCTGAAGGAAATTGCTCTTACGGAGCTCCAGCTTTGATTTATTAGTTTGGGAATTACCGTTTTCATCAAAGGAGAAGTTTCTTTGAGCCAGAGTTTCTTGGAGCTCTTGTTAAGGACTATGCATTTATAGACAGCGTATTCCCACCCTGAGTACTTGGCTTCGCATACGAAAACCAAATCGGGAGTATCTATTGTCTTTTCATAGGATTGGACTTCATACCCATCAGGAGGTGTATCATTGGCAACAGCTTTTATGAGCTTTGCTATAAGACTTTCATAGTTATTTTTTTCTTCAAAGAATTTTGCTTTTTCCTTTTTAACTTCTTCTTTATCTGGTGCTATTTGGATTATTTGGCTCGGTAAAGGTTCTGGATCAAGATTCAGAGCGTACAGCTTCCCGCTTTTCGTGAAAACTATAAGGTCAACAGGATGGTTGGGAACAGATACTATGAGTTTGGTGTTTTCCTGAGCAAAATTGACTTTTATTTCCTTAGAAGAGGAGAAAACCTCTTTTATTGATTCAGGAAAGGAGATTATGTTTGCTACTTTATCGGAAACAGTTACAACAACGGGTTTTCCTTTATATTCAATAACTGTTTCTGCAATTCCAGTTGAGTAAATAGTTAAAGCTATTAATGTGGCTTTAAATAGTGTTCTCATATCTCCACTCCTCAAGAATGAATCTTCCACCCTCCCACCTAAGCTTGAGGACGAGCTTCTTCCTTCCCTCTTCTATGAGTTTGTCTCCTATCCAAACTTTCCTGTAGCCCTTGACGGAGATAGTTTTTTTTTCTCTGTTGACTTCCCAAGTTCCCTCTATCGGGTAGAACGACTGAGAGATACGTTCTTTCTTTATGTGTACAGCTTCTTTTAGCAGTTCTTTCTTCAATTCTGGAGATATGACTTCGGAAAGAATGGCTATGTTCCCATCTATGGTTTGATAAGTGAAGTTTGCTAACAGCGAAACAAAGTATCTTGCCCACCATATTGCAAAGCTGTCGTCTGGGACTCTAATAGCGTATGGAGCTCCCGGAATGTACAGAGTGATGTTCCTGTGAGTTGCAAGGAATGCTATTGCTTGCAGCAGCATAAAGATTATGAGAATTAGAAATGCTATAACGACTACCAAGGTCCTATTCTGTTCCTTGAGGTTTTCCCAGAGCTCTATGTATTTTGGCTTTGACATTTTTTCCCCTCTTTAATCACTTCCTTGAGCTTGAGTCTTAAGAAGCCTGGAATGGTTAATTCCCTCTCTTTCAGGATTCTTCTTGCCTCTTCCAAAATTTCCCTATCTACTCTAAATGTTACGACTACTTTCCTTCTTTTTCCCTTCATTCCTGGAACTCCTTTGAGGCTGGAGTAGGTACTCCTCGAGGTTTAATGAGTCCAAGTTTATAAAGGAGAAGTAAGTAATAATTCTTAGGTTTGCCTTTCTTGGCTCTGTGATATACGGTATAGGCTATAATAGCTATAAAGGCAGCGAGCAACGTGTTGATGAAGAAGAGGATGAGAAAGGTAGCAAGGAAGACCATAAATTCATCTATAGGTACCACTATTACTTCGGGTAGATCGTCAAGATACTTTGGTATAGGGTAACTCTTCTCCTTGTTCCTCAATTTCACCTCTTAAGAAGGGGAGGGCCGCCTCCCCCCTTGTCTTTACCATGAAGTTCCGAACGCAGTTCCACCTGCAGAGAAGAATAGTTTTGCCAAACCAACTGCACCACCAATAACCACTCCTATGATGATAGACCAGACCAATGGCTGGAACCTGTGAGTTGCGAGGGAAATAACAGAACCTACAATAACAGAAATGAGTGCAAGCATCTTACCCAAATTGCCGACAATCCAGTTTGTAAGGAGATCAAGAAAATTCTGCCACGGGTCCGTTGCTGCAAAAGCTGGAGAGACGAGAAAGAGACACACCACGAGTCCCACTGTTATTGCAGGGAAGTATTCTTGTGGTAGTTTTCTCACTTCCATCATTCTGACACCTCCAATTTGGGTTTATGGGTGAATTTTTTTTCAGCTGTGATTTCCACTCTTCTATTGAGACAGTTTTTTTGGGACCTGTAACAGCACTTCCCTTTGGCTTTGATTTCTATCTGGGAGTTGGGAAACATTTTCTTTAAAAAGCTGGCCACCGCTTGAGCTCTCTTCTCTGCTAATAGCTTGTTGTATGTTTTACTTCCTAGTCTGTCTGTGTATCCAACAACTGTGAATCTTATTCCCTTGGGTAATTTCTTAAGCCATTCAGTAAGCTTCTTTTTCTCATCGTCTCTGAGGATGGCCCTGCCAAAGTCAAAATAGACTGTGTGATGGTCTTCAAAAGTAAAGGTAATTTCAGGACATGTGAGTCTAGGAGGATGTTGTATAGGTTTTGCTGTGAAGTCTTTAGGAAGAGATGGTCCTTGGCAATCGTAGCAACTTCCATATGAATAGTTTATTCTGACTTTTTCAATTGCAACGCCTTCAATCTGATACGGTGGAACAGCATGTGTAGCAATCATTTTACTATGTACATCCCTGCAATAATTATTTCCATAATCAGACAAACAACCACAAGAGGTACTAACCGTTCTTTGAATCCGATGACCATGACACCTAACAGCAGGGCCATGGTAACTATGCCCAACGTTCCTGAAAATCCTGATGTTAACTGGAGCAATGTTTCTCTAAAAGGATTTACTGTATTCATTACAAATCTCATTTGGATTTAAATCAGATTAATTTTAGCTCTGAGGAAAGGAGGTGTCAAGGTTTAATCAAAAGATTGCTAATACTTTAGGCGGGGTACTCTTGAGAGTGATAATCATTAGTCTTGTAAAGATGTTAAGTTTTTTGTGATTAACCTGTATTTTATTCCATGTTCTGTTCCATATCCTAATACCATTTCTGGAGGTAAGATGGCTGGTGAAAATATTAAGGATATTATCTCTAAATTTGAGAAGCTTTCTCACGAGAAAAAGATGGAGGTCATAGATAGACTTATCTCAAAACTGAATGAGACCATTACTGTTACAACGAGGCATCGGGCTTGGGTAGTGGCTTTGGACAGGGTTATTCTAGAGAATTTTGACATGGCCTTGGCTCAATATGTTAGGCTGGCTCTATCAGCTCTTGCAGCTTCTTACCTTGAAGGAGGGGAAGTAGAAGTTAATAGGTTGTTGGCTTATCTGGAGAAAAAGGCAAGAAAGCAAGCAGACAAGATGTTCTCGCCAAAGAAAAAAATGGAAAAGTAACCTCTCCCCTTACAATTCGTATTCTTTTTCCAAGTTCTTGAGAGCCTCAACCTCGTTGACCTCTTTCTTTTCCTTTGGTGAAGTCTTGGAAGGAGCAGGTATTCCTGATATGGTGGCTTCTGGAGAGGGAACTCCTCTCTTAATGGTTAGTCCGTGGATATAGATTTCCTTCAATAAGGTAGCTATCTCCTCAGGATTATCATTGCAGGCTTTGCATATAGCATCTGCAAAGATGTTGAGGAAAAAGGATGTTCCGGGCAAACCATACTCAGAGCTGTTCTTTATAACCTGATACAAGGGAGCCGGTAGGGCCAGTCTAAAGATATGATACTTCTTGTTTTTGCTTCCCATCTTTAGCTCCTTTTAAACTCTGATAAAAGTTGGAAGAAACCTTCGGTATTTGCAAATTCAGGACTTTCAGGTATTTCTATACCGTATTTTTCCTGGACTTCCTTGCTGAAGAAATAAGCACCGCCTCCTGCAAGTATCACTTTTTCAGCCCGTTTAAAGAATTCTCTTAAGCCAGTGTGCTGAAGTATTGAGTTGAATACTTGGTCAGAATACTCCTTCTTTAGCTCTTCAATTATCTCTTCTAATGGGATTTCCTTTCGGTAGAGCATGAACTTGCCTTTGGCAAGGATTTCTTTAGCTTCGTGTTCCGTGATGAGCTCATTGAACCTTTTCATAATGTAGTTCCTAATCTCTGTGGCTATCATACTGGTTCCCATATTGTCTATTCCAAAGGAGAGCTCCCTATCAGGCTTACTGTTCTTTATTGCAAGTACGTCCACAGTGTTGTGGCCGATGTCTATGATTATTGCGTTTTGAGGACTTCCAGCTTTTTTCCATATACCAATTCCTTGAGGAAAGACAACAACTTCCTGTTCAAAGTATTCTCCGTTAACGAAAAATTTGGAACAGGCTTTTTTGATTTCTTCCTTCTTGTTTTTGAATTCAGCTATTGATAATGAGATGGAAATAGCTTCTGGAAACACGTTTTCTCTTTTAAAAATGAAGTAGAGAATCAAGGGAGAATAGGTTATGTTGAAATCAGGGGTTCTCGTGGGAATGAGTCTCTCGGGATAGTTAAGGGCTTCTTCTCCTACCAGATAGTGTTTTTTTATGTATTCTATCGTTGAAACACTGGTTCCCATAAAGCCTTCACCGAAGCTGTCCCTTCCAGTGACACGTGCAACAGCAGTGGGAAATTTCTTTCTTACAAGCTTTCCCTCTTTCATGTAGGCAAACTTCACATCTCCGTAACCTATATCCGTTGCCAAAATGTTCATGGCTTCCTCCTTATAGGTTTTTAATAGATTATACAGATTTTTATGACATTATACAAGTTTTTATACGGTTATAAGAGAATTTATCATTTAATTGGTCTTGGCTGTATAATCTTGTATAAAATGATTAAAAACTATATAAAACATTATAAGACTATATAAGTCCCTTATGGTGATTTTGTAGAATCTTGACAGGAACTTCTTTGAGTGTGACATTATGTAGTAAGAACTATTATGTAGTTCTTCTTTAGAACCTGTGACTATCACAATTTAAACCTGTAACAGATTTTTACACGGTTAGACTGATGTTTACCAAAGTTTAAGGAGGGCTGAATGGATAGTGAACTCACTTCCATTATTGAGATTTTGAAACGTAGGGGAAAGAAGCCTTCAGACTTGGAAAAAATAATTTCTCTCTATAAAACGAAGCAGATACTTGAGGTCTCTAAAAGAATTGTAAGGAAAAGGAAAGCTAAGGGAGTTAAGTCAAAAATTGAAGAATTTACTGAAAGCTTCTGCGAGAACTATTATTCCAACGAGGGTAAGCTCCCTTCCCTAAAGAAGATAAGAGAGCTTGTCAGTGCTTACTATTCTGTTCCATTAACTGCTGATGGTTATTTACCGTCCCGGGTAGAGAAGCTCATACGTAGAGTTAGGCATAGAGTGAGAATGCGTATTTGGCGTTCTCAATCAAAATCAGGAGGTTGAGGTAGATCGCTTGGTAGTCTTCCAATGAATTCAGCAACTTTTTCAAGATTGAGAGCTCCAAGGTATAGGGTCTTATCTTTTATATCCACAGGCACGCAGTAGTAACCTTCTTTTATCTTTTCCCAAACGAGACCGTATTTTCGGAAGCTTTTGTCTATTAAAAGTTTTAGTTCCTTTTCATCTTCGGGTAAGTTGGTGAATCCCATATCTCTTAGGGCTTTAGAAGTGATGTCAGGGTCAAAGTAGATGAGTTTGTTTTTTGTAAAAGCATGATAGAGGGTCTTTCCTTTGAATAGTTTTTTAACGTTAGTGAAGTGCCAAATTTCTTCAAGAAGTCTCTTAACTATTTCAAAAGGTAGAGTTCCATCTTCTTCAAATTCAATTGTAGGAGATACTATTTCTCCATATTTAATTATTTCATGTTCTCTTGCTCTTGCATCGGCTTTTTGTAAAAGTTCTCCTAATTTTTCTTTTGGTTTAGAATGGTGCTGTTTGATGGCTTTTATTATCCTTTCCTTTTCCTCTTCAGAAAATGGAGATAAAAATTTTCTGATGGCAATGGATGAAATTTCGGGATGGTCAGCGGTAGCGTAAGCTCCTGTTCTGAGTTCTGGTAGCTTGCCTATGTCATGTCCGAGTGCCGCCATTAAGGCCTGAGGTAGCATTACGAAACTATGTTCTCCATAGGCTTCTTTCAAAAGTTTCATCATCTCTCTGGCGACATTTAGGGTGTGTTCTCTCAAAGTTACGTGTGATAGGATGTCATAGAGTGTTATTTTGCCGTTTTTCATTTTCTTCCAATACTTACTTTCGCTGTCCCCTCTACTTTCTGCAACACTTGGACAGTTTCCTCTTTTTTCTATGTAAAGCAGAAGTTCCCTTATTGCCGTGAGCTTTTCTTTAGACTCTATTTTCTTTTCAATAGAATGTAAAATTTCTTCAAATTCAGAGGATCTGAAGGTCTCGGCTACTGTTAACTTGGATTCTTTCTTTTTTAGGAGGGATTTAAGCTTGTTAATTTCCTTCCGAAGATTCTTTAGCTCTTTATTGCTGTTTTGTGGTAAAGCAGAGAGCTCTATTGTAAGTTTTTTTCTGTTATCTGCTTTCTTTTTGGTTATGCGGTATGCTACAAAACCTACTAAAGCCGAGCCGTATAACCCGATAGAGGTAAAAAGCAGAAAGGTGTCAACCTTCATATTGTGATTTTTATCCCATCTAAGTCTTTAAACTCTTCATTAAAAGCATTTTTCTTTATTGCTATGAAAGGGACTCTAAATTCCTTGTTTTTAAGTTGTAAGCAAAAGCCTCTTTTTATAAATCCCTCTTTCCAATTTATTGTAGAGCAAAGAAAATCCTTGAAAAGGTAGGCAAATATCTTTTCTTTCTCTGGGGAGTATTCTTTGAAGAATTTCTTCAAGAGGATGGGATTGACATAGACACAATCTCCATAGGATAGAGCTACATATTTAAAAATTTTTCCGTCAACTTCAAGATTTATTTCCTGATTTACTAATTCGCTTACAAATTCCAAGAATTTCTTTGGGCTTGCTCCTTTCTCTTGCAGTAGTTTGGCTTCGTAAGCTGTTCTACACTCATTTTCTCCTTTCACGGCTCCTATTATGCATGATAGGGAAGGATTAAGCTCCTTGATTTTTTCGTATATTTCTATTGCCTTTTTTATTTCTTCCTCTTTAAGATGGAGAGCTAATACTTTAGCTTCTGCTTTTTCGTTTGGAAAAAGGGATACAAATTTCTCTGTTAAATCTTTCGTTTCTGTGGATTCTTTCTTATCTTGAGGTGATTTATCTTTTTTAGATTCTTTTTTCTCTTCAGAAGCCACGATTATCTTCACTTCTCCTTTTTTGGTTTCTTTTTCAACGGAATCAACTACTCTTTCTATCGTTATAGCCTCTCCTTTACTGGCTAATGCTTCCGCTTCTTCTTCGTCAATCTTTCCAAAGTATTTTTTTACTTCAGGGATTTTTTCTAATTCGGCTTCTTTTCCTCCTTCAGCAATTGCCTGCTTCAGTTCTTCAAGTTCTTTTTTTAGTTTTTCAAGTTCTTCCTGGTTTCTCCATACTGTTGCGAGCTCTGAAAGACTCACTTCTTGCTTTATAGTGTTAGGAGTTATGTTAAGGTATTTCTTGACTGCAAGTTCAAAGAGTAAATAACCTGTTACAATAGCTACTGAAAAAACAAAGTATCTAAAGGGTGCATGATAACCAAATGTCATTAAAGTTCCAGCTGTAAAGATAAGTAATACTCCTATTCTTCCGATCCAAAACAGGATTTTCATGATACTGACCTCTCATTTGAATTGAGTCCGAATACTCTCATCTGTGGAAGTCTTATGTGGACATAAGGTTCTGGGATGTGTGGGACTTTACCCAGATAAGTGTTTGTAGCGATTTTGAAGATGTTGTTATCTTCTGGTCTTTTATGGAGAATGAACGTTCTATCCGGAAGATTTATTAGTTTTTCAGGTTCTACGAGGGGAGCTCGGTAAGTGGTTACCGTATAATCATTACTGGAGTTGAATATAAGGTTATACTTATCAACGTTTCCGATAAGCTCTGATATATATTCGGCTGAAAATTTCCTAACACGGAAGGTTATCCAGTTGTTAATGTTATCAAGAATAGCATCTCCCTTTTCTTTTCCTACAGAAGCATAAACTTGAGCTATGGACTGGAAGTAAGTGAAAATGTGAAGTCCTACGCCTCTCCCTTTGTCATAAAGATTTTCAATTCCGTCGTAAAACATTGTATAAGCTTCGTCAATGTGGAGTTTAAGGGGATATTTAAACTTTTCTTTTCTGGCGGCAAATCTCCCGCACAGAGATTGAATCATAGAAAGGATTATTTTTCCCACTATTCCAGATGTTTGGTTAACCATCATTGAGGCAGTTTGAACTATGACAATGGGTCTTCTTCCTTCTTCAATCATTTTTACAAAATGGTTTTCTCCTACGTTACCAATGATTTTTCCGATATTTTCACTTGTCAGGATTGCAAGAACTATTGAAAGTCCTGAAGCTACCTTGGAGAAAAAGTCAGGGGGATATTCAAGTATGCTCTTTATGTTGTTGAGAGTTATTTCAGCTTCCTTTTGTTCCTTTGGAGGAAGTTGAGAATAAAGAGTTTCCAGCATTTCTGCAAGTCTTTCTAATCCCTCACGGGAAGTATATTTCATTATGGTTGCAAAGTTGAACTTGAAGTTAGGATCATTTTTGTGGAGTATTCTGAGAGCTGACACTACTCCCATAGAAACGCCTTTAGCAATGTTAATGAAGTATTCCTCACGGGATTTAACACCTGAAACTATGTGATTAACTATTTCTTCAGGAACGTAGTAGTAAGCAAGCGGGTTAATGGTTGCAGAGAATTCCGGGTATATTGGAGAAATAAGTATCAGGTCGTTGATTCTTCCTTCTTCAAGTGTTATCTGGACTGTTTTATCAAGGAGCTCCCCGTCCATTTTCGGGTCAATAATGACAACGGAATGCCCCTTTCTTATGTCCTGTTCTACGAAATAGGTGAGGAGCTTGGTCTTTCCCGTTCCTGTAGTTCCAAGAATACCCGTGTGGACGTTTGTAGCTTTTTCAGAGAGATAGATAGGCTTTATCTTAAATTCCTTATGAGGATCAAGCTCAAAACCATAGCCTACATGAGTTGCATCTTTCCTAAAAACATCTCTGTCATAGGAAAAGACTCTGGATGCTTTGTGTCTTATCTCTCTGTAGAAGAGAGGAAGATAGGTTAACGCTGCTGTAAGCAAGAAAACTCCAGTAGCGATGTAGGTCTCAACGTAAGCAACATCTCTGGTTTGCATTATTTTGTTGTATATGTAGCTAACGGAATACTTGCTGAATAGAGGAGTGCCAGAGAGGAATTCAGCTAACAGCTTTGCTCCTAAGGGTTCGTATATCAGGGAACCAATTAAGAGAGCAACTAAGAAAAAGACCACTGCCTTTAAGATGAGGGCTGTTACTCTTCCAACGAAGAGGGTTTGTAGAGCTTTTTTCACTACGACAGATTCTGGTAGGTAGTATCTTGAAAGGTAAAGGTAGAGAGCGGTGTGTCCAAGTAAGGCAAAGAAAGTGAACCCATAAACTACTATGGAGTAAATGTAACCTTTTATTGGAATTGGTTGCCAGACACCTGACTTTATGATTACAAAGATTGGAAATAAAAGGAAAACGAAAAGCATTAGCTCTATTACGAGAGTTGCAGTGAAAGAAATTCCGAGAACCCAAATGCTGTCTTTAATAGTAAAGGCATAAGGGGGTAGCTTTTGTCCTTGCTTAACAAGGTAATTTTCTATATTGTAGAACTTCTGAACATAATTAATGAACGATATTAAATTTCTGGGGCGCTGATCTTCTCGGTCAGTTCCTTCAGGGATTACAAGCTGATTGCTACTACCGTAACGGTTTGGCATGTTTTACCTCTTAAAGGAAAGTTTATAGTAAAATTCCTTTTGAAGTTGAATTCAATTTCAATTGAATTATATTAGTTGCTATGGATGACGCCAAGTATGTAGTCGGAATCTTGACTATAGCAGGAATAGCTTTGATTATCGGTTATCTTGGTTATCAGTTTCTTATGAAGAATAATTTTGACTACAGGGTTGCTGAGGCCGTTGATGGCGTTATGTCTGTTACGGCTCAATATGTAAGCGATGAAAAAGACAGAGAACGTATTGCCCGAAAGATCAAAGAAATTCGTCAAATACTTGAAAAATACAGGCCAGAGAGATGTTCACATTAGTTGTTCTTGCAGCTGCAACTGTTACGCTTGCAAATTCCGACAAACCAGATAAGGGCTGGTTCTTTTACGAGGAAACTCCTAAGAAAGAAATCAAGGAAGAGAAAAGGAAAAGAGAACCAGTTAAGCCTAAGAAAAAAACAGTGAATAAAGAAAGGAAAGAATTTGAATTCCCTGTTCGCCCTGATGCTCCAAAACCTGTAAAGGAATTTCTGTTGCACCCTAACGAGGAAACTGCCAAGGCCTTTTTAGAATGGCAGCAAAGGTACTTTAATCATCTACGGAAGATAGGTTTTGTTTTGAGGGGAGCCTACCTGAAATATGGTCCAGAAATCTACAATGTTGTTGGGTATCCTGAAACCGTTCAGTTTGCAGATATGTACAATGCAAGGAAAGACATCTTCTTTGCCCGGGTTCTAAGAAAATTTAAGAATAAGCTTGGCTTTATCTTCTTCTACAAGGAAGGATGTCCTTACTGTGAAGTAGAAAAGAAAGTAGTTCTGTACCTGCACTCTTTAGGTTTGAGCATAAGAGGGGTCAGCTATAACAGGATTGACAAAAAACTACCTTTTAAAAATGTTGTAGCTCCTCACCTTTTTGATAGGTTTAGGATACATTATGTTCCTTCCTTGATTGCGGTTTTTGAAAAAGAAAGCGGAGAAGTTAAAACATCTGTAGTTGGAAAGGGGCTTACGCCCCTGGATCAGATAGAGCGGAACACACTAATGTTTCTTTCCTCTATAGGAGAGCTCCAAGCTAAAGACTTTAACCCTAACTATCAGGGATTCTTTGGTGAACCAGTTAGAGGGGAAGAGAAATGAAAAGAATCCTTTCTCTTGTTACTGCAGTTCTTATATCGTTTGGAACGGCAAAGGCTTCAATAGATAACGTTCTGGACAATATGGTTACAGTTCATACTTCATCTCCCGGTGTATACAAGTCTCCTACAATGGCTACCGGTTCCTTAGGTTCTTTCTCCTTCAGAATTAGGAATGATGTTTTGAACCTTCCTCTCTACACGATAAGACCACCAAGAGCAACGATTTCCTGTGCAGGTATGGACTTTGATGCTGGAATGATAGGGATGCTTAATCTTGATACTCTTCAAAGTATGCTTGAACAGGCCGGTGCCTCTTTTGCTTGGGGGATAATGATAGGGCTTATCTATTCTTTACCTGGTGTTGCCGATGCTTTTGCAAAGCTAAATCAATGGGCAAGGTTTGGTCAAAATCTCTTCTCAAATGCCTGTAATGTAGGTATATCATTAGGTAAAACTATGGGAAGTGGCCTTTTTAGCTCTGCTGCAACGGAGGCTGCAGAGTATAATATGGCCTCTGGAGTTGCATCTACCCTTTCAGAAGCATGGAAGAAAATAAAGACCGCGATAGATAAGTCTAAACTTTACGGAGATTTTCCTTATTCTTACTTTTACCAAACAGGACTTATTTCAGATTCAGATTTAGCAGATGCTCTTGCCACATTTTTTGGAATAATAGACTTCAAGCCTTATGATGAAAGTGGAAATCCTTGTAATAAAGAAGAATGTTTACAACCCAAAAATGTTAAATTCATTTTCTATCCTCCTAAAGTGGCTGATTTAAATGTTCTACTTGATGGTGGGACAATAGTTGGCTATCACTGTGATTGGGGACTCGTAAACGGTGTTAATGCATGTTTAAAAATAGAGCAAAACAAGCTTATTACAGTTAATAAAGGCTTGAAAGCACGAATAAAAGAAAAAATAGACAATATAGTTAACACTCTCTCTGGAGGAGGAGAATTAACAAATGACCAGATAGCTTTCATTAATTACTTTGATATAGCAAATTACATAGATATTTTAACTGTACTGAAGAAAAGACTTTCAGATGAAACTTATCAGGAGTATGCAGATGCACTATCAAGTTATCTTGCTCTCTTAACTATACGTTCCTTCATATACTCAGCAGAGTATCAGTTGTCAAGAGCAACAGCTGTTTTTGCAAGTAATAAGTCGGTTCCTGCAGATGTTGCTAATCAAATGCAGAAGAGAATTCATAAAGCTAAGACTACTCTAGAAAAATTAATAAGAGACTACCAAGATAGCGTAGCACTTTTAAGAAAAACGGAGCTCCTGTACAAGAATATGAAGGCAGAGATAGATAGCCAAATTGCAAAAACGATAGGTAAACCCTCTATATTGTTTAGCTATTAAGGAGGAAAAATGACCCTTGATGTTTATACAGTAGGGGGACTACCTTGGATCAGTCAGGCTTTAAAAGGCATTGTTTTAATACTCGGAAACAGTTCTTATCATACTGCTTTAAAGGTAACTCTCCTATGGTCACTAATCATAGGAACAATTATAGCTTTGAAAAGAGCTAACATTTTTCCTTTAAGTTACCTTATAGCTTCATTTTTTCTCTTTCACGGTTTCTATTCAGCTAAAGTAGATGTAAATGTTATAGACACTAAACTCGGAGAGAATTATATAGTTACAGATGTCCCCTTCGGAGTTGGTGTAGTAACTTCAATGTTCAGTATGTTGGGATATACGCTTACTAATCTTATAGACCAAGCTTTCCATACGGGAACTACTTTGGTTTATGGCATAAGTAACTCTTACATAGAAGATATGGATTACCAAAAAACAGGTTATCTTGGCAGTTTAAATTACTTCTCAATGACAAAGTTTTTAGAGTTTGCAGATCCAGAAACCTATAGAAGGACTATGGCGTATCTTAGCCAGTGCTACATTCCTTATGTCAGTTCCTTAACTGAAAGTGAATTAAACACTATTTTAAAAGAGAAAGACCTTTACAGTAGTGGTAAACTGGAAGTTCCAATCAACTTAATAATGAACTATGACGGTAAAAGTTGGTATTGCAAGGATTTTTATCGAAACATGTTAGTACCTAAAATTAACGATTTTCTCTCAAATGTCACTTCAGACCCTACAATCATAGGCTTCAGTTCTACGCAAGAAATTAATGCATACAAATCCGTAATTAATGCATTAACCAATGCGAGTTATTCTATTACTACAGCTGTATCTCAACCAGCTGTTATAAATGCAATCAAGTCTGCTTTGGTATCTTTTTCTGCAGATTCTGATGAGTTCAATAAGAAAATACTATCAGCCTATTTAGTAGGTGAAGCTGAAGGCAGATTTCAACTTATGGCTAGAGCTCTCGGAGATTTGGCAAGGGACCTTATTCCTTCACTTGCTATAGCTATGCAATTCCTGATAATTGTAGCTTCCTCAACAATTGCTTTGTTATTCCTACTTCCACAATCTCAAAATGCATTCTGGAGATTTGTAAAACTTTCCGCCTGGGTATATTTCTGGGGACCTGCATTAGCAACTCTTGATGCATTAGCAAAAGTATCCACTATATACAAAATACATTCTGCACTGGCTGTAACAGGCACAAATGGACTGACTATAGCCTCCATAGGAAAAACCCTATCAGAAGCAGACCAAGTTTCAGCTATAGCAGGATACTTAGCTCTTTCGGTTCCTGGAATTGCATGGCTTTTGCTTCAAGGTAGTGAATATGTTGTAGCCTCTCTTACCCAAAGTATCATGGGAAGAGCTACACAAAGATTAAATACGGAAGAAGCTATTAAAGCTTCCACAGCAGAAAGAGTGGGTTATGAAACCACTGGAACTATAGGAGAAGGGTTCCAAGTACGTTCGGCTCTATTTGCTAATCCAACTTCTATGGCCAATGTCTTCGGTAGTGCCGTAGCAGGAACCTCTTCTGCCGTTCTTCAAGGTTCATACCTAGGAGGAATAGCAGATACTGCTATGGGAGCAGGGGCCGGGATGGCCACTTACAGAGCCCACGACGGTTCTACATCTGCTATGATGGAAACAGGAGCTCTGACTAAAGGAATAAGAGCACATGTCACTCCGGAAGGGATAGTAACCCAAAGACCAACTCTTGACGGTGGGATTGTATATCAAAATTTCCAGAAGAGATTTGACGGCAATCTTTTCCAGGCCCAACTAACTGATGTCCACAGGAAGGTCCTTTCTCAGAAGTTAAGTCAAGTTTATCAAGAACTTCAGAGTCTCACCACGGAAAATGCAATGAGTACTCAGGCTGGTTATGAGGAATTTGCAAAGTTTGAAGATGCTGTTCTCAATCAATATCGAGACGGAGCTGAATACACCAAAGTTCTGGAAACTTCTGAAGCCGAAAGCCTCAAAGAGATGAAACAAATAAGAGATAGCCTTGAAAAGGCATTAGGAATAGATGAACAAACGGCAACCAGAGTAACTAACGACTTAGCAGCCAAACTCTCCTTTGACGCCAACTTCGGAAGAGCCTTTGCAGATGCAGTAAAGAAAGGAAACATCAGGAAAGTATTAGACCTGATAGGCCCAAGCTTAGAAGACAAAATAGATGTTAGCAAGATTGACATGGCAGCTCTAACAAAGACAGCAAAAGATCTTGCAGAGTTCACAGAATCTAAGGGATACGAAAAGGTTCTTTCCGCACTTCACAAATTTTCCATGAATGACAGTATAGCTCACTCTTTTGCAAGTAGCTACCAGAAACAGGAAGGTGAAAGTATTGACCTCACTAAAGCTCGCTCCTATTCAGAAAGGATAGCATCATCTCTTCATAGAGCATTAAGCTATGAAAAACAAGAACAGTTACTCGGTGAAAAAGGTGATAGCTTCTCTATTGACCTTTCTCAGCAGTTTATAGAATGGTATGCAAAGAAAACAGGATTCTCCTTAGAGGTTGCCCATGAAAACCTTAACAGAATGGCTGCCCGTGAACCTCTAAACCTTGAAATTCTTGCCACTGAATTTTCCAAAGAATACGCAGATAGATACAAGATAAGCGATAAAGGACTTCCCGAAAAAGTTATGGCTGGAATTAAGCAAGCTAATCAGGAATTAGCTAAAAAACCAGAAGACTTCTACATACAGAAGAAGCATGAAATTGAAGGTAAAGCAGTTGTACACGGAGTAGATAATAGTCTCCAAGAAGAACTTCGGAGAGATTTTGAGTCTGCAGAGAAGAAGTTCAAAGGAACCTACCAAGCAACGAAAGATAAAATTCGCATCGGGGAAGAAAGAATCTCTCCCGACAATCTACCTTCATGGAGTGAACTGCATAAAAATATAGTTAACTTAGCTCCAGATAATGCCTTTGGAGTGCTACACTCCAATAGATGGGAATTACTTTACAACAGCCTCACCGATGAAAAGTTTATTCTTGGAGGAACAGCTTTAGCAAACGCAGATGTTGCTTACGAGTTGGCCAAAAGAGGTTGGCCGTACATTACAAGAGCTATTAGGGCTGCAGGTGCAAATCCGTTGACTCTGGGAATCGGAAGTGTCATTACTCTTGGTTCTATACCTTTCATAGCTCATGAGGAAGTTCAAAAAGGCTATGTTGAAAAGCTCCAACAGGCGATTCAGAGTAAGGAAATATTTGAATTGGATAAAGAACAAGTGGCATTATTGCCTAACCACCTCAAGCCAAAATTTTTAAAATCCAACTACTTACCTGCCGAGCACAACAAGTATGAAGAAGCTATTAAGGAACTCTCTCCAACAGAGAAAATAGCCTATGGAGAAGCCGTAGGAAAAATAGAAAACAAATACGGTACCTTTATATTCACCGCAACAGATACTGAATGGGAAGGAGGATATCGTTCCCCTACATATTCCGTGATGTGGACTCACGATGGAAAATCGGAAATATTAACCAGACTGAAAATTAATGAACTTATCCAGCTTATTGAAAAAGGTAAGATCGAAGAAGATAAGAAATAGGACACACTTGACACAGTATATCAAATAAATTTAATTTCAATTTGAATTGAATACGAGGTTGCGATGGGCGAGCTTATCATCCTTGCTATCGGGTCAGGACTTCTTTCATGGGTTTTTAGTGAATGGTCTTCTGCCCGTAAGGAATGCTCTCAAAAGCTTGAAGAGTGGAAGGAGAAAGAAAAGAGAATCAGAGAA
>Ga0256833_1000324_pt1 | contig 37928 bp, 39 predicted proteins | sample 356284metaG_FD_190535 | JGI IMG/M metagenome (GOLD analysis project Ga0256833, IMG submission 190535) | Hydrothermal vent microbial communities from Mid Atlantic Ridge, Atlantic Ocean - 356-284 | ecosystem: Environmental > Aquatic > Marine > Hydrothermal vents | place: Atlantic Ocean: Mid... | reverse complement strand
AGCTGGAGGTATCGATAGATGAGACATACAGGGAACTCGGGCTAGCGACCCTAAAGTACCTTGAGGGCGGCATCAGCAGGTTCATACTAATCCGGGAAATGATCGATAAAATAGAGTCAGCCGCAGACCTCCTAAAGAGAATGGGCGCATACATTAGGGTAATATCGCTGCAGCTATGACGGAGCAACAGGGCAAGCCAAGGGGTGTCCTCATAGGGTCGAAGGTCGTTGTGTTCGGAAAGGATGACGCCAAGAGAGTATTCTCCCTCGGATTCTTCGGGAAACCTCTGTCGATAAGGAAGCCGAAGTCCCCCGAAGAGGTTGAGCCACCTCTCGAGCTATCCCTCATAGAGGCTACTTATCTCTGTGAGGTAGGTGAGCTGGATGTCTCTTCCCCTGATGGTGAGATGCTAGACTGCGAGAATCTGAAAAAGATAGCGTCAGAGCACATAAGGGAGTTTAGGCTCATCTACCCAGTCTATATTAGATTAAGGCAAGCGGGCCTGGTCATAAGGTCCGCCCTCAAGTACGGCGCGGACTTCGCACTATACAGGGAGGCCCCCGGCAAGGAGCACGCCCCCTACTTACTGAAGGTGCTGGAGTCTGCTCAGATCGTCGACCCCGGGGACCTCGTTGGGTGGGGTAGGGTGGCTCACTCGGTTAGGAAGGACCTCATAATAGCTATCTCATATGGTTTCCGCCAATCATTCATAGTATTTAAGTGGTTGAGGCCATAGACTATATGACGATCCCCCAAAGCGCAAGGCACAACAAGGTTGTGGGGTAAGGTGGACAGACTTGGATAAGTCGGGTGGTAGCTTCAGGAATCAAAGGCGCAGGCACGGACGGGGCTTCGGGGGACGCGAGAGGTACCCTAGAAGGGGTCCGAGGGGGTACGACCAGAGGAGGCCAATGCCCATCAACGGCATGTGTAACCCCTTATGTCCGTTCTTCAAGTGCTCCAAGAATGCCAAGATACTCGTCAAGAAAGTGGTGAGGGGTCACACAATCAACGAGGTTAGGTGTAGGTGGATAGGTGACAAGTGCATCGGATGGCGCTGCCAGTTCGGATACTGCGAGAGGCACGCCCTCCTCCCGGACGGGCGCTGCGCCTTCGCGGTAAAGTTCAAGGAAAGCACGGACGACTTCTTCAAAGAGATTGAGAGCGAGGACGTAGAAGAGAGGGTTGAGAGTAAGCTCGCTAGGAGATACGGGCGCAGGGATCGGGACCTCTTCGATTGATTGCTCCCCACCTCCTGTAGAGCCCGTGCTCAATGCCGAGAACATCCAGTACCTTACCAACGATGAAATCTATCATCTCCTCTACGCTGGAGGGCCTTATGTAGAAGGCTGGCGATGCGGGCAGTATGATCGCTCCAGCCTCAGACGCGGCGACCATGTTCCTCAGGTCCGGTAGACTGAGAGGCGTCTCCCTAACGACGAGAACCAGCGGACGCCTTAGGCGGAGGAGGTTATTGGCTACTCTAGCAACTAGGCCGCTGTTACCTCCCCTAGCTACCTCGGAGAGAGTGTGTAGGGAGCAGGGGATCACAACGCCAGCGTCCGGCATATTCGATGACGACGATATAGGGGCCCATAAGTCGGAGTCGCTGTAGACCTCATCCGCGAACCTCCCCACTACCCCAACGAAGTCAGTGCCCAAGCACTCGTGCTTAGCGACCTCCACGGATGCTGAGGTGTAGACAGCTATAACGGAGTGCCCTAGCTCCCACAGTACCTGAAGAAGCCGCAGCCCATACACGAGCCCGGAGGCGCCGGTGAGGGCTACTACAACCTTCATAACCTCACACACTATCGATATGTTATGAGCGAGATTATATGATGAGGCTCGGAAGGGCGGAGCTGTGAAGAATCCACGCAGGGCTGATTAACACGGGCTCGACTAAATGGGCCTGAAAAATCTCTCGATTTTAGAGTTCCACGGTCTCCCCGGGCTTGAGAACCTTCACCTTAACCTTCTCGCCAACAAACTCCTTAACGTACTTCTCGAACTCCTCAGGCCTACCCCACAGCACTGGGAAAGTGCCGTAGTGCATCGGTATGACGTACTCCGGCAACAGGAGCTCCACCGCCTTAGCGGCTTCCCTCGGCCCCATCGTGTAGTGGCCGCCTATCGGGAGCATCGCCACCCTGGGCCTATAGAGCTCCCCGATCAGCTTCATGTCGTAGAACAGCCCTGTGTCGCCAGCATGGTAGGCCCTCTCCTCATCGTTGCCAAAGACCACGCCTGTCGGGTGGCCGACGCTGCTGGAGTGGTATGCTGGGGTTAGAACAGCCCAGAAGCCGTCGCCGAGCTTTATTGGGCCGCCGATGTTTGCGTCGATTACCCTGTCATTGCTACCCAGTTCTTGAGTCACCTTATTGGCTATCTCGAATATGGCTATTAGCTTGGCGTTCCTAGCGAGCCTCATGATCCGTACGGCGTCACCGAGGTGGTCGCCGTGGTCGTGCGTGACTATTATGTAGTCCACGTCGCCGACCTGGGCAGGGTCCTTGAGCGGTGACTTAGGGTTGCTTATCCATGGATCAACAAGGAACTTCTTCCCCTTTATCTCGACCTTGAATGCAGCGTGGCCGTACCACGTGACCTTCATTGCTCTCACCAGATCAAATTTGTTGGTGAAGAGATTAATGATTAACTTTAGACACAACCAATAATAATTTGCGTGACCTCAGCACTGGGGTGACTAGGTGTGGACGGCAAGGAACTTGAGAAATACATGCGTGCGGGAGAGATAGCCTTCGAGGCAAAGAAGCTGGCTGAGAAGATAGTGAGGCCGGGGACACCGATACTCAAGATCGCTGAAGAGATTGAGGAGCTTATACGATCTCGTGGTGCCGCACCAGCCTTCCCAACCAACATATCGATAAACCACGTGGCGGCTCACAGAACACCCTACGTGGGCGATACTGAGGTGGTCCCGGAGGGAGCGGTTGTCAAGGTCGACATAGGGGTTCATGTGGATGGCTACATAGCTGACACAGCGATAACGATAGTTCTCGACGATAGGTTCGAGTCCCTAGCTGAGGCAGTTAGGTCCGCTCTCCTCAAGGCCCTGAAAAAGGTACGTGCCGGCGCCAGGTTCAGGGATGTAGGTTTCGTTATAGAGAGAGAGATAAAGGCGGCGGGCTTCAAGCCCATAAAGAACCTTTCCGGACACTCCCTCGGGCGCTACCAGATCCATGGGGGCGAGTACATACCGAACTACAGGGACGCCCTCGCGATAGGCCGATTCCGCTCAGGCGGCGCGTACGCTATCGAGCCCTTCGGCACCAACGGGAGGGGGTATGTTGTCGAGGATCGCTCATCGATCCAGATATTCGCTCTTAGGTCGATCAGGGGCAGTGTCTCTGGGTTCGAGGCCGAGGTACTAGATGTGATAAGGTCCAGGTTTAGTACCCTTCCCTTCTGTGAGAGGTGGCTGGTTGACCTCGGGGACATAGATGCCGTCAGGGGAGCGCTTAGGGGCCTCGTCGCCAAGAAGATCCTCACCCAGTACCCAGTACTTGTTGAGGCCGGGAGAGGAATGGTTGCCCAGTTCGAGGAGACTGTTTATGTCACATCCAGCGGGGTGTACATTACGACCAACCCGGAGTTAGTGACGTAGGAACCACAGTTTATATTACTCGGAGCTAGCCCTAGCTAGGGCTGGGAAGATTGGCTGGCGAGGACTGGACATCCACGCTCCTAGTTCTGCTGATACTGTCGTCCTTCTTACTGAACTTCACCGACATACCCCAAAGGATCCAGCTATGGAGGTGGTCCTCCTACATCCGAAAGCGCATAATCCAGCTCTTCGAAATAGAGCAGGACGCTAGGAGAAAGGCAGTGAAATACCTGAGCGAGCAGGGTCTCAAAGACCCCGGCAAGGCGATAGACGACTTCGTGGACAACTACTTCCTCATATCTCCCGTCAGCCTCGAACCGACCGATATAATCAAGAGGCTCAGGCACCTGATCAGGGAGAGAAACAAGAGTGTGAAGGCCTACGTCAAGGGGATATTCCCTGACGCGCCCGAGGAGGTCAGGCAGAACGCCGAGGTAATGTTCGAGATCGTTTCTGTGCTTGTACTCATAAACAAGCTCGTGAAGCACTACTTCCAGCTCGGGCTCAAGTACAGTAACTGGATACTAATGATGCAGCTAGCCCTCGAAATGCCGATGATAGTCCGCCTAGCTAAGACGTACGACAACGCTATGGACTCCTTCGCCAGCGGCACCCCGGTAGGGGACGGTGCCGGGCCCCTAGCAGTGAGGTACCTCCTCTCCCACGACGTCCCCGAGAGGGAGGTCGTTGAGGAGACGCTGGTGCTGGAGGGCACCGTCGAGGGAAGGAGGGTGTTAGCGATCAAGGCGAAGGGCCCCGGCTCAAGCGTTGGCTACCCTGGCGAGGCACTCCGCAAGGTTGTTGAAGAAGCAGGCAAGGTCTCAGCTATAATCACCGTGGACGCGGCCCTCAAGCTAGAGAGCGAGGAGACAGGTGAGGTGGCCTACGGCGTCGGCGCGGCTATAGGCGATCCCGGGCCAGAGAAGATAGAGATGGAGAGGGTTGCGGCAGAGAAGGGCGTGCCCCTCTACGCTGTCGTGATCAAGATGAGCGAGGAGGACGCAATAACGACGATGAAGGAGGAGATCGTCAAGGGGGTGAGGAAAGCTGTGGAGGTAATCAAGGAAATCATAAGGAAACTCCCGCCCGAGGAACCCGTAGTGATCGTGGGCGTCGGCAACACGGTTGGCATAAGGTGATGTGCGATGGTGCAGCTCCTCAACGAGATAGATACCTACACAATCATCCTCCTCCTAATGCTAGCCGCGATGCTCACTCTTCTCATCTTCTCTATGCTCCCCAGGAAGGCGGAGCAGCAGGAGAAACCATCGATTAAGACACTGATCAGGTGCGTGGATGGGCATGAAGTAGAGAGAGACTTCAGTAAAGGGGACTACGTGGGCAAGAAGGTCGAGTGCCCCCAGTGCGGTAAGGAAGCAACGATTATAGCGATCTACAGCAAGCAGGCTCTGCAGCCGAGAAAACCTTAAAAGCAGTCCACACCCAGATAAGTACTGGCGGCCCCGACCATAGCGGCCGGGAAACACCCGGACTCGTCTGATCCCGGAAGTTAAGCCGGCCGCGTTGGGGCAGGCAGTGAGGTCCGCGAGGCCTCGCAGCCGCCCCAAGTTGGGGTCCCGCCACTAATTCTACCAACTTACCACACTCGGGTGATCAAGTCATTCGCCGCCCGTGAAACCTTTATAATCGGGGCATCTTCATCAGCTATTGGAAGCCGGGTCGTCTAGCGGCCAAGGATGCGGGGCTCTGGCCCCCGTGACCGGGGTTCGAATCCCCGCCCGGCTACCACCTTGGCCCGGCTTCTTCTACTTAATCACGTCATGTATCAGATAACGCAAATCTACTTAATGCCACTAATTAGTAGGTGTGCCCCGATGAGGGATGCGTTATGCTGGGACCTCGGCAGCCTCAGGATAGTTCTGCTCGAGGGGGACATCACGAAGGTTAAGGCAGACGCTGTCGTGAACCCAGCCAACTCACTGATGGTGATGGGTGGAGGTGTCGCGGGTGCTATTAAGAGAGCCGGGGGACGCGAGATAGAGGATGAAGCCCGAAGATATGCTCCGGTTCCTGTGGGTAAAGCGGTGGTTACGAGGGCCGGGAGGCTGAGGGCCAGCTACGTGATTCATGCACCTACTATGAAGTATCCTGCGATGAGGATAGGGGTCGAGAACGTTGCGATGGCTACTAAAGCAGCGATTAGCCTAGCTAAGGAGCTGGGGGTGGAAAGCGTGGCATTCCCGGCCATGGGTGCGGGTGTGGGTGGGGTATCGACTAGGGCATCCGCTAGGACCATGGCACAGGTGATTAAGGAGTCTGGGTTCGCTGGTGTTGTTGTGTTTGTTGCGTATGGTCTTCAGGCCTTCTCCTTAATGCGTGAGGGGATTGAGGAAGTACTTGGCCCGCCGTCTGAATGCGTTGTTGATTACCTCTGAGGTTAGGGTAGTGAAAACGCCTGGTGGAGGGGAAGTAGTGCCGCCGCCGGGATTCGAACCCGGGGCCTCCGGATCTCCCAGGCGGGGCCGTATGAGTCCGGCGCTCCACCAGGCTGAGCTACGGCGGCACCATCATAGGGTGGTCTGAGGGGATTAAAAGGCTTAATAGCTAAAGGATTTCACCTCTACCGTAAACACTCAACAATCTTTTTATTCAGTGCACAGAACTAATCAAGTGATGGTGGTTCGCGTGAGGGCCTTCAGGGCATTAGCTGTGCTGATAGCCTTAACTATTGCGCTAACCTCAATAGCGCCAACACTAGCGGTAGCGCAGAGTCAAGAAAACACCAACAGAGCGTTCATAGATCCTAGGCTACTCAAGGACTCAACATATATTGCTAGAGGTGCAGTATCAGACTCATCGTTTCTCATGAAGATAAGGGAGGATGCGAAGAAAATAGCTAGTGCTTCTAAGATACTCGCTGAACACGCCGATGCTATGAGAATAAGGCCTGGACAAGCTAGGATCGTCATAATTGCCTCTCCAGCAACAAATATTGATGAAATAGCGTCAAAGACTAGAGGAATAATAACATACGTGGATGTAGGAAGTACCAGAATAGTCGTTGCGTGGGCAACGAAGGAAGATGTTCTCAATCTAGCTAAAGTAAGCGGAGTGAGTGCAATATTACCGGACGCTGCGATCGAGCCCGCAACACCGCCACACAGCGATCCGGAGTTGGCGAAACCAGAGGCACAGCTTACAGCAGAATCAAAGCCCTCCTACGGTGGACCAGAGCCCACAAGCTTCTTTGCCGTGAACATCACTGGAGCGAGAAATGTATGGGAGAGATACGGTCTCGAAGGCAGTAACGTCACTATAGGAATAATAGACACAGGCGTCGACTACGGCTCACCAGCACTCGGGCTTGCTGCAATAGCTAGAGAACCCGACGGCACACCAAAGATACTAGATGACGGCCTAGGTCTCGCCATAACCAATGTTACCGTCACACCAAACGCTTCAGGTTACTTCAGCCTGAATACTACTAAGACACCTGTGCTGGTGTATGACCCGCTTGCCGAGGCTGTCTACTACACCAACACAACATGGGTACTAGTATACAACTTAGCCACAGGCATACTCAACTACACAGAATACAATCTCACAGGAACCTGGTATGTGGGCAACATAACCTCAGCGAAGCCAATGAAGTTTGGCCTACAGGTTTACTACATAATCGCCTATCCATACATACTCTACTTCAGCGTCCCGCTAATACTAGTTGATGAGCGCGCGGACATACCGGGGTATGACACCGTCTACATGCTCGTCAACGACACCTACCAGCAGATAAGGTCATACATCCTGGGCAACACCCCGCCGCCACTCAGCTACAGCTTCGCGGGCGAGGAGCCAATAACGTACGGCCACGAGATTGCGGGCCTTGATACCAACGGCGACGGCTACTACGACTTCAGCCTCGGCACGCTGGCAGGCTACGCATTCGACGCCTACGGAATAATTCACTGGCTGAAGACCGGTGACAGCACCTACCTCTTTAACACGCCATGGAACTACTGGACCTACGACTACATAGCGCAGATATACCCAGGCATCGACCACGAGAACGGAACATACGTGACGCTCGAGTACGACTTCTATTCGCACGGGACGCAGTGCGCAGCAACTGCTGCCGGAAGGCACACAACCTACTATATTTACAGTTGGGTCTTCGGATTGATTGATAAGGAGATACCTGGGCAGGCGCCAGCAGCTAAAATAGCAGCCGCTAACGCGCTGTGGGCTGGGGACACAATTGTCGCGTTGCTTTGGATGGCGGGGTATGACTTCATTAGTACTTATCAGCTGGACGGGGCAAATAGCTGGGTATGGACTTATAGCGGTGAGCCAAGAGTTGACATAACAAGTAACTCTTATGGCATCAGTACTTGGTTTGTGTACTACTTCAACTACGCTACGAGTTACGATCCGTACTCGCAGCTCTTCGATTACGTATCGATGAGGACAGGCGTTGTTAACGTTATAGCCGGAGGTAATGGTGGTCATGGTTTTGGTACTACAACAACACCCGGATCTTCACTGCTGTCGATAACCACCGCAGCTAGTACTGAATTCTACTTCAGACCATACCTCTACGGCTACATATCCGGCGGCTACGATGACATAATACCGTGGAGCAACAGGGGCCCTGTTGCGTCTGGACTAGCAAAGCCCGATGTAGCTGGTGTAGGCGCGTACGCATTCGCTGGTGGTAGAACCTGGGAATCACTCTATCAGATAGGTGACTTCAGCAACTACTTCGCTTACGACCTATTTGGTGGCACCTCAGAGGCTACCCCAATGACAGCGGGGGCTATCGCGTTAATGATCCAGGCATATAAGGTATGGTACGCGTCAAGGCCGACCCCAGACTATATCAAGACTGTGCTGAAATCAACCGCTGACGACTTAGGATACGGTCCCTTCGACCAGGGTAGCGGCAGAATAAATGTGGAGGCAGCCGTAAAGTTTATACTAGAGAGAAAGGGACTGACAGCCGTATCAAACAGTCCATACAGCTACTACCGCTTTAACATACAGAACTTAGACGCATTTGGTGAAGGGGTTAAAGATACGGAGCTCCGCGAAACATACCTAGATACTGCGGTATACTTCGGCGACCTCTTGCCCGGAGAATCAGCAACAAAAGGCATAACACTATTCACCAGAGACAAAGGAACTTACCTAATCAAGCCGTACAAACTGGAACTAACGAACATAGTGCCCATATGTGACGTACTCGATACTAACACAAGTCTCTTAACGTACGCAGTGAATTGCACAGGCGACGCCATATATATGAACCTTACGGCATGGGAGTCAGGCTCACAAATACTAGCTCTCAACAATCTAAGCATTTTCCAGGATGCCGACCTCGTAGCGGCAATAGTATCGATACCACTCAACTACTTTGCGCCAAACGTAACTACTGGCAACTATACTCAGTACGTGAGCTGGTTCACAGAAATGGGTGTAGCGGTTGACGTTGACGGAAGCGGCAACTTTACCGTTGGGGAGACAGCGAGGTTAAACATAGATGCTAGGGACGCAAACGCTCACATGGTTACTCTAGGCAAACCTATGGAGAAGTTCATGAAGGCTCTTGACGACGTGGCGTATGAGGTATGGGGTGTCCCACTGAGCTCCTACTTCTTCTGGGAGCCCGACCTAAGGCTCTACATGATATCTAACGAGTGGTTTAACAAGACCATCAATAACCAGTCAGTCATAGTACCATTCCATATCGATCTCTATATCTACAAGCGCGTTGAATGGGACTGGATAACTCCAGGCATTAGCGTTATCTCAGGCCTCAACGGCTTCAAGTACGTGCCAGTAACGATCAACGTGCCCGCCAACGCTACCCCAGGCCTCTACTCAGGCTACATAGCGATAGAGCGCGTTGACCCGACCAACTACTCTATTGTCTACGATACGGTACTAATGCCTGTATCAGTGAATGTGATGCTAGAAATAAGCAACGTAACCAGCATAAGCCTATACCCGCCGCCGTCTATGAGTGAGTACTATCCTCAGTACTGGCTAAAAATAGCATATGATTGGGGATGGAGAGAAGAGTCAGGTGACTGGAGAATACTGAAGGTCAAGATAACTAACAGTAGCATAGGGTTCCTTGGCGTATACCTAACGGCTCTGGGTGCCGACTATAACCTAACGAACCTAGACGTTGCTATAATAGGACCCAACACCGTCACAATATATAATGGCAATGCAGGCAAGTTCGTGACCTATCCAGTCAAGGGATACATACTAGGTGCTGACTTCGCCTACAGGAGCAGATCATATCAGCCAAATGTGCCGCCACAGCCATTCTTCCCGTACCCGATAGCGGGCACTTCGATAGTGATGGCACCGATATCCGGTGAGGGTGTCTACACAATACTCTACAGAGCAACGATAGAAGGTGGTGAGAGCGGCTACTACAACGGATACGAGCCGGTAGCGCTCCACATAAGGACCTCAGCAATTGACTACAAGAACAGTGTAAACGTATTCACAGGTTCCTCAGTCCTCATAACCGGCAAGATAGAGACAACAGCCCCAACATGGTTCACCACTGGAAACCTAAGCGTCAATTATAACGAGACAGCAATATACAATGACCAGGCATACGTAAACATGACGGACAACGGCATAACCATAAACTTCACCGGTACAGAGTTCGTCGCAAGCGGCCCAGTGTACACAGCATCCTTTACAGGTAATGTAACAGCCTCGGCAACGGCTGTAGCGGGCACATACGACTTCAACTTGCTGATAGATGCCAACGTGCCTCAGTATCTATACGGTAACTTAGACAATGGTACCTTACTGGGATATGTAATAGACTTCACCCTAGAGAAACCAGCGACCATTACTGTTTACAGTAGTAGTTAGGCGTAAATTGCTTCAGACAGTTTTTACTCCAAATAATCACTTTTTGATTAAACGTTATCAATCACTTATCTCGGCTATTATTAGTTGCTTAATATCGTACCTATGCCTTCTTACTAGGTGTAGGTACAGGCCTCTTTTAGTGAAAGGACCCTTCTTACACAGCCCGCAATAAAGAGCGCCGTTGCCATGCACTAAAACTATCCGTCTACCAAGACCCTTAACGATGTCATAAATAATTTGGGCTCGCTTACTGCCAGCTATGTAAGAAATCTTTTCTAAGCTCACGCCGATTCCGGCAGCACTCCTAGCTACATGCTCTACCAATCTCTCAGATATTACGTTAACCCTGGATTTCATCATTCCAAGCAACACCTCCTACCGATACAACAAGAGCTACTAAAGCCGTGTGGAGCGCTTCCTCTGGTGTTACTCCCTCTATAATAATTTTTTTGATATCGTCTGATGAGGCTACGTCGTAACCCAACAACTCAAGAACGTGGTTAAGGAATACTGTGGCGTCGGATATACCCTTAGACAAGCCCTCTTCTGCATATTCCTCAATGATTTCTATAACTCTCCTTACATGCTCCGGCTCTAGCTCCCATAAACGTTTCTTCTGTGCCTCCTTTAGAGCAGAGGCTGAACCGCTCACATATGCCCCTGTAGCGTAAACCGCCATGAGGTCGGACACTAATGCTTTAAGGTCTCTTATAAGGTATCGAGCGATGTCATTTTCCCCAACCCTTATCAGTGTTTGAATTGATTCCACAAGTGAATATGCCTCCTCCGCATCACTTACGGTATGGACTACGGCACCCATGCCCCCTGATACGACATTGTGTACAGTATCAGTCACCAACAGTATCAACCCAGTAATACTGTAGCCCACGCATCCTGCTTAAAAGCCATAAGCGATAGGGTACATATCAATGTAACTGTCTTGTGCGAGATCTAATCAAGGGTTGCTGGAGCTAACTCACTATACGTATTAAGTCTGGCGGAGCGGGATCTTCCGGTGAAGACATATGTGTAAGGTATTTGTGAAGACATTCACTATCTCGACCTCGAGGCGTTTTGAGGCACTTAACGTAACCGATATTGTCGAACAGACGGTTGCGGAATCAGGAATAAAGAACGGGATAGTCGTAGTTCATGCCCCCCATGCAACGGCAGCAATAGTGCTGAACGAGTACGAACCAAGAATAGCTAGTGATTACCTGGAATGGGTTAGGCGATACGTACCTCCCGGAGGCGGATGGAGGCATGATGAGATAGACGATAACGCTCACGCTCACATAGCATCAGCTATCATAGGGTCTACAAGAGTCATACCCCTAAAAGACGGCAGGCTACTCAGAGGTACATGGCAGGAAGTGATACTCTTGGAGTTTGATGGTCCCCGTGCTGGGAGGAGGGTTGTGGTGGAGGTCATAGGGTGTAAGTGATTACGCACTCTCTTAGCTCTGAAAGGACAGTAATTAATTCTCTCAGGTAAGCACACACGTTCTCGCTCTCAGAGATGACGCAGTAACTGGCCGATGCCTCGTAACTGTTTCCCCTAACACTCACACGAACCGTGGGCACCCTACCTCTCACTCCCTCAATGAGCAGGTAGAGAGCCTTGGAGGGAACTACGTAAGACACAGTAACAGACCTAGGCACGTAACCCCACTTAGCCATGATGCTCGCGACATCTTTAAGACCGATCCTCTCAAGCGACCCCACTATGGCGCTGTCAGTAACCTCAGACCTTATCATGAACTCCTTTACGGTATCTGTCTCCCTATATACCATAATTAACTCTGACTCACCAATACTAACGTTAATCCACCTAGCATGGCCCTCGCTCCGCTCACCCAACACATCCTCTGAAGGGAGATACTCCCTAATCCTTCCTCGGAGCACATCTATGAAACGCTTGAAGCCCTCGCAGCCCTTCACTATGATCCCTCACTCCTCAATGCCTTGATGACCTCAGTATAAACTCTTGCCAGGTTATGCCCGCATCCCTTGAGGCGCAACACAAACGATATCGCCGCGGTCGCTCCCATGACGTGATAAACCTCTACCTCTGCTGTGCCCATGCCCGTAGCAACGTTCACGAATCTCACACTTACTCCTTTCCCCACCTCTGTGCTTCTGACTCCCTCCCTGTCCATATTAATTGGGATCAGCGGGAGGTCCCCTATGATTACTGAGTGCTCGTTCTCGCAGACCTCAACAACCCTTAAGTGGCCCTCTATGAGTTCCTCTGAAACGATCACCGTAACCCCTTCTCACACAACCGGCTCTAGCTTAGCCCCGCAGTACGGGCAGCGCCCGTGAAGCGCCTTGTAGTCCCCCTGGCAGAAGTATGCCTCGAACTTCTTAGAGCAGTTCGGGCAGTAATACACAGGGTCCTTTCCTATAACTAACTTTCTATGACAAATGATGCACCTCTTAGTCGCCCAGCCGAGGTGTCCGCCCGCGGTGGTTCCCTTCAGGCTGACCATCCTAGCACACCAACACCTCGTGATGCAGGAGTTTTAAAGCATTGGGTAGTGCTTAACAGGCCCAGCCACTAAATATAGCTTAGGTGCGGGAGTTGACAGTGATTAGACTTTGCGCAGCGGGTGATGTGCACGGGAGGCGTTACTTCGCCGTGTTTTCGGCCTCGCTTAAGTCGTTGGTAGGCGTTAAGCCAGATATCTGTGTGTTCGCTGGCGACATGGTGGACGAGGGCAAGGTCGAGGATCTTGCGCCGATTATCGAGGAAGTGCGCTCGAAGTTCCCCGGGATACCGATAATATCGATCTTCGGTAACGAGGAGTACCACGAACTTGAGGCAGTGTTCGTGAAGAGATACCCGGACCTAATATGGCTGAACGACTCCCCAGCTATACTGACAGTCAAGGGTGTGAAGGTGGGCTTCGTCGGCACTAGGGGCGCGCTGGAGAAGCTCACTTTCTGGCAGCGCAGGCACAAGCCGGAGCTGGCTAGGGTATACAGGGAGAGACCGAAGATAATGAAGAAACTACTCCTCGAGGTCAAGAAGTACGCCGACGTGACGGTGCTCGTATCTCATTACGCACCCACATTCGTGACGGTCAGGGGTGAGCCTGAGAAGATATACCCCTTCATGGGGTCTAGGGATATGGAGAGAATGATTAAGGAAGTGAAGCCGGACATCGTGATACACGCGCACGCCCACAACGCCAGAGTCACGGAGGCGAGGCTTGACTCAGTGAGGGTCTATAATGTGTCGGTGCCGGCCAGGCATGGGGTGACACTGATAGAGTTTGTCCCCAGGAAAAACCTCCTGAGCTTCATGGGTGTCAAGACTTGACGACTGTGCCAGCCGGTGGGGAGGAACTCCCCATAGGTAGAGCGCCCGTGGCTACCTATGCACTGATAATGATAAACACCGTAGTCTTCTTTTTTCTGTCCACGTTCCCCGGGGTCGTGGGGGCATCCTCCTATGAAGAGATAGTCTACACTTACGGTAACTACCCCTACGACATACTATGTCCTTCAACTTTCTACAGACTCTTCACTTCGATGTTCCTTCACGCCGACCTACTCCACCTTTTCGGCAACATGCTCTTCCTGTACGTATTCGGGAGAGGTGTTGAGAGGGTATTAGGGACTGGGAGGTTCCTGGTCCTTTACTTCGTTTCTGGAGTAATAGCATCAGTATTCAACACACTCAGCGTGATATTCCTCCCTGCCTCAGCCCTCCTCTCGAAAACTCAGGCACTCATCTACCCATGGCTGGTCCCAGCCATCGGGGCCTCCGGAGCCATAAGCGGGATACTCGGAGCCTACTTCCTCCTGTACCCGCGGGCGCAGCTCGTGGTATTCTTCTACTTCATACCAGTCACGATGCCAGCATATGTCTACATAACCTTCTGGTTCCTCTTCCAGCTCCTGATGGGGGTGTTCGCCGCCTCCATCTCGGGCATAGCTTTCTGGGCACATGTGGGCGGGTTCGTGGCGGGCATAGCCCTCCTAAGGTACCTAATTGATGAGAGAAGGCTCGCGGCGATAAGGCTCTTTGCCAGGGTCTACTACAACCTCTTCTGAGGAACTAAGGCCGGGTCATGAGGAGATGAGGTCCGCCATACCCATAAACAAGGCTGCCGTAAGAGGCCCAATGAACGGTGATAGGTCGACACCGCTCCTCTCGAGCTCCTTATCATACTTCAGCGCCTTAACTATGTCAGTGTCGCCGTAGACCTTTAGCTTCTTGCCGGTGACGCCGTAAACGAGCTCACTAAATACCTCGACAGCCGCTGTGTTCGTGCTGACCTCTCCGGTCTCGAGCTCAATGAACTTCTTAGAAGCCGATATCAGGGTGCTTAACCTCTTCCCTAGGAGCGAGAATATTGGCTCCCTCACCGACATCTCGGCGAAAATGTCTGCGGGCCTGAGAGACTCTACACTTATTTTCGTGGGCGTCACCATTATCTCGTCCAGTAGGGAGGAATATCTCCCACCTACAGTCTTGAGTGACTCGTAGATCCTCAAAGATTCAGTCACGTCAGAGTAATTGAGAAGGTCTGAGAGCGCCCTCCTAACCAGGGCACCATCAACCCTGTTCCTCATCCTCACAGAGTACGATACCGCGACGGTTACGGGAACAAGCATGACGTGGATCATGGGATCAGTGCCCGCCCCCAACCTGGCCTCGGCCTTCCGCAGCGCTTCGCCGAGTAGCTCCCCGATCCGTACGTTTGGGAATCCTGCTCTCCCTCGGGCAACGTCCTCCCCTAGCTTCGTTGCCCTCTCATAGACCTCAAACGAGGAGGTTAGGTTAACGAATAATGTGTGGAGATCCTTGAACCTCGTGGAGTACCTGTGGGGTGCCCCCGGCTTCACGTAGGAGTAGATCGAGAGCTCGTGGGCCTCCACAAGCGCTGTAAGCAGCTCTGCCAAGTTATCCCCGTATGTGTAGGGTCGCGCATCTTAAATCAAAGGCTGTTCACGCGCTGGATTAATGGCGTGGGGAACACCGTGAGGAACGAGCCGCTAGCGATTTCCCTGCTATTATTTGCGGCGTTGTTCCTTACAGACAAATATGGGTGGCCCACTTCTCTCGCTATAGCTTCTGGGCTAACGATGCTGACACTATACACACCGATCCTCAGGCTCGGAGACACTTTCTGGAGGCTCTCAAGGAGATTTACAATACTGAGTAGCGGCGGTAATGTGGCGTTTGTCCAGCGTGTGGTACTGGAAGAAGAGGGGGTGACGACGTTGTGGGTTATGATGGGGCCGCTTCTTTTTGTGCCTTCCCTACTCATCCTAAGATACGCGTCGGCTGGGCTAGGCATTGATTATATAATACAGACAGCCTTCACCACATCGCTGTTGTCCATTATAATGATTAGTGAAACCTCCACCGCGCCCCAGGGTACATCGCTCAGGCTTATTAGGGCGTCCATACTCTCGGGCCTCATGGTGTTTATTTCTGCGATGATTATGGGGTATGCCTCAGAAGACCCGGTCTCTGTCTCACTTTCTTCCTCTTATCTTTCCGTCCTGTTGACTACAGATATCAGGAACGTTCCCTACTTGGCAAGCAACGGCATTACTAACGTGGTTATAGGAGGGCAGGGAGTACGTGACGCTCTTGTGACCGTACCCATAACTACGTCATCACTTGTCTGGTTACTTCTTAATCTACTTCTGGTCTGATCCTAAGAGTCAATGATTATTGGTCTCGACCCTACATCACACATGGGATGATGTGAACGGCAGGAATTGACCTGATGAGAAAAACTCCCATGGTCTGACCTATCTCTTAGAGGGGTATCACTGGTTTGTCTAATTTCTTCGCAACATCATACACTATTTCGGTCACCGGTAAAGCACATTCCGTGAAGGGGACCTGGCCGCACGCTACCCGGATAAAGAGAGCATCGGCTTCCGGAATTCCTCGTGCGGTGATCGGTAATAGGCGTCTGAGAACAACAACAGATTTCTCGCCTATACAAATAAACGAGATACCCCTCATGCGATAGCACCTCATACCGGAGCGTGCGAGGGCCTCGTAAACCTCATTTGAGAATGACGTCTCCTCGTGCTCCTCTCCTCTGCGGAAGAGTACTTTCAACGCGATGGACAACAACTTACGTTCCCCAACAATTTATTCTTCCCCATACCCTTAAGCCTGGGTAAGTAGGTTGGCAGGGAGCAGGAAAACAGCCGCGCAGATAATTAGAGGGAGGAGTGACGCGGACGCGCTGATGTCAAAGCTTGATAACACTATGGAATGTCAAGGCGAGATAGACGTAGTGGCCATAGGGCCTAGAGGTCTCGAGGAGGCTGTGAGAGGCGCTGTTAGGCATAACCTCTCCGTGGTCGACATAGACGATCGGGGCAATGACACATACGTCCTCCACATAGTCAATAGGTTCGGTAAAAAGTGCAGAGAGTGAGCACATTGATAGACAGCACAGACGCAAGAATACTCAGCCTCCTTATGCGCAACGGCAAGATCCCTGTAAGGAAGATAGCAGAGATCCTTGGGCTCGGCGAGTCAACAGTGCATGTCCGGCTAAGGAAACTTGAGGAAATGGGTGTACTGAAGGGCTATTCCGCAGTGATAGACACGGAGAAACTGGGTCTACGGATCAAGGCTTTACTTCAGGTGGACGTCGACCCATCCCGCATAAAAGATGTCGCAAAGGAACTAGCGAGAAACCCCCACGTTATGGGGATATACTCAAGCACGGGGGAGTTCAACCTTATGGCCCTCATCATAAGCTACGACCCCTCTACAGTGCTCGAGATCCTTGAGGCGCTAACGAAGGTGAAAGGTGTTAGAAAGACAAACATCATGTACTTACTAAGGAACCTCTCGCCTAGGGAGGTAAATGAGGTACTAAGCGACCTCGTACTGCTGAGGTACGGGGACCATAGATGAGGTCTCCAATCACCTCCTAATCCTCCTTAACAGAGCGCCCACTATCTTGTCGGCAGGGTTTATCCCGGTGGCTACTTCGAAACCCGCCCAGCTCGGGACCGAATTAACCTCGTAGACGACATAGGCGTCGTCGACCTCACCGATATCAACGCCTGCGTAGACCAGGCCAAGCACCTCGGCAGCCTTCACCGCCAGCTCCTCCACCTCAGCGCCAACCTTAGCCTTCACCGCTCTTCCACCCTGCGAAACGTTTGTTTTCCAGTCTCCTTCAGGCGCGTACCTATATATGGCCCCGAGGAACTCTCCGTCAACAATGAATGCCCTGATATCTCTCGGTCTGTCCCGCATGAACTTCTGTATGTACACGGGCATCGAGAGACTTGTCCAAACCTTGGCCACTATGAACGCTGTGTCAGGGTCGTCCACGAGGCGGGCGCCGTAGCCCATGCTACCCTGCATAGGCTTCATCACAACCTTTCCCCACGACTTAGCGATCTCGTGCGCCTCGTATGGATCATTAACCACTACGGTATCAGGTACGGGGATGCCTGCCCTGGCAAGGAGGAAGGTCGTTGCGAGCTTGTCCCGCGCAAGAACCGTGGGTTGCACAGGATTGACAAGGATCGTTCCCGATTCCTCCAGTATCCTCAGTACCCCTATCCTCCTAGACACCTCTTCGGGAGGATTCGCTATGCCGATCCCCCTAACGATGCCGCCGTCTATCTCGAGTCTTCTGGACTTCGACCTCAGGACAACAGCCTCTCCGTTAACGATGCCGGGTACGAGCCTGGATAACCTCACATAGATTGCTTCGTGACCTCTCCTCATGATCGCATACAGCAATTGCCTGCTCAGGGTTGTCGGAACGGGCGCTTCATGTATGACAGCAATCCTCATGAGCCACCTACCCGGCCACTACTAAAACCTCTCGCACATGAAATATCTGGCGGGCATCCTTGGAGCCTGTGACGGCGGCGATCATCTCGGCTGCTGTGACGCTGGTAGTCACAGTAGTCGCCATTAAGGTAGAGCGTTCTCTCTCGTTCGTATCGCCCGACGTTCATAAGCCCCACAAGCCAAAGATCCCAAAGAGTGTTGGGTGGGCGATTTTCCCCGGCATCCTGGCTGGTGTGCTGGCGGGCGGTGACGGATTAACCAATTACCTACTCCCTCACCTCGCGGCAGTAGGTATCGCGGCATTAATCGGGTTCCTCGACGACATCAAGAGCGTTAGCCCTGTAGCGAAGGTTCTGTTGTTCCTCCTACCCGCGCTTCCCGTCATCGCGGCGGGAGCGTACATCCCCCGCCTCTACGTCCCGGCACTGGGTGTGTTGAGGGTGACAATAATATACCCTCTTGCTGTTCTGGTGGGTTACACAGTATCAGCTAACGCATTCAATATGGCGGACACACACAACGGGATCGCCCCAAGCATAGCATTGGTCGCCCTATCGGTAGCCGCACTAGGGTCAGCATTACTTAAGGGCTGTGAACCATTGCCTGGTTACGAAGTCTTTCTTGCATCGTCGTTGGCAGCCCTCGCCGTCTACCTGCCCTTCAACTTCTACCCAGCTAAGGCGTTCAACGGCAACTCCGGCTCACACATGATGGGAGCGTTGGTTGCGTCAGCAGCAATTCTGTCGCGCAGGGAGTACTTGATGGTCATGGTGCTATCTCCTCTCGTGATAAATAGCTTCAGCATTCTTGCGTCGATCCGTGGCCTGAAGCAGAAGGAAAGAATTGAGAGACCTGTTGTGATTAAGGGTAACCTGCTGCTACCCTCTAGGAGCAAGAAGGCCCCAGTAACTCTTGTACAGCTGTTCCTTTTGTTGGGGCCGATGACAGAGAAAGGTGTGATAACTTACTACTTAATACTCATGGGTATGTCAGCCGTTGTTTCTTTCGTCTTATATTACCTATTGAGTACCTTGGCGGTATGACCGTTCCTGGCAATCCTCGTTACCCAGACGTATCCCTTGATCCCTACCTCCCTCATGTACGCGGTTAACTCAGTAGCGGCCTCCCCGGCGCCCTCATTGGTTGGGGTGAATCCGTACACTGTCGGTCCCCAGCTCGATTGCCCAACGCCACGCAGGCCGAGACTCTTCATCCTTTCGGCCAGCGCTCTTGATTGCTCACAGCAGTAGATGCCTCCCTGCCACCTACTGAAGTACTCGCCTGTAAGTTCCTGAATCTTCTCTATTGATGTAACGAATTCATCAAATAGCCCCAAATGCGTAGCTGACAACAACCTGGCGACCGCCGAATAAAGAATGTCCTGCTTAGGATGCTTAAGAGGCTTCTTCATGATAGGCTCTTCACTCACCTCAGACATAGAGTAACCGTTAACCGTTGGAAGAGCAATCACGGCCCTCCACCTGGGCGGAAAATAGGCATGTGATACTGGGGGCGGGACCCTGCCCATGTCCGGGACCCTGCCGCTGTCGACAACTATTCCTCCATAGATAAAGGTCCATACGCCAACACCGCTTACCCTGCCTCTACCAAACCTCCACGCCATAGCGGGAAGATCGACAGCCTCTCCTCTCATGAGATACGCAGCCTTAAGGAGGGAGAGCATTAACCTGGTGGTTGTCCCGAGTCCTACATGCCTGTCAAGAAAGCCCTCGACCTCCACACCAACGTTGCTCGGCACCCCGATCTCTCCCAGAACACGTAAGGCGATGTCGGCCACCCACCCCGGTAATGCGGCCTTGCCCTCATCGGTGAGCGTTACCGAGAGTGAGGGTTCCTCAATAGCCAGACCTAGGCCACCGTACTCGAAGGGTGGGTCGCTGAACCTATAGAAGCCGAGGTGGAGCCTCATCCCTGCCCTAACGATCACTGAACGCATCGATCACCGCACCCCCGTAGCCCAGCTCCCGAAGTAAGTACCTTGCCCAATTAAGCTTTCTTATCTTCATTGGAGTGGCGAAAGAACCGCTCCTGGATCGGGTCTTGGAGTAAGGCCCTATAACATCACCGAAATCAAACCCTACGAGAACTACCCTGGACGCGCCGAGAAGATGCGCTAAACCAACGGCTCTGTCACCGTCGGTGAAGCCTATACAGCAGATGACACGCGTGAAGTGCGGCACCTGGACACTAAAGACTGTCTTGTCCCGCGGCAGATAGGGGACCGCGCCAACAAGCCTGTCCACATTATCTCCATGAGCGTGAACAACGAAGTAGCTACCCAGGTCGTCGAGCCGGGCAATGCCGGAGACGTCAATACCGTCAAGGTCCGTCACAACAATATCGGGTCTTACACCTGAGTCCAAACAACACAGCGCCGCCCCATCAGCTGCCACAACCACGTCCCCACTAATGGAAGAGCACCTCCTACAGGAGGGCCCCGCGCCAACAACCACGGCGTTGTGTCCTCTCACAAGCTTCTCCATCTCCTCTAATGCACCGTGCACATCGAACTCGGCGGCCACTATCTCGGCGATCTGGGCAGCTCGGTAGTCATTCCCCAGCGAGAACCCCAAGTCCGCTAATACCTTACTGACTGACTGCTGCATCCTCATCATTTCCATGCTGGCTACCATCCCCATACCCTAAAATGCTGAGGAAAGTATAGCTCTTAGTGGAAATAATGAGCATGAGGATAGACGCCTTACTGGATGAGGTGTTCAAGTGGGGGCATATTGAGGTACTGCTCACGACGATTGACCCAGCAGGCTCACCGAACACAGCCCCCATGGGCGTCGATAGGGGTGGGTCAAGGGAGATTGTTCTCAGAATATACAGGGAGACAAAGACGTTTAGGAATATAGCGCTTGGAAGCCGCTGGCTAGTCCTAACACTCTCAACGGATGCTATGGATTACTACATCTCCCTCTTCGGAGCGATGGACTACGAGACAGTGCCGGGATGGCCCATACCATCACCCGTAACTAGGTGCAGGTACACCATACTCCTGGCACGCGTCTCGAGCATCGATGGCGAGGACCCATCTACTGTAAAGGCTGAGGTCATGGATCACTCCCATCTGCCCAGCCTAAGGAGCTGCAGACAGGCGTATTCGAGAGCTAATGTAGCGCTAATAGAGGCACTTATCTACTACACGAAGGTAGAGGCGCTTGCAGGGACATCGAGCAATGAGGTCCTTTGCAGGCTCTATAAGAGACTTGAGGAGAACGCGTTATTGGCTATGAGGCTCGGATCGGAGCAGTTAAGGAGAGCAGCGGACAACGTGATAAACCTCGCCTCGGAACAGCTTAGAAAGGCGGGGATTTCATGCCGGGACTGAAGAGGGCAGTAATTGTTGGGGCATTGATAGGCGCGGTCATGGGTTTTGTCGACACATACGGCTACGCGGTGACCGGGTACACAACGGCGGAGTTATCTCTCGTGATAACACCAGTCCTCGTCATGGTTGTTTACAGGCTGCTCATGAAGTCCGTTCCCTCACCTAGCGAGCAGTTACTCGCATCCCTCGTAGCGGTCGGTTCGTCACTCTCTACCACGATAACCTCCGGAATGTACATAACTTACACGATGCTCGCTACCATGATCGATCCAGGGGCAATCGGGTTGCCTCAGTGGCTGTATTACAGCGGCCCCCTGACGCCCATGCATTACCTCTTCTACATATTCGCAACAGCATCCTCCCTAAGCGGTGTGCTCCTTGCCTACGCTTTCAGCGATCACTTCATCTCGAAGGAGAGGCTGCACTACCCCATCGGCGTGTCGGCATCGCTTTCCATACTCATTAGCAGGGCTGTCTCCTCGAAGGAAGTGGCCCTAGTATTCGCGGCGGGGTTGGGGACCGAGCTACTCCTCGGGATATTGGGGTTTCCACTACTGGACCTCACCCCCTCACTGCAGGGGATAGTGCCGGGAATGGCGTTCGCCGTAGGCACTGACATACTCGTACTCCTCCTTGCACTGATGCTCCCCATATCCGTGACTGCCGGTGTCGCCCTAGGAAGCATGAGCATGTTCTTAGTGGTTCTCCCAATAATGGCTTTCGCAGGACTCTTCGCAGCGTTTCCGGGCATGGGCGTTTACGACGTAGTATCCTCTGCAGCACCTACCATGAGCTCATTCATTATTGGCTATGTCGTAATGATTACGGCCTTCTACTTTTTGAGCTACAGAGGTGTCTTTCTTTCCTCGCTAAGATTCATAGTAAGAACTAGGGAGACCAGGACCTCGCTCCTTATTGCCCTCACTATACAGCTGCTGACCATAGTTCTCGCAGCCATGCCAACAACACGCAACAGCTACTTTCCGCCTGTGTTCATACCGGTCGTGTTCCTCGTGTCGTTTCTTCTCTCTGTAGTCACTATGAGGATGGTTGGAGAGACGGGCACCGCATCCCAGGCACTGCTCCCCCTCGGCACAGCGACGATATTGGCGTCCGGAGCTAGAGGGGCGATTCCCTACGTCCTCGCCGATCCCTATACCGGTGTGCCAATGCCTCAATTCATGGCTGGCACAGGCATGAACGTGATAAAGGCCGCGGAGAAAGTTGGGACGCCCAAACGACTCGCTGTGGGACTCTTAGGTATGTCCACCCTGATATTTGCTCCCCTAACGCTGCTCTACGGATACGTCCTGCTTAACACCTACGGGATATCCTCTCCGAGGCTCAACCTATCTCGCTGGATACCCATAGTAGCCTGGATGTCCTCCCTCTACTCAGGCGGCGAGGGAAGCATAGTCGTGCCCGCAGCCGTTGCGGGTTCCATAGCTTTCTTCGTTGTCCTAGCGCTCACTCAGTCTCTTAAGTCGTTAGCAGGTCTCTCAGCATTCGCTTTCCTCCTCGGCACCACGCTGACGCCCGATATGGGGATACTGTTCGCTGTAGCGGCACTGGTGAAGTTTGTTGCTTACAGGATGGGCACCGACGTCTATGAGGCCCTATTAGCTTACGCATCGATTGCCCTCTCGGGTGCAGGCGCCGGCATAATGATCACGACAGTCATGAGCGCTCTGGGTGTCGTGTAATGGAGGCCGTTGCCGCAATCATGGCCTCAATAATAGTGCTGGCGTCGGCAACATTCGCAGCCCTTATTATCAGTGGCGTCGGGGAGAAAGAGAAGAGAGTGGCGGGCTTCTCAAGGATCGACCGCTCTGTGGGGGCAAAGCTTGAGCTAATGGCATCGATCCTCAGGAAGCTCCTGCTAACGTCATCAGCGCTCATCATAGTGCTCACCTTAGTAGTGGCGCTGGCGGGTATGGCAGTCCTCAGTAATGAGAGCAGGGCACAGGGCACCTTCGCGGTCCCAGCTATCAGGGCAACGGGGGGTAACCTAACAATGATTAAGTTAGTGGAAGCCGCCCCCGTTGATGAAGTGCTCGATATTGTCGAGTCCCTGCTCCCGAATGCCACATGCTCATACAGCGTTGCAGGTATCTACTTGGTCATGATCGCTGACGAACCAATTCGTGTAGAGGGTGTGCGCACACCTAAACTGGTGGTCGTAGGCATTGAGAGCTGCTGCAGTGGTGAGTACATGATTAGCTGTGAGGCACTGGACTCACCGAACCCGCCTTTTGTCTGTGCCGACGAACATGAACTTAGTAGGTACCTATACATCGACGGCTCACTGCCAGTAATGCCTATTGAGGCGTTCATAGGGAACAAGCCCGTATTTCCGTCCCTAACTAGCGTCATCGTGGCATCCCTGGATAACGCCTCGCGTCTGCTTGGCTATGAGGAGACTGTGGCAAACGTCGTGCTTATACGTGGTTACATACCTCCTTCGGCTATGAGGGAATCGCTAGGAAAGCTGGTCTCAGAGGTTTGGGTGGTTAGCGGGGATGGTGCGCTCATATTGACATCTGAGTCGGTGTCCTCCTTGAAGGAGGTGATGCTAGCAGTTTTTCTCTCCATAGCCGTGGCTGTCGTCGTGTCCAGCGCAGCCCGCTCGATGACCCCCCGAGTAGAGGAGGTGGCTAACAAATTACTGATCAGCGGGTTTCCGTCCTGGGGAGGCACGATAATTTATTACGTTGTGGTAGCGCTGTGCTCAATAATAGGGATAGCGGCATACTCCGGGATAGCGGTAGTAGCTGGGCTACCTGCCAGCGTGGGCCACCTCATCCTCGTCGGAGCATTCGTGTTGACGTCACTAGCGCATACCCCAAGAACCAGGGGGTTCGCTGGCCCCGGCGGGGCTGAGACGGACTCTTTTGTTGTTAAGATAGATGGGTGTGCAGTCGACGAGCTCCTCGATGACGTGATTTCCGCAATAAAGAGAACAGAGTTCTTCGTTATCGAGGAACTGGCCATAAAAAGGGGGGTTGACAAGGTGTTCGTTAGGTCAAAGTCAATATTCTCGGAGACATGGGGGATAGGCGTGGACATTGAGGTACTCATAAGTTCTGTAGGTGAGGCATCCTGCAGGGTTGAGGTGAGAGCGAGTGACTGGAGCATCGAGGAGATCTCGGCGTCGCTGACGAGGAGTGTGAGGTCCTTAGCTCTATCAAGAATTAAGTCGGTGATCGAGCTTTGGTGGCTGGGATACTCTCGCTCGCACTGAGAATCCCGGTGAGGGGGGACGGCTTAAAAATAGCCCTAGCTAGTGCCTTAGCCCTTGCCGTCATAGCCCCTCTAGCAACCGCGTCCTTCCTGCCATACTCGGTAGCTCTAGCTGCCCTGGCAACTTCCTCCGCTATTCTGGCTGATTCCCGCGCATATGCCCAGCTAGTGCTCGCATTAACTCTGTGCGGCTACCGAAGGGATAGGTCATGGTCTGTGCTCCTCATCGACTCATTATTCCTTTCGGCCATAACCTCGATAGCAGGCGCTGCGTGGATAACCTGGGCTCCTGCACTGATATTCCTTTACCCTGTATCCTCAGCCACCCTTTCCCTACTTGTTGGTATCGTAGAACTGAGGAATATGGTAGTAAGTGGTGAGACGTATGGGTGATGAGGCAGTGGTGATACTCCGCAACGTATCGAAAGCTTACGTAGTAGGCAGGGAGAAGTTTATGGTTCTGCTGAACGTGTCGGCAGAATTCTACCGAGGGGAGATGGTTGGCATACACGGCCCGTCAGGAGCGGGTAAAACGACGCTTCTCCGCATCATCGCGGGCCTGGAGAGGCCCGATACCGGCACGGTCATCGTCTCAGGCTATGACCTCGGTACACTGGATGAGGCAGGTCTTTCGCTCCTTAGGAATAATATTATATCATACATTCCGCAAGACTACGGGTTAGTTGAGGACTTCACTGTGCAAGAGAACGTCGAGATGCCACTCCTTATCGGTGGCGTCAGGAGAGAAGTCCGTAAAGAGAGGGTCGCTGAGGCCCTCAGCTATGTGGGGATGCAGGGGAAGGAAAGAGTTAAGGTCAGGTACCTCTCTGGGGGAGAGAAGCAGAGGGTGGCCATAGCCAGAGCACTCGTAACGACGCCGTCGGTGCTGCTCGCGGATGAACCAACAGCGAACCTGGATTACGAGAACGCTATGCGCGTCGCCGGTGTTTTAAAAGGAATTAGTAGGGATTTTGGCACAGCAGTAATAATAGTGACGCATGACCAGAGAATTCTGGACCTTATGGACAGGTGCTACACACTCATTGATGGGGTTCTTCGCCCAGTCTCGCCACCGGAGGCACTGCCTTGAACATGTCAAGGATAGTAATACAGAGAGCGACTTAATGATTATTAACGACATTATGGAGGATGCGTGAACGACAGGTGTCGAACGCCAACTTCCCCAAAGCTATTTAAAAGGTAACCGCATATTCCCTTTCATGAGGGTGTAACAAGTATGAATGTGAAGAAGATATTGCCCGCAATAGCCTTCACGCTCCTAGCCCTACAGCTAGTAGTGCCGGTAGCAACCCAAGCACAGACAATAGTCGGAAGCTTCCAAATATACGTAAACGGAAACCTGATACCGTCCTCAGCAGGCCTAGTGACCGTAACACCCGGCGATGCGGTGACAATAACCGGCGTTAGCTACAAGGGCACCTATCCACTGGAGCTCAAGATCGAGGGGCCGTCTGGAACCGTGTACTCACAGTCGATCTACCCAAGGACTGATGGCTCCTTCGCCACGACTTTCACAGTACCAGAAATACCGAGGCTCGCCCCGCCGACCTACTACACATTGACGATAAAACCTGTTGGCATAGTCGATGAGTACCTGCAGTGGGAGGATTCCGGCATTTATGAAGTCAATGTAGAGGTTAAACCGAAGATCTCAGTGTCCCCAGTCACTATCACTAACTTCGATCAGATAATAATAACGGGCGTCGGGTTCGGTGCGTCAGCTACTATCACAATCTACTTCTACGCTGGTGCAAACGAATCGACTTCTATAATTTACACAACGACAGCAACTACCAATGCGTACGGTAGCTTCAGCAAAACTGTTGGTACTCCTGGCCTCGGAATCGCTGATCCGGACGGTGTCGGTAAGCCCCATCTGTTCCTGGCCGGAGGAACTCACCTAATAAGGGCTGAGAACCCGGATAGTGAGAACGCAACGGCGACTTTTGACATCGTTCCTGGCTCGCTGTATGTCTATTATGACCCTATAACCGGACAGCCAAGCTTCTCTAAGACGCTGACGCTACCCGAGAAAGCTGTTGCTGATATCACCGATCCGTACATAGAGATAATAGTAGCTGGTCTAGAGCCTGGCGCAGTCTATTCTCTAGAGTTCACACATGACCAGTACACTGATATCGAGTTGCCGCTGGCATGGTGGGCATACTTCGAAACAAGCATCTTCAATAACAACACCAATACAACATATACGTACCTGAACGCCACAACGTGCAAGCTGTTTAGGGCCAGTGCAGATGGTAACCTGTGGATCAGGTGGGAACCGTACTATTACTCAGGCAATCTAAACGGTACGGTTGCTGTACCGGCTCCGCTTAGCCACGTCCCAGCAACCTCTGCCAACCTCATATACAATGGATCAATAGTCACGAAGACCTACCGTGGTCAGACTCTGGATCTATATCCGCTTGATCCCGGTAATCTGACAAAGACCATAACTACAGTCAATGGCATCAAGCTGAACTTCACCGTGCCTGCTGGCACCTACACACTGCATGTGTACAAGTACAATTACAATGACACAACCGGTGAAGCCGCATTAGCTGGCGAGGTAGCCACATTCGACAGCACGCTGAGCTATAACGCCCTAATACAGGTGACCCCACGCAGTACGGTTAGCGGCGGCTCGCTCTATGTCATCCTATACAGCTACGTGCCCGGCACCACCTCGTCAATAGAGGCTAAAGTCTTCATTGACAGAGTCTACTTCACCAGCTTCTACCTAAACCTCACAAACAACGTGCCGGCCGGGAACTACAGCGGCACCTTCTACTTCAGCATCAGACTACCACTCAGTATGCCCAACGGCGGCCACGAGTTGAAGGTTACTGAGGAAGTGACGCCGCAGTTAGTGCTAGAGGCTCTGGACAACTTCGTCGTTGGCTCCGGCTATGAGGTCATCGTGCCAGAGCCTGCCCTACCTGAGGACAACATTAGTGTTGCTCCGCCGCCGCCGGAGTACGCGCAATACGACCCCGACAGCGGTGCTGTCTACTCAGAGCTCTACAGCAAGACACTCGGCTGCAGCTGCACAGGCACCGGCTCCTGCGACACCAGGGTCACAGCCAGCCCGATGACGGTCACCTCCAGCTACTTTAAGGTAGTGGTCTACGGCGTCAGGCCTGGCGAGACCATCAGCATCTACCTAGAGAGGTTCTACAGCCTCTACAGTACCACCAAGGACCTGGGCGTTAGCTACTGGTGGTACTTCAATACCGCCCACCCAGGCGCGACCAGAATGCTTCTCTGGAAGGGAACAATAAACTCTGACAACACAGTAACAGGAACAACCGCAATAAAGGTGAAGTATGAGAACAACATCCTCTGCGTAAAGCTCGCGACCATACCGCTTCCACAGGGTGAGTACAAGATAACTGTCGAATCCGATGTCCAGGGCGGCCTAGATCCTGTTGGAAACACCAACATATCAGTAGTACCGAAGCTCTACATCGAGCCAGCAGTGGTTGTAGGCCCGGCTATCCTCAAGGTCGAGGGCTACGGCTTCCCGGCCGCTGAAGCAATCGAATTCATTGCACCAATACTGAACGGCACTGATGCCATTGCAGGCGTCAACCTCCACATGAGGCTACTCGCCACCTGGACCATCGACGCCAACGGCACCCTGACCTCCATAGGCTTCGGCAACATCAATATTGAGCCAGGCATTCTACTACCGACACTCGAACCGGGCGCCTACTCCGTGCAGCTAGTCTACAGAATCACCTCGACCGGCGACTACGCCATTACTGCCCCGACCACTGTCTACGTGATTAACAATGTCACCAAGATCATCTCGTCCGACTATTTAGACCAGAAGATCAGCCAGCTGAGCACCCAGCTAAGCAACCTACAGACCAGCCTACAGACCAGCATAGCTGGCATCAACACTAAGCTCAACCAGATCAGCGACCAGATCTCCAATATCAACGTTACCGTCGACCTCGGCCCGATAATGTCCACCTTGAGTGACATCCAGACCGCCATCGGCTCGATGCAGCTCGACATCAGCACTATCAGGAACAAGATAGAGACCGTGCCGGCCAACATCTTAGCCGCTATATACAGTGTGGGCAGTAAGGTCGACTCCCTATCCGGTTCTATCAGCGGACTATCTGACGCCATCAGCAACGTCGGCAGTAAGGTCGACTCCCTATCCTCCAGCATATCGACAATCAGCGGCGACGTCTCACAGATAAAGGGCCTCGTAGCAGATATACCGAACATCGCTAGCAAGGTCAACGGCATTGAGAACACTGTCAACACTATTAGTTCCAAGGTCGATAACATCGCTGGCGACGTCGTTAACTCACTGAGCGGCCTGCTCAACCAGATCAAGTCCAGTGCTGACGCGGCCAAGTCCAGTGCTGACTCAGCCGTGAACGCGATCAACACGAAGGCAACCGAGCTATCCAGTGCCATTGACACTCTCAAGACAGACCTGGGTAGCAAGGTTGACACGACACAGACAGCTGTCTACCTGGCCGTCATCTTCGCCCTGCTAGCCTTCATAGGCTCCATAGTCACCCTACTGATGTTCAAGAAAGCCAGCGCGGCATAACCTGCATAACGTGATAAGATACTGGCACGAAACCCCTTTTTTCTTCGCTTAACTTATTACACAGGTGTTTGTTGTGAAAGCAGCAATCATCGCGGGAGGTTTTGGTAAGAGACTGAAACCACTCACACAGGACAGGCCCAAACCCCTGGTTCCTGTGGCCGGTAAGGCCATAATCGAGTGGCAGATCGAATGGCTGAAGAAGTATGGCGTCGACACGATAGTCGTGCTTGCTGGGTACCAGAGAGAGAAGATGCTTGAGTTCCTCGGCTCCGGCACTAAATACGGCGTGAAGATAGTCTACACGATCGAGGACGAACCCCTCGGCACAGCGGGCGCAATAAAGAACGCCGAGCCAATACTGAGGACAGAGCCTTTCCTGGCGCTGAACGGGGACATAATAACTAACATACCGCTCGACAAGCTGATGAAAGTGATAGAGAGCAAGGACGCCGTCGTCGCAATGGCCCTCGTCCCACTGCGCTCACCCTACGGCATCGTTGAGGTAGACGAGACAGGGAGAATAGTCAGGTTTGTTGAAAAACCAATACTGCACCAGCATCTCATAAACGCGGGCGTCTACTACATGAGGCCGGAGATATTCGATTACCTACCCGAGAAAGGCGATATCGAAAGAACAACATTCCCACAGCTGGCGAGGGAGGGCAAGCTCTACGCGGGCATATTTAGGGACGTGTACTGGAGATCAATAGACACGATGAAGGACGTCGAAGAAGCCAGCAAAGAACTAGCTAATGGGTTGCCTGGGGTGTGATGAATTGATAGAGTTCGGTGACAGGGAGAGAGTAATCCTCAAGTCACTGCCCTCGGAGCTGAGCCACTCACTGAGGCAGGCCGCAGAAGATGAACTAGTCGGTGTCGAGGTCAGGATAGCCGAGCCCAGCGACAAGGACACCATATTGGGAGCAGCGGACAAGATAAGGGGGCATGGCGAGCTATACCTAATGATAACGTCCACCGACCCAAACGCTACGTACGCGGTAGCGAAGGGGCTAACCGAGAATGGCGTAGACCTCTCGAAGATAATCCTCAATATACCAGAGCCCGGGCCAGCGAAGGGGCTCAAGGAGGAATTCGGGTGCCTGATCGCCTTGACAGTAACGCATCCTTTCCCGAATGCCGAGGCGCTCAGCAAGAGCGGGATAGACGCCATCGTAATGCCCTACACCCTAATCAAGCCCAGAGTAGTCAAGGAAGCACATGCCAGAGAGATAGCGGTGATCGCTGCAACAGTCAACGACGTCTCAGCGGCGGTTAGGGTAATCTCGGCAGGCGCTGACGCACTGATATCGGAGAAGCCCAACATACTGAGGCAGGCAAGGAAGTTCGGCTTTGCGTGAGGAAGGACCTCATCTACCCCAAGGCTCTCATCACTCTTCAGTGGGCATGACTGTAATCATTGGCCACCACAATATGGGTTCAACCGATTTTCTCCTTTTCCTCACTCACCTTCTCACAAAACCCCTTAACCTCGAGAATGAGGTCATTGGCCTTTCTGTTCAGGTAGGTCCGTAGCCACTTAAGAGGAATTATTAGGTAGCCGTTATCGATTTCATTGAATGACCAACCCCATCGCCTTCTCGCCCATTCACCGAATCCGGCGTTGATGAGGTATGAGAGCGCGTCAACCGCCCTCGGGAAACCGTAAAGGGGGTTATGACCCCGGAACAACACCCTCACACTTACCCGCACAGTGTCCTGGCCAACGACCTCGGCTATTGAGATAGTCCTTCTGGCATTAGCCATGAGGTACCTGGAGAGGGCCTCTGCGAACGCTGAGGCAGCCGCCATGCATGCTTCATTACCCACCGCAGCTCACCGTTCCATTGATTATCGAGCACCTGCCCGTAAAGGTCTGGTAGGCGAAGTACAGGGTCGACGAGACAAATACCTCGATCACCGCAGCTATAGCAAGGAGAATGAGCACTTTCCTAAACCCGAGGAGGGCATTGAGCACCTCAACCCTCAGTGCCTCGCGGTCCCCCCTTAACCACTTAATCAACCCCTCACCAACCCTCATACCATATGCCATAGCCAACGCTATTGCAGGGATCTCGAGAACGCCGTGAGGTACAAGGAATATCACGGCCGTCGGGTCACCCATTGCAGCAAGAGCCGCGCCTGTGATCCCCCCGTTAACGACGATCAAGATTATTGGAACAATGACGCCGAGCCCACCGATCATAGCTAGGGCAGCAACACCCAAGTTATTAATCAATATCCCTATAACTAACCCAGCTATGGCCCAGCCTCCCTTTGCCTCGGCTATATCGTTCACTGGTCCGAACACGTCCTCCGGCGATAGGCTGCTCTCCTTCCCCGAGAGGGCCCAGCTCGCGGCGGTGGAGACCACGAACAGCACTATCCCAACGATTAGCCATGTTCTTACATCCATGCTTGATCCAAACAAAAGCTGCGGGAGAGGTAAAAACAGTATGTTCACGAACGTATAACTCGTGAACACGAGATAACTGATTAGGTGGTAGGATGGCGGCGACCACGACTCAAGAGAGAGTAAGCGAGCAACGCCCTCTCCCAGCGGGCCTGCTGAGGTCGTACACACTAAAGTGGTTTCTTGAGAGGTACGGGGAGTTCACCCCCGTTCAGAAGGAGGCTATACCTCTCATCAAGCAGGGTAAGAACGTGTTGATAACCTCACCCACCGGCACCGGCAAGACGCTCGCAGCGTTCCTCCCGATCATCGACGACCTCTACAGGATGCAGGAGGAGGGTGAGCTGGAGAGGAAGATATATGTTCTCTACGTGTCCCCCCTGAGGGCCCTAAACAATGACATGAGGAAGAACCTCATCCCACCAGTCAAGGGGATAGCCGAGAAAGCGAGGGAGGAGGGGCTGGAGCTAGAGGAGCTAAGCATGGCTGTCCGCACGGGAGACACGCCACAGAGTGAGAGGCAGAAGATGCTGAGGAAACCGCCCCACATTCTCATAACAACCCCGGAGACCCTCGCCATAATACTCTCGGCGCCGAAGTTCCGTGAGAGACTGAGGAGCGTCAGGTGGGTTATAATAGACGAGATACATGAGCTAGCCAGCAATAAGAGGGGCGCTCACCTAGCCCTGTCCCTCGAAAGGCTCGCGGAGCTCGCCGACCAAGAGCCGATAAGGATAGGCCTCTCAGCCACGATCGAGCCGCTCCCACTCATAGCGGCGTTCCTGGGAGGTTTCTACGACAACGGCATGCCGCGACCTGTTGAGGTGGTTGACGCTAGATTCAAGAAACCGATGGAGATAAGGGTGCTGGTACCCGATGTTGACATCATACGTGATCCGGAGGAGAAGATAAACGACGCAATATACAGGTTGCTCGTTAGCATAATAAAGAGGCACAGGACTACGCTGGTCTTCACCAACACGAGGTCAGCTACCGAGAGGGTAGTCTACAAGCTGAGGAAGTACTTCAAGGAGGAGGGCATACTTGACGCTGACGAAATAGAGGCACATCACTCCTCCCTCAGCAGAGAGGTAAGGCTCGACGTAGAGAATAGGCTGAAGGAGGGCAGGCTAAAGGCCGTGGTATCCTCAACAAGCCTAGAACTCGGGATAGACATAGGGAGCATAGACGCCGTAGTGCTACTTAGCTCACCCAAGTCCGTCACGAGACTGATACAGAGGGTTGGGAGATCTGGGCACAGCGTGTGGGACGTGAGCAAGGGCTACATTATAGTCGTGGATAGGGACGACATGGTCGAGTGCACGGTACTGGCTAAGCTGGCTAGGGAGAGGAAACTCGACAGGATACAGATACCAAACAAGCCCCTGGACATACTGGCCCAGCACATAGTCGGTATGTCACTCGAGAAAAAGTGGAGGATAGAGGAAGCGTACAGGGTGGTCAAGCGCGCCTACAACTACAGGAACCTCACGATGGACGAATTCATGACGGTCCTGCGGTACCTGGGCGGCAGGTACGGCGGGGAGCTTGAGTCCCTCAACGTGTACTCCAAGATCTGGCTCGATGAGGTGGAGGGTGTTTTTGGGAGGAAGAAGAGCGCTAGAATGATATATTACCTCAACCAGGGCGCCATACCCGATGAGGCGAAAGTCAAAGTCTTCACAACCAACGGTAGGTACGTAGGCGACCTAGAGGAGGAGTTCGTCGAGAACCTGTACCCCGGCGACATTTTCGTCCTAGGAGGTAGGACATTCGAGTTCATCGAGTCGAGGGGGATGAAGATCATTGTGAGGAACGCGGAGGGGCAGAGGCCAACCGTTCCGAGCTGGTTCAGCGAGATGCTCCCCCTAGCCCATGACTCAGCCCTTAAGGTGGGCGAGTTCCGTAGGCGGGCTTCCTCACTCATAAAAGAGAAAGGGATCGAGGGAGCTGCTAAGGTAATCGCTGAAGAGTACGTCCTCGACCTAAGGGCAGCTAGGATGATAGCTGAGTACGTGTGGAGTCAGGAGGTATACAGTAGGAGGGATGTGCCCTCGGACAGAGCGCTATTAATCGAGCTGTGGATCGACCGCGGCGGGGGCACTGAGAACGTTATTTTCCACGCTCTCTACGGAAGGAGAGTCAATGACGCTCTGGCCAGGGCATTCGCCACACTCTTGAGTGACATGATCGGGTACAACGTCAGGGTGACGGTCACGGACAACGGCTTCATGCTCACCGTACCACTGGGCACTGGCCTAAGGATAGGTCATCTAAGGAAGCTGGTGGCGGAAACGGGCAAGAGAGAACTCCGCGAGGTACTGAAGGAGGCGCTCGAGCGCTCGGAGATCTTGAAGAGGAGGTTCAGGCACTGCGCAGAGCGCTCATTCGCTCTCCTCAGGAGGTATAGGGGGGAGGAGACCTCGATAAACCGGAGGCAGTTCAACTCGGAGATACTCCTTAAGCTCGCGAAGAGGCTCAAGAACTTCCCCATACTCGAGGAAGCATATAGGGAGATCATGGAGGACTACATGGACGTCATAAACGCCGAGAAGATGCTGAGAAAGCTGAGAAACGGTGAGGTAAGGGTGGTGTTCCTAAGGAACTCCGGCCCTCCCACGCCCTTCGCACACAACATAGTGGCGCACGGTTACAGTGACATCGTGAGGATGAAGGACAGGAGAGCCCTCCTCCTAAGGTTCTATGAGGAGGTGATGAAGAGAATTGAGAAGAAAAGTGCTCACAGTGCTCGCAGAGACCATAGACGAGATAGGAAAGCATAAGAGACTCGGGGGGCCAGCGTACTACTCCTCACTTACCCTCCTATCGCTGGGGGCCGAGTTCGACGCCCTGATAACCGGTAGCGTCATGAGAGCAGTCCTTGAATACAGCGGCTATGCAGTAAACACGTTCTGCGATCACCCAACGGTGTTCAGATTCGTTAGTACCGAGCCCAGGCTACTTCGCCTCCTGAACAGGTGCTTTAGCAATATCCGGGGCCTCCCCTCCGAAGACTATGAGGCGGCTCTCATCTCCCTTACAATGGGTGAGGCACCCCTAACCGATCTAGATACTGTGGCCGAGCACGCGGAGACACTGGTGATAGACGCACAGGGCTTTGTGAGGGACATAGGCGAGGACGGCATCGTATTCAATAACAAGGAATTAGCAGCCAGACTCTTCCAAGCGGCTGCAGACCTACAGGAAAGAGGTACCACCGTCGTGATTAAGGCGTCACATGATGAGCTACCTCGTCCACGATTCGTAGAGGAATTCATTGAGTCGAGGGGTATATTAATCGTTACTAGAGGCAGTGGGTCGGTAACCCTCTCAACGAAGCTCGGTTGCTGGTTAACTAGCCCTCCCCGAGTAATCGGTGACCCAACCGGTGCTGGTGACGTCATGCTTGCAGCGCTGACCGCTTACCTAGCCTCAGGCCATGACATCAGGCACTCCTTGCTCAGGGGGGTCGCGGCAGGCAGTATAAGGTTAGCTAAAAAGGAACCACCATGGATTTTATGGAGTGAGATCGAGTCACTCGCCAGGAGGCTGAGGCTCGTTGGGTGCGACTGTATCGGTGATAGTTCCTACGTATAACGAGCGTGACAACATCCCCGAGCTAGTGCGGAGACTGGATAAAGCAATGAGGGAGGCGGGCATAGAGTACGAGGTTGTGGTGGTCGACGACAACTCCCCGGACGGCACGGCCGAGGTAGCTGAGAAGCTCTCGAGGGAGTATCCCGTGAAGGTCCTTAGGCGCCCAGGAAAACTGGGGCTCTCCTCAGCTGTGCTAGACGGTGTCAAGGTGGCGGCGGGCGGAATAATAGTCGTCATGGATGCTGACCTGCAGCACCCCCCAGAGGCGGTGCCGAGGCTGGTTAGAGCGGTGCTGGAGGGGTGCGACGTAGCGATAGGGTCCAGGTACGTGAGAGGTGGCTCCGTCGAGGGATGGAGCGCGTTCCGTAAGCTCGTCTCGAAGGGCGCCACCCTAATAGCTAGGGTACTCCTAACACAGGCAAGGCACATAAAGGACCCTATGAGCGGTTTCTTCGCCTTCCGGAGGGAGGTCGTTGAGAGCGGTGAGGAGATGAACCCGAGGGGGTTCAAGATATTGCTTGAGGTGCTCGTTAGGGGTAGGTACCGGAAGGTGTGCGAGGTACCTTACACCTTCGGCACTAGGTTAGCGGGGAAGTCGAAACTCGGTACCTCCGAAATAATCAACTACATTGTGCACGTCCTCAACCTATCACCGCACTACGTTAGGTTCATGATAGTTGGCGGCATAGGGACTTTCGTAAACTTAGGAGTACTATTGGCACTCAGGGCTTCAGGACTGATCCACGCAATCGCTTCAGCCATAGCCATAGAAGCCTCCGTGCTGTCCAACTTCGAGTTAAATGATAGGTGGACATTTAGGGCCCATAGAAGCGGGGGTAGGTTGGGTAGGTTGGTGAGGTTTCACCTCTCCTCAGCGGCTGGGATAGCTGTCCAGTGGGGCGTCTCTAACCTCATATACTACGAACTCCTCCAGAACTCCCTCATTGCTCAGCTCGCGGGCATAGTGCTGGGCTTCGTTGTGAATTATACGATGAGCAAGAGGTTCGTGTGGGGACTAGGTAAGCATTAACTAACGCCCGTGTTTGAGTATTATGGTGTGCGTTACTGAGGCTGCACTCTGACTCAGTGCTCAAGGAGCTAGGGATCGACTACTGGTCCTGGTGCATCGAGCCATCACAGCCAGAGCTCTCCGAGTTAACGTTCGCCGACGTGGCGCCCGACCTCGCGGAGGGTGGCCCGAGGGCCAGGCAGATACTCAGCAAGAGACTGTACAGGCATCAGCTCGAAGCCCTAAAAGCTCTTGAGGAGGGCAAGAACGTCATCCTCATTTCCGGGACCGGCTCGGGAAAGACCGAGGCATGGGCACTCTTCACCCTCCGAAACAGGGCCAAGACCCTAGTCATCTACCCGAACCTGGCTCTCACAGCAGACCAGGTCTCCAGGCTCACCGACTACCTCCCCGGCTCGGTGACCAGGGTAGATAGGGTATCGCTTAAGACGAAGGATACCCCCTCAAGCAGGTTACTCAGTAGGGGGTTGGTAGTTATCACAAACCCGGCCTTCCTGATGGCGGACCTCAAGAGATGGGCAGCCAACCCGATGAGGGCGTACCTACGGCCCCTCCTGGAAGACCTCGAGCTGATAGTGATCGATGAGTTCGACTACTACGGATCCCACGGGGCCTCACTCCTCATAGCCATGACAGAACTCGTAGCCAATACCGCCGCCAAGTCGGTGAAGCCCCGGATAGTGGTTATGACCGCAACCCTCGGCTCAGAGGAAGAACTAGCTAAGAGGCTCACCGAGATAAACGGGAGAGAAACGGTAATCGTCCGCGGCAGGCCCTTCCGAGTGCGTAACTGCATATACGCCGTTCTGGGGAAGAACCTCGACCTAATCCGGGACATGATCAAGGAGCACATAAAGCGGGTGCCGCCCGAGGTAGCTGACATGATACTTGACCCGGAGAAGTTCAAGGCTAACGCACCCCTCATAATAGACCTCCTCAGAAAACTCGGGGTAAGAGTCCCCTCACCCTACCTCGACCCGGCAGAGCTCCTTGCGCGATATGTCGAGGATGAGGTAGTCACCATAGTATTTACTCCCAGTATAAGGTCGGCCTCGAAACTCGTTCGCAGGATCCGCTCACTCCTCTCCCCAGATAAGAGGGACATGATCGCTGAACACCACCACCTCGTAGGGAAGGAGGTGAGGGACCGCATAGAGTCCCTCGCCCGCTCCACCCCTCCCGGAGTCCGGGTAATAGTCACGGTAAGGACCCTTCTCCAAGGAATAGATATTGGAACAGTTGCCAGAATAGTTCATTATGGTCTTCCCCAGGATGTTAGGGAGTATCACCAGCGCGAGGGAAGAAAGGGGAGGAGAGAGGAACTAGGCTTTACCGAGACAGTGATTATCCCCGTGACCAGATGGGATAGAATGATAATCTCGGGAGGCCCGGCCTCGCTAAGGCAG
>Ga0256833_1000323_pt1 | contig 38021 bp, 24 predicted proteins | sample 356284metaG_FD_190535 | JGI IMG/M metagenome (GOLD analysis project Ga0256833, IMG submission 190535) | Hydrothermal vent microbial communities from Mid Atlantic Ridge, Atlantic Ocean - 356-284 | ecosystem: Environmental > Aquatic > Marine > Hydrothermal vents | place: Atlantic Ocean: Mid... | reverse complement strand
TCGATCATCTCCACGGGATACCCGGTCTTTTCGCTGACCACATCCAGCAGCAGGCGCTGCATGTCTGTCTCCCGGCCGGCAGCCTCTTCCACCGGCGTCCCCGGTTCAGCGGCCGGGGCAACAGGGACTGGGACCTGGGGCGGGCCAGAGGGCCGGGTTTCCTCTGCCGCCGTCTGGGCAAAGGTCTGCGCCGGTCCGCCGGCGAGCCAGGCCTGCATCACCTCCTGCTGGGTATGGAGAAATCGCTCCATGGTCCGCAGGTACTCCTCCATGCCCTGCGCCCGGCCGTCGGCGACACCCTGGCCATCACCGGGTGGTGACGTGGCCGTGGCAGCCGCGGGCCGCAGGAGGCCGGCATCCTCTCCTTCCAGGCTGAGCAGGGGCAGTCGCAGGGAGAGGGGCGGCTCCGTGTCGCGGGGAGGCCGGCTGCCGTGAAAATCGAGGATCTCGGGTGAACGGCGGTGAAAAAGCGGGGTCAGGTCCAGGTCAACACCATGAGCGGCCAGCATGCCCAGGCAGTGCTGGAGCTGGAGCAGACCGGAACGGTGATGGACATTGACCGGCAGGCTCAGAAATTCCTTTCCCTTGAGGGTATCGCTGACAAAACCGGTGAGATGGGCCTTGGGTCCAACCTCGAGAAAGATCCGGATCCCGTCCTCATGCATGGCGAGGACAGTCTCGCGGAACCGGACCGTGGCAGCCCACTGGCCTACGGCCAGCCGTCGCAGGCCGGCGAGATCATCGGGCATGGGCGCAGCGGACATGCAGGAGTAGAGCGGGATCCTGGCCGGGCACAGGGGCAGGGTATCGAAGAACCGTTCCAGGGGGCCGCAGGCAGAGGCGTAGAGTGGGGTATGGTAGGGACGGCCGAAGGCAAGGGGCTGACAGATGGTCCCCCGGGAACGGAGGCCAACGGAGATCTTCTCCACCGTGTCTTCCGGCATACAGAGCACTGCCTGGTGAGGGCAGTTGTCCATGGCCAGAAAGATCCTTTCGTCCCGGGCCACCAGCTCGTCCACCAGTGGCCGCTCCACCGGTCCCATGGCCACCAGGCGCGATCCTGCCATGGTCTCGCCCCGGGCCAGCTCACGGATCATCTCGTGGCCGGTGCGGATATGGTGGCGGAGCTCCTCCTCCGAACCGACAGCGATGACCCCTGCGGCCTCAAGAGCCATGAACTCGCCGCTGGAGTGCCCGGCCATGGCATGGGCGCGGATACCGAAACTTTCCAGCAGTCGTGTCAGGGCACGGTCGGCGGTGATCACCGCGTCCACGGCATACTCCATGTCCCAGAGCAGGTCGGCAAGATACTGCCGCTCCTGTTCGCCCAGGCCCGGTGGCGGGAACAGGACCCGGCTGGGCGGCACAGCCATGTTCAGGTCGGCAAGGGCGCGATCCAGGTTGTCGAAACAGGCGCGCACCTCCGGGAAATGGATACAGAGGTCCGCCAGCATGTCCGGATACTGGGAGCCTTCCCCGGGATAGAGAAACCCGATCCTGCCGGAGCGTCCCAGTTGCTCCTCGAAAAAGTAGATCCCCTTTTTCTCGCGGATCCGTTTTCTGGCCGGGTCGCGCAACCGCTCCAGGGCATGGGTCACCCTGGCGGCCAGTTCGTCACAGGACGAGGCGACCAGGGCCAGGCGCACTGGATTGCCGCGCAGGCTTGCGGCCAGGGTGGCGGCCACGTCCACCAGGGCAGGACGCTCCCGACGCAGGAAGGAAAGCAGCTGCTCGCCCCTGTCGATCAGTTCATCACGGGAACCGGCGGCAAGCAGGCAGAGTTCGCTGGGCCAGTGACGGACAAAGGACTCCTCTTCCGGGACACCGGCATGTTCCTCGAGAATGGCGTGGGCATTGATGCCGCCGAAACCGAAGGCGTTGACCCCGGCCCGGCGCGGTACAGGGCCGCCATGGATCCAGGGCCGTGTCTCGGTATTGATATAGAAGGGGGTCTTCTCCAGGCCAAGGTCGGGATTGGGTCTGTCGCAGTGCAGGGTCGGCGGCAGGGTCCGGTGGTAGAGGGCCAGGGCGGCCTTGATCAGACCGGCGATGCCGGCTGCCGGGATCAGATGGGCGATCATCGACTTGACCGAACCGATGGCACAGGAAGGTACCGGGTCGGTCCGGCTGCCGAACAGACGGGCAAGGCCCTGGATCTCGGTGGCGTCGCCCAGGGGCATGGCCGTGCCATGGGCCTCGACCAGGCCGATGGTGGCCGGGTCGATCCCGGCCCGCTCATAAGCCCGCGCCAGGGCCAGGGCCTCGCCCTCGACCCGGGGGGCGACCACGCTCCTGCCGCGGCCGTCAGAGGCGCTGGCCACGCCCCTGATAACGGCATAGATACGGTTGCCGTCGCGCTCGGCGTCGGCCAGCCGCTTGAGCACCACCATGCCCAGCCCCTCGCCGAGCAGGGTGCCGTTGGCGTCGGCGGCAAAGGGCCGGATCTGACCGCTCCGGGACAGGGCCCCGAGCTGGGAGAAGACCATCAGGATCAGCTGGTCGGTGGAGAGCTGCACGCCACCGGCGATGACCGCGTCGCAGTTTCCGGCCACCAGATCCTGCACGCCCCGTTCCACCGCGATCAGGGATGAGGCGCAGGCCGCGTCCACGGAAAAGTTGCAACCCTGCAGGTCCAGCCGGTTGGCCACCCGGCCGGTCATGATGGTGGAGACCAGGCCCGGCGCGATCTGGGCATTGAAAGGCGGCAGCTGCTCTCTGAGCCTCTGCCTGATCCGGGCAAGTTCATCGGCACTGTACTCGGGGAAGAGCTGGCGCAGGATCATCAGGGTCTGATCGATGAACAGGCCGTGCTGATGCAGGGAGGTATATCCCCGGTTGACAAAGGTACCGCGGCCCAGGATCACCTCGGTCCGCTCGCGGTTGAGCGGCAGGTCGGGCACCCCGGCATCGGCCAGGGCGGCATGGGCCACCTTGAGGGCCAGGAAATGTTCGGGCTCGGCCCCGTCCACGGTATTGGGCATGATGCCGTATTTCAGGGGATCAAAGGTCGCCAGTTCACCCAGGTATCCGCCCCGCTTGCAGTAGATGCGGTCGTTCTCCTCCGAATCGGGATCGTACCAGAAATCTGCGCCCCAGTCCGGTGGAGGATCGGACACCGCGTCCACGCCGTCGACGATATTCTGCCAGAAGACGCGCGGATCCGCAGCGCCGGGCACGATGCAGGCCATGCCGACGATGGCGATGCGGGTATCGGTGTCTGCGGTGGTCATGTATTCTCCTCCCCGTCTCCGGCGATGGCGCCCCAGGGGCCGTCACCGACGGTCACCTCCACCTCGCCCTTGCGGCCGCGGAAGATCTCGGCCATGAGCATGGCCACGCCGTCAGCGGGCTCGATGAGGCGTACACCCCGCTCGGCGAACTGCCGTTCCAGGGCCGGGCTGACCATCCCCTCCTTTGCCCAGGGACCCCAGTTGATCGCCACCACCCGGCAGGGCCAGCGCCGGTCAAGGAGCCGGGCTGTCTTGTTGACGATCTCGTTGGCGGCCGTATAGTCGCACTGGCCGGGATTGCCGAACCGGCCGGCCACCGACGAGAACAGGACCAGGAACCGCAGGGAATCCGGCCGCAGGGCACGGGCGAGAAGGAACACGCTGTCCGCCTTGGTGGACACCACCCTGCGGAAGGATTCGGCGGGCTTGTCGACCAGCAGTTTGTCCTCGATAATCCCGGCGCCATGAATTACCCCGTGGATACCACCGAACTCGTCGTACAGCTCATCGAGGAGAGTGACAAACTCTTCCTGCCTGCGGACATCGGCCTGGCGGTAGATGACCCGGGCACCGGCGGCCCGCATGGCTGCGATATTGGCTCGGATCTCCCGTTCCTTGAGAACGGCACGGCAGGCCCGCTCCACCTCGGGAAGGCGGACCCGGCCATCGTCATCCTTCATCCGGGCGACGAGCGCCGCCTTGATCCCGGCCTCGTCCAGGCCGACGGTAGTCTCATCCTCCCGTTCCGGAGGCAGGGGCGAACTGCCCACCAGGATCAGGGTGGGCCGATGGCGGCGGGCCAGTTCCAGGGCCGCGGCAGCGGTGATACCGCGGGCACCGCCGGTCACCAGGATCACGGACGGGGTATCCAGGGCAAGGTCGGCTTCCGCGGGCAGGGGCCGTGCTTCGAGCACCGGCCGGCAGCGGCCACGATCCGTCCACCCCACCTCGACCTCGTCTCCGGCGCATCGCAGTTCAGCCCACACCGCATCGAGCATCGCCTGCGGCCCGAGGCCCGGATCAAGATCGACACAGCGGACCCGGACGCCGGGCCACTCCGCGGCCACGGTCTTGAGCAGGCCGCAAACCCCGCCCTGGCAGGGCATGAAATCCGCTCCCCCCTCAATGCCGAAACAGCCACCCATGGCCGTTGCCGCTAGGATCACCCCGTCATCCGCCCCTGCCAGATCCACGGCCAGTTCCTGCAGCAGATGAAAGAGGACTTCACTTTCCTGCCGGATCCGCGCCCGCCAGCCCGCCAGGTCCAGGTCGTCATAGGATGGCCCCGCTGCCAGGGGGGCAAGATGCACCAGACCGTTCGCCGGACCATGAACCTGCCGCAGGGCCTGTATCCGCTGCCGCAGTTCGGCCTCCTTCATATCCGCAGTCGCGAGGATCTCCACCCTGCCGCCCTGACCGGCGATCAGTCCGGCCAGTTCCGTGGCCCGTCCCTGGCCATCGTCCGTGACCAGGATCCATCCCCGGGTCGGCACTTTCTGCAGAAGCGGCTCCTGCAGGGGACAGGAACGGCTGGTGAGCAGGAACCTCGGCAGCGGCTCTCCGCTGTCTTCCCCTTCCTGCCTGTCCGGCACCGGGTCGAGGCAGGCCAGGATCGCGGCCAGGGTCCGGGCCTGGCCCATCCGTTCCAGTGCCTCACCGTCGAGCGGACCGGCTGCACGGAGGGCATCGGCAAAGGCGCCCAGGATCTCCACCCGCTTGATGGAGTCGATGCCCAGTTCTCCTTCCAGATCCGCATCCGGGGACAGCATACCGACCGGGTAACCGGTCCGGTCGGCAACGATTCCCAGGAGCAGCTCCTTCGGATCTGCCGCCTCTCCGGCAGACGCTGTCTCCTTTCCCGGCACGATTCTGCCATCGTCCGGTGCCCCTTTCCGGGCAAGGATCTCCCCTGCCCGGTCGATGATTGCACCAAGGCTCCGGCAGGTGGCCAGTTCCGAGGATGCCTCTGCCGCCGCCTCCCGGTCTCCGGCAAAGAGTTCGCCGACCAGTACGCCCAGGATCTCCACCCGCTTGATGGAATCAATACCCAGTTCCCCTTCCAGGTCCGCATCCAGGGACAGCATCTCGACCGGGTAGCCGGTCCGGTCGCTGACAATGGCCAGCAGGACGGTCCGGACATCGCCCGGTGGTGGCGCCCCTGCCACCGCTTCCGGGACGTGGCATTTCTCCGCCTCCCGGGGCAGGGGAACAGGAACCGGCTCCCGGCCGCTGCTCTCCTGCTCCGTCGACCGGGAGTCACCGAGCCAGGCCTTCATGACTCCGGCCTGGGTCTCCAGGAAGGTCTGCATCAGCCGCTGGTAGCCGGCAAAGACCCGGTCGCGGTCTCCAGCGCCGGCCGGCGGCATGTTCACCGGGCCGGCAGCCGGCAGCCCTGCCGACCTGGTGGCGGCCCCTGACTCGCCATCGGCCGGCCAGAGCCGGCCCGGCTCCATGGGACGGACCGGGGCCGGCGGCTGGTCCGCCCCGCTGCAGGGCCGGGCCCGGCCGCCGCTGACCAGCCAGGCCGCAGCCGGATAACCGGTATCCCTCTCTGGTATCCCGGGCGAGACCGGCTCCAGGTCCCGGCCCTGAAAAAGCGGAACCAGGTCCACAGGCACTCCGTGCGCGGCAAGGTGGCCCAGGCAATGGAGCAGGCCGACCATGCCGGATCGGCCCGGCAGGTTGGCGGGTACGGCCAGATGGGGACGGTCGCCGAGGATGCTGGCCACCAGGTTGCTCAGTACCCGGCCCGGACCCGACTCCACGAAGAGGCGGGCGCCGGCGTCGTACATGGCCTCGATCTGGCGGATGAACTCGACCCCGTGCACCAGGTGCTCACCCAGCAGGTCGATGACAGCGCTGCGATCCGCCGGGTATGATGCAGCCGTGCGGTTGGAATAGACCGGAAAACGGGGCTCGCCCAGCTCGACGTCGGCCAGGAACTCGTGCAGCCTGTCCACGGCGCCGGCCACCACCGGCGAGTGAAAGGCGCAGGCCACGGGTATGGTGCGGGCGGCGATACCGGCGGAGCCGAAATCCCGGACCGCTTCTTCCACGGCCCGGCCATGACCGGAGATGATGGTCTGGTCCGGGGCATTGAGGTTGGCGATCCAGACATGGGGCCGGTTGGCGAGAATCCGGGCCACCTGTTCCCGGTCAGCCTTGACCGCGGCCATGGTGCCGGGCTCGGGCTCGGCCGACTCGACGATGAAACGACCCCGGGCCTCGGAGAGACGGATCAGATCGTCACGGCCCATGACACCGGCGGCGCACAGGGCCGCGTACTCGCCGTAGCTGTGGCCGCCGGCCATGTCGGGACGGACATTGCACGCCCCGAGCAGGTCGAAGATGGCCAGATCGGCCGCTCCCATGGCCGGCTGCGCGTAGCGGGTCCGGGCCAGGGCCTTTGCCTGACGCTTCTCCTCGTCCGGGCGGAATGCGGACCAGGGATAGAGGACTGCGGAGAGCGGCTCCTCCAGACGGTCCCTGAGGAGAAAGACCGCGCGCTCGAAAAGATCATGGACCTCGGGAAACTGAATGGCCAGGTCGGCCAGCATGTTGACGTACTGCGACCCCTGGCCGGGGAAGAGAAACGCGACAGCGCCGCCTGCTGCCAGGGGACGGGGGGCATGATAGATACCGCGCGGATCCCGGATCTCCGCGTCCGTGGCAAGATGCTCGCCTGCCTCGGCAAGGAGCTGGGCCAGTTCCCGGGTCGAGGCAGCGACCACGGCCAGGCACCGGCGTGCGTCGTCGGTTGTCTGCGCTGCCTGCCAGGCACCCAGGGCCAGGCAGGCGGGATCGACATCCGGGTGGCGGGCAAGCCACTGCCGCCAGGCGGCCAGGGTTGTCCGCAGCTCGTCGGCCGAGGCAGCGCGGAAGAGATAGAGCTCGGCCGCAAACCCGAGCAGGGGCCGCTGCCGCTGCGGCACCAGGCTGTTCCGGTACTCCTCCAGAACGACATGGAAGTTGGTGCCGCCGAATCCCAGGGCACTGACCCCGGCCCGACGGGGCAGGTCCCGGTGGCCATTGAGCCAGGGCCGGGCCGTGGTGTTGAGAAACAGGGGACTGTCGTCATCCTCCAGGACCCGGTTGGGCTGTTCCACGCCCATGGTCGGCGGCAGGATCCGGTCGCGCAGGGCCAGGGTGGCCTTGATCAGGCCGGCGATACCGGCGGTGGACTTGGTATGGCCGATCATGGACTTGACCGAGCCCACGGCAACACTGCGCGGTGGTGCACCTGCAGAGCGGAGAAGTGCGGTCAGGGCCTCCAGTTCCACCTGGTCACCGAGCACGGTGCCGGTACCATGGGCCTCGACGAGCCCCACCGTGGCCGGGGAGAACCCGGCCCGACCGTAGGCGCGCTCAAAGGCGACGAGCTGCCCCTCCCGTCGCGGCGCGGTCAGGCTCCGGTCCCGGCCGTCACTGGATGCCCCCACGCTCCTGATCACGGCGTGGATCCTGTCCCCGTCGGCCTCGGCGTCGGCCAGCCGTTTGAGGACCAGCATGGCCACTCCCTCGCCCAGGGCGATACCGTCGGCATCCCGGTCAAAGGTACGGCACTGGCCGCGGGGTGACAGGGCACGGGTTTTGGAAAAACAGAGATAGGCAAAGGGATTCTGCAGGCAGTCGGCGGCCCCCACCAGCGCCATGCGGCTTCGCCCGGCTTCGAGCTCCATCACTGCCAGATAGAGGGCGGCCAGGGAGGAGGCACAGGCGGCGTCGACGGTATAGTTGGTGCCGCCGAGATCAAGACGGTTGGCGATGCGGCCGGCGGTGACATTGGTGAGAATACCGGGAAAGGTATCCTCGCTCCAGCGGGGCAGCCGGTCATGAAAATGGTCGGTGACCCTGCGGGCGGCCTCTCCGAGGAACATGGGCAGGGCGGCCCGGAAGCTGTAGAGCTGGCCCAGCTCGCCGGCACCGCTGATACCCAGGATCACCGAGGTGCGCTCCCTGGAAAAGGGCCGTCGGTCATAGCCGGCATCGACCAGCGCCTGCCGGGCCATCTCCAGGGCAAGGAGTTGCAGGGGCTCGATGAAGGGGATCGAGGCCGGCGGCATGCCCCAGGAGACCGGGTCGAACACTGTCTCGTCGATAAAGGCGCCCCAGCGGGAATAACAGCGATCCTCGGCATCCTGGTCCTCGTCATAATAGAGACGCCAGTCCCATCGCTCGGGCGGCACCTCGGTGACCGCGTTGACCCGGGAGAGGATGTTGTGCCAGTAACGGCGGACGGACGGGGCACCCGGCAGAATGGAGGCCATGCCGATGATGGCGATGTCCGCAGGCCGGGACCGTGGGGCCGGAGGCCTGCCGCCATGGCGGGCACGGTACTCCTCCAGCCGGCTGCGACCGTCGTCGATGACACTGCGGTGGACATCGGCCACGGATACCACCTGCCGCCGCAGGGTGCCGAGCTGGCCGACCATGTAGAGCCCCTGACGACGCTGTTCCTTCTCACTCACCCGGACCGGCTCTGCCCTGCTGTCCGCTGCCGGACGGTCCACGCCCTTGGCGGCCAGGCGCAACTTGCCCAGGTTCAGCAGCTCGAGCCGGTCACGGATCTCGCGCTCGCCAAGACCCCGGGAACGGAGCTCCTGCCGCCGGCGCAGAAATTCGTCGGCAAAGGGTGTGGGCACGCAGCGGCTGGCATGGCCGAGGCCGGTCTCCAGCAGTACTGTCCGCTCTCCGGCCAGCACCATGTCGCGGTACTGTTTCTCCAGAGCGCCGGTGGCGACGATCTCCTCGGTAAAGAGATAGACGCTGCCGAGCTGAAGGCCGATCCGTACCCCCTGTCCGGCCAGGGGAGCCGCCAGGGCCGCGACCATGGCCGCGGACAGACCATCATGGATACCACCGGCAAAGAGCAGGTGCAGTTCCTCGGCCTCTCCCTTTCTCCGGGCGAGAAAATCCCCGAGCAGCAGGAGCATCTGCTCCCAGAGGACAAAGGAAGCAAGCGGCGCCACATGACCGCCGGCCTCGCGGCCTTCGAAGACAAAGCGCCTGGCCCCGGCCTTGAGAAACATGCGCAGCAGCCCGGGGGTGGGGACATGGAGATAGGTTGCGATGCCCTCCGCCTCCAGGGCCCGGGCCTGTTCAGGCCGGCCGCCGGCGATGAGGGCAAAGGGCGGCCGGTGGGCAAGCAGGATCCGGACCTGTTCCCGGTAGCGGTCAGAGGGCAGAAACCCGAGCAGGCCCACTCCCCAGGGACGGCTGCCGAGGGTATTCGCAGTGGCGGTCACGATCCGTTCCAGCTCATTTCCACCCAGCATGGCGGCGGCAAGAAAGGGGAGACCGCCGGCCTCGGCCACTGCCAGGGCGAAGGCGGGCGAATCGCTGATCCTGGCCATGGGCCCCTGGACGATGGGATACCGGGTACGGTGCGAACGGGCAAGGGGGGTGTTCTCGCCGAGAATGGCGGAGGCATCGAGGTCGGCTGGCAGCCGGTTGACCTGATCACAGATTCCTGAAACAATGCCGGCCACGGTGACGAACCTCTCGGCCAGCGGCGCGGCAAGAGCGATGTCCTGGCCCAGAGGAAAAACACGGCCGGCGCCTGCTTCAGGAGAGGCCGCCGTGGCCAGCAGGGAAGAGAGAACGTCCCTGAGCTGCGGCCATCCCGGAGATTCGGCAGCCCGGGCCTCGACCCGGCGCAGGAACTCCCCGGCAGCAGCGCGGTTGATGCGCGAGAGGACCCTCAACCCGTGACCATGGCCCAGCTCCGGACACCCGGTCTGGGTGCCGTCGAAGGAGGAGAAATGCTTTTTCAGATGATCCGGCAGGGATGATTCCCGGGCCAGAGCACACTGACCGTCCAGAACCACGCCGGCCGCACCGGCCGCCATGCAGGCGGCAGCGCTATGCGGCCCTATGCCGCCCTGGACATAGACGGGCAGGGATGTGGCGGCAAGAAACCGTTGCAGGAGGATGAACGACGACTCGGCGGCCACCAGGCCGCCGGCCTCGTTGCCCCGGACAATGACACCGCCGGCGCCTGACCGTTGGGCCAGGCGAAGATCCTCCTCGTCCAGACATTCGACGAGAACCTGGCCGACACGGGGGGCAATGCGGGTGACCGTATCCGCGGTATCCGGGGGAAAGGGACCGGTCAGGACCAGGGTGTCGATGGCCTGGTCTCCCTGGTCAAGGAGGGTATCAATCAGGCCGGCCCGGCTGGCGGCCAGCCGGAGCCCGGCCGGCGTGCCGGCAAGTGCCTGAAGGCGCTCCCGGCAGCGGATCACGGCCTGATCGGAGAGCCAGAGGCCATCGAGGATGCCGGTCGCACCGGCCCGGCAGGCCGCGGCCACCGGCAGCGGATCAGGAAATCCAGGAAGTTGCGAGACCAGAACCTGTGTCCGTTTCATACAACTCCGGTTGAGGATCGCCTTTGCAGGCGCGACCCGGTTTTGTCAACGGCGGAAGATTCGGATTCGGAAAGGACAGACACCCTGCCCGGGCGCGGTTGCCACCACGCGCTGCATGATCAATGCCGCAGGCGGCGATTATGCCATCATGCCCGGCCACCAGTGTCACCGGCTGGTCCCTGACCCGACAGGCCGGACACCTGGACTGTTCAGTGGACGACAAATCCAAAAAACAACCAGATACATCACAATGACGATCCAGGCGCCCTGAGATCATTCCACATTGGCAAGGATCACTGATAAGTATAATTTTCCATACGTTACCACCATTGCCTTTCTGTTGCCACCAAATTCCTTTCCCTGGGGGCACAGATTCTTTCCAAGCCTTCACCTCTCCACCGGATCTGCTGTCCACCACGGACAACAGGGTACCGGAGCCAGGAAGGATACGACCCGAAAAGGAACTCCATCATATCATAATTCCGAAATTTCGAAAGACATATGATGCCACAATGTGTCAATAACGGATAATCGGCCAAGATAACAGAAAGAATTGCTCTCAATCCTGCGGCCTGCTTTTTCCGGCATTGCGAAATATTCCGAAAAAACGAACAGGCAGGCGCTGCCAGGCCGCGACCGCTCCCTGCGCCGATCGTGGCTTACCGTCATAACAGGATGAATACACTACATATATGAAAAAACGCACAGAGCGACACCATGGGCCCGCTTATTGCAACCGAGGAGGGCACCAACAACAGGAGGCAACAATGCAACGACTGATAGTGGCTGTTCTCTGTACGATCCTGGCAGGCTGGAGCGGGGCCGCCTCTGCGACCCCGGTGGAACTGATAGAAAACGGCGGTTTCGACCAGGGACTGGCCGGATGGAACAGATATGGGGACGTGCAGGTGGTTCCTGCCGGCTGGTATGCGACCAGCATCCTGGGCATGGAAGGAAACTTCGCCCTTCTCGGGGCAGACACCGGTGCTGGTCTGTCGGCCCTCTGGCAGACCTTCTCCATCCAGGGCATCGACCAGCTGGAGGTCTCCTTTGACTGGACCTTTCCCTATACCGATCTTTCGGCGCACCGGGAGGACACCTTTCTCTCCTTTGTCCGGCAGGATGGCACACCGGTGATGCGGCTCAGCATCATGGACCTGCAGTCAGACGGTGTCAACTGGACCAATCACGGCTCTTTTCAGACCATCCTCGATGTCTCCGCCTACACCTCGCCGGATGCGATTCTCGCCTTCCAGCTCTGGGAACAGGGTTGGTGGACAAGCTCTGTCGTCGGCATCGATAATGTCTCGGTGCGGGGAACCGCCCCGGTACCGGAACCCGGGACCATGGTCCTGTTCGCCACCGGCCTGGCCGGCATTGCCGGAGTGCTGAAAAAAAAGAGGCGTGGTGACGGCCGATAGAGATCCGTCACCCGGTACGGCCTCTGCCCATCATGATGATGACGGCACGATCCGGTCTTCCCGGGCCGCATGAAACCTGGCCTTTTCCCTGTTCAGAAAGGCGGCGGTACCGGTGCGGAAATCACTGCTGGCTGCGGCCAGACCGAAGCAGTCCGCGCCCAGGCGCAGAGACCCGGCCAGGCCTGCATCCTGTCCGCCAAGGATGGCCTCCCAGGTAAGCCGGACCGCCACCGGGCTGTTGTCCAGGATCTGCCCGGCCAACCGTTCCCCCTCCTGCCGCAGTTCACTGCCTTCAACCACCCGGTTCACCAGCCCCAGGCGCAGTGCCTCGTCGGCATCGATGATCTCGCCGGTGAGCAGCATCTCCGTGGCCCGTCCCCGGCCGATGAGGCGCGGCAGGCGTGTTGTTCCGCCCCAGCCGGCAACGGCGCCGATGCGGACCTCGGGATGCCCCATCCGTGCTTCGCGACTGGCGATCCGCAGCATGCATGCCTCGGCCAGCTCCAGGCCGCCCCCCAGGGCAAAGCCGTTGATCAGGGCGATGGTGAGCCTGCCCAGCTCCTCGATGAGCCGGGTCACGGAGATTGCAAGCAGGGCCAGTTCCCTGACGTCGAGGGGCGTTGCCCTGTGCAGAAAACCAATATCGGCGCCGGCGGAAAAGGCCCGTTCACCGGCGCCGGTGAAGAAGACCGCATCCACGCCGGGATCGTCCCGGATCAGCTCCAGTTCCCTTCGTAACGCCAGCAGCAGCTCCCGGCTCAGGGCATTGTGTACCCCGGGCCGGTTCAGCACCAGGTACACCAGTCTTCCCGTGCGCCTGGTGAACAGGACCTGTTCGTTGTCACTCTCCATATCTCTCCTCCTGTACGCTGCCGACTGGCGGTGACCATACCGGCCATGAACCGCGGAGAACAGGCAGCGGCAGCCTGCCGGCCATCCGCCATGCGCCCCGCACGCTCTGTGCCCCGGGCAGGTAACAGTTCACCGCATCGGCAACCGCCTAAAAATACCCAACTGCTGATGGACTCGTAAAAAGTCCGTCACACTCCAAAGATGGCTCAGCATAAACGTTCGATATACACGGCGTAGCGGTGTCGGCCAAGCGGAGGCGTACATGGCGTACGTCGACCATTGGCCGTACCCGCTACAACGCAGTAGATCGGACTTTTTGCGACGCCATCAACTTTTACCCTGGCAAAAAAAAGGGCGGCACCCCTGTGCCGCCCCAGTATACCCTGTTTCTCTTCCGGGGTCACATGATGGTCTGCACCGCCGTGCCGGCAAAGGCGATGATCTTGGACGGAAAGGCACCCATGAGCAGAATGATCAGGACCAGGAGGACCCCGGTGAACCGGGTGAGACCGTCGATCTCCACCGAGGGTCGCTCCTCCGGATCAGCGGTATAGGCGGCCTTGATCACCAGCAGGTAATAATAGATCGCGATACCGGCATTGACAGCGGCCAGGGTGACCAGAACGATGTGGCCCTCCCGCAGCGCACCGGCAAGGAACATGAATTCACCCATGAAGCCGACCATGGGCGGGATACCGGCCAGGGCAAAGAGCCCCACCGCCAGGACAAAGGCCAGCATGGGCTGGCGCCTGTGCAGGCCGTTCAGGTCGGAGATCTCCAGGTTCTCGCCGTTGGCAGAGACATTGGCCAGCACCATGTAGCAGGCGATGTTCATGAACACGTAACCGGCGATGTAGTACATGACCGTGGCATAGCCGCTCACCTTCAGCGTCAGCAGGCCGAGAAGGATGAAGCCGGCATGGGCGATACCCGAGTAGCCGAGCATGCGCTTGACATCGGTCTGCACCAGGGCACAGAGGTTGCCGTAGAACATGGAACAGATCGCAAGCACCATGAGCAGGCCGACCAGGATGTCGGCATGACCGGGCAGGAGGATGACAAAGCGGATCAGCAGGGCCACGGCCCCGAGCTTGGGCACGGTGGCGACAAAGGCCGTGGTCTCGTTGGAGGCCCCCTGGTAGATATCAGGAACCCAGAAATGCATGGGAAAGATGGCCAGCTTGTAGAAAAAGCCGGCCAGGACCATGACCACGGCGAAAAAGGCTGCCGGCTGGCTGCTGACCTTCTGCAGGCCGGTGACGATATCCGTGAGATAGGTGGTGCCGGTGAGGCCGTAGATATAACTCATGCCGTAGAGCATGCAGCCGGTGGCAAAGACGCCGAACAGGATGTACTTGATACCGGCCTCCATCTGCATCCGCAGCCCCTTGCGATCGCTGCGCATGGGCACCATCAGGTAGAGGGCAAAGGACGAAAGCTCCAGGGAGACAAACAGGGTGATCAGTTCCACCGAACTGACCAGCGACATCAGGCCCAGGCAGCTGAGGAAGAGGAACATGTAGTATTCGGGCCGGATCTCCAGTTCGATATCCTTCAGGTTCTGACCGGCGATGAGAACAAAGACCAGCCCCATGCTGATCACCAGCTTGAAGAACTGGCTGAAGAGGTCGACCCGGTAGGCCCCCATGAAGACCGAGCCCTGGTCATTGAGGGTGATCAGCGAACAGATGAAGGTGACGATACCGAAGGCAACTGCGGTATTCCTGGTCTGGACACCGTCCAGCTGCTTGCTGAGACTGAGGCCGAAAAAGGCCACGGCAGCGGACAGAAGCGTTAATTCGGGTAGAATAGCCATTTGGTATTCCTTTCCTTGGATTTGCCGGAAAATCTGATGAGTCTGTCGAGTCTAGGCCCGTTGTTCTCTCCACATGCAGTCAGGACTACTGCAGGATGATGGCCGCCACATTCGCCTGCTGCTGCCAGTCGTTCAACTGCTGGAGCAGATTGACCACCGAGGTATGCATGAGATCGATGAAGGGCTGTGGCCCGAGACCGATCCAGAAGACAAAGAAGAGAAACGGCGCCAGGGTGATGATCTCGCGAAACCCCAGGTCCTTGAGATAGGACTGGTCGGGATTGTCGGTGCCGCCCCAGATGATCTTCTGCAGCATGCGCAGCATATAGGCCGCAGCCAGGACAGTGCCGGGGATCGCGGCCAGGGCCAGCGGTTTGTTGACATCAAATGTCCCGGCCAGGACCAGAAACTCGCCGATGAACGAGTTGGTGCCGGGAAAGCCGAAGGACGAAAGCGAGAAAAAGGCGAGAAAGGTCACATACCAGGGCATGTATTTGCCCACACCGGTGGCGAGCCGCAACTCGCGGCTGTGGGTCCGCTCGTAGATCATACCCACGCAGAGGAACAGGGCCCCGGTGGTGACGCCGTGATTGATCATCTGCATGATGGCGCCTTCGACACCACGGGAATTGAGGATGAAGATGCCCAGTGTCACAAAACCCATGTGACCGACACTGGAATAGGCGACCAGTTTCTTCATATCGTGCTGGGCCAGAGCCGTGAAGCCGCCGTACATGATACCGGCGATGGAGAGCCAGAGGATGTAGGGCGCCAGAGTGAAGGTCGCCTCCGGGGTGATGGGCAGGCAGAAGCGGAGCATGCCGTAGGTTCCCATCTTCAGCAGCACCGAGGCCAGGATGACCGAACCGGCGGTGGGCGCCTCGACATGGGCGGCAGGCAGCCAGGTATGGAACGGAAACATGGGCACCTTGATGGCAAAGGCCAGAAAAAAGGCCAGGAAGACCAGGATCTGGAAGGTGGTGGAATAGTTCTGCCACATCATGTCCGGGATGAAGAAACTGCCGTTCTTCAGATAGAGGGCAATGATGGCGACCAGGAGGAAGACCGAGCCCGCCATGGTGTAGATGAAGAACTTGATGGAGGCATACTCCTTGCGCGGACCGCCCCAGACGGCGATCAGCAGGTACATGGGGATGAGCATGAACTCCCAGAAAACCCAGAAGAGCATGAAGTCCAGCGCCACGAACAGGCCGACCATGGAGACCTGCATGATCAGCAGGCAGATCATGAACTGGGTGACCCGGGTCTTGATGTAGCGCCAGGAGGCCAGCACGCAGAAGGGCATGATCAGTGTGGAGAGCAGCACCAGCAGGATGGAGATACCGTCAACCCCGAGGATATAGTTGATATGCCACTGGGGAATCCAGGTGTGCATCTCGGCGAACTGGTACTTGACGGTGGTGGTGTCGAAACCCGTAATCAGGGGGATGGAGACAACGGCCTCCACCGTGGTGACGGCCAGCGTCCACCAGCGGGCAAATCTCTCGCCGGAGAAGAAGAACATCACCACCGCACCGGCAAGCGGGAAGAAAATCAGGAAACTGAGCAGGGGAAACCCCTCTTTGAGTATCAGGCAGTCCATTCCCACAAGTCCTTTCAGTTAAGAGAGTTGGTAGAGAACATACGCTATCATCAGGACGGCAACGAAGGAGGCGGCGTAGTAGATCGTGTACTGAATCTGGCCGCTCTGCAGTGCCCGCAGCCTGCCGCCGACACCACGGACGCTGCGGGCAAACCCGTCGACCACCCCGTCGATGCCGTGCCAGTCGAACCAGCTCATGAAGAACGAGGTCGCCATCAGCAGCCGCAGACCGACGACCCGGTATGCCTCGCCCCAGGCGGTGTCAAACCACTGCAGGGGATTCTTGTCGATCCAGAGAAAGAGCCGGCCGCCCATGCGGTAGAACCAGTCCATGTCCAGACAGATCTTGTCCACCGGCTGCAGGTACTTCTTGAGCAGGAAGAAGGCCAGACCGGCAAAACCCATGATCTGCAGGGTCTCGGCCAGGTGATAGAGGGTATAGGGATTGTACTCCACCGGATAGGGCAGCATGGCGTAGAGGAATCCGGGAAAGGTGCCCACCAGGATGCAGAGGGTGGCGCCGGTGGCCATGGCCAGCATCATGTTCCAGGTCGGATCCTCGGCCCGCCTCCAGGTCGTCTCGCTGCAGTTGTTCCTGCCGAAGAAGAGAAAATAGGGCAGCTTGAGGCCATTGTACATGAAGGTGCCGGTGGCACCGAACATCAGGAGCCAGGCGGCCCAGTTGAGATGGGTCTCGAAACCGGCGCCGATGATCATCGACTTGGAGACATAGGCGGCAAAGAGCGGTGCCGCCGAGATCGACAGGCAGCCGACCATGGTGAAGACAAAGGTGGCCGGCATCTTTTTATAGAGCCCTCCCAGTTCGGTGAACTTGGTCTTGCCGGTCATGTAGAGCACGGAACCGGTGCCCATGAAGAGCAGGCTTTTGTAGAGGATATGGACCACGGCATGGGCCGTGGCCCCGTTGATGGCCAGCTCGGTGCCGATGCCGACACCGGCCACCATGTAGCCGACCTGGGAGACGATGGACCAGGCCAGCAGCTTGCGGATGTCATTCTCCATGACCGCGTAGATCACGCCGTAGAGCGCCATGATCACGCCGAGCAGGACCAGGATGTCCATGCCGGCACAGGCCCGGGCCAGGGTGTAGACCGCAGTCTTGGTGGTGAAGGCGCACATGAAGACCGCACCGTTGAACGAGGCCTCGGAATAGGCGTCGGGCAGCCAGGAGTGCATGGGCACCACCGCGGCGTTCAGGCCGAGGCCGATCATCATCAGCCAGGTATAGAGCTGGGGATGCTGGACGTCGAGCAGGGTGAAGGAAAGATCGCCCGTGGCCTGGTAGCGGAGCATGATGCCGAACAGCAGGATCACCCCGCCCACGGTATGGACCAGGAGGTAACGGTAGCCGCAGGCCAGCGACTGTCTGCGCCGCCGGAACCAGATCAGGAAGACCGAGGAAAAGGCCATCATCTCCCAGAAGAAGAACAGGGTCAGGCAGTCACCGCAATAGATGGTGCCCAGCGAGCCGGCGACATAGAACCAGGCGGCCATGTGCTCGGTGGCCTTCTCCACGTGCAGGCCGTAGAGGGTGCCGATGACGGCCATGAGCGCCATGATGAAGGCGAAGACCGAGGAGAGCTTGTCCACCCGGCCGAAAACGAGCTGCCAGTCCATGAACTGATAGACGCCGTACGTACCGGGATGGGCGCTGTTGACGAGCACCGCGGCCAGGCTGAGGAGCGGAACCAGGAAAAGATAGGGTTTCCTGAACGGCCCCCTGACAAAGGGCAGGATCAGTGCGCCGATCATCATGATGAGCGCCGGATGGGTGAAACTGCTAGTCATTCTTTTTTCCTCGTTGATCTACATTCATGGTAGATGATGCGCCCTGAAAGCGATTACTCGTCCTCGTCCACCTCGAGTATGGGCCGCTCATAGTAGTCCTCGTCAACCATGATCCCGGAACGGCCGTACCAGTAGGCGATGCCGATGATCACAGCCGCGGCGACAAACCCGAAGATGGACCAGAAAAAGGGGATACTCCGCTCCACCGCCGTATGGGCATGGCCCCGGTCGACCATGGAGGCAAAGACCACGATTGCTGCCAGCAGAAAGTAGCAGGCCCAGACAACGCACCGGAGGTGTTCCTGCAGGTATTCGATCAGTCTAATCATCCTGTCACCGCCTTGACGAACTGCATCATGAAGTTGGGATAGATACCGATGATCACGGACACGGTGGCCGCGATCAGAATGGGGATCAGCATGCTGAGCGGCGCCTCGCGGATACCGGTCTCGGTCTCGCCGGCGGGCCGCTTGCCGAAGAACGCCTTGTAGGCGACCGGCGCAAAATACCCGACATTGAGCACGGTGGAGGCGATCAGCACCAGGAGGATGCCGACCTGGTGCGCCTCCATGGAACCGACCAGCAGGTACCACTTGGTCACGAATCCGGCCACGGGCGGAGCGCCGATCATGGACAGGGAGGCGACGGCAAAGGCGCCGAAGGTAAACGGCATGGTCCGCCCCAGGCCACTCATCTCGGAGATGTTCTTCTTGTGGGTGGCCACGTAGATGGCGCCGGCCACGAAGAAGAGGGTGATCTTGGAAAAGGCGTGGTTGACGATATGGATCAGGCCGCCGTCGATGGAATGCGGAGTGAGCAGCGCCACGCCGAGGATGATGTAGGAAAGCTGACTGACGGTGGAATAGGCGAGCCGGCTCTTGAGATTATCCTTGGACAGCGCGATCACCGAGGCCATGATGATGGTGAAGCTGACAAAGTAGGCCGTGGGAATCCCCAGGTTGAGCGCGTTCATGGTGTCGACGCCGAACACGTAGAGCATGGTGCGGGTGGTGCAGAAGACACCGACCTTGACCACGGCCACCGCATGGAGCAGCGCGGAGACCGGGGTCGGTGCGACCATGGCCCCCGGCAGCCAGTGGTGGAGCGGCATGATGCCGTTCTTGGCAAAGCCGAAGATACAGAAGACATAGAGCATGATCACCACCCAGGACTTGGTATCGGTGGGCAGCATGCCGGTGAAGATGTTGTGCGGAAAATCCAGGTTGCCGACCAGGACATAGATCAGGATCAGTGCCGGCAGCAGGAAGAGCTTGGCCGTAGTGGTCAGGTAGATGATGTACTTGCGGGCCCCCATGTAGCCCTCCTCGTCCTGGTGATGCGCGACCAGCGGGTAGGTGCAGACCGAGACGATCTCGTAGAAGAGGTAGAGGGTGAACAGGTTGTCGGAAAGGGCCACACCGATGGCACCGAAGATGGCCAGGGCGAAACAGGCATTGAAGCGGGTCTGGGCATGTTCCTTGAGACCGCGCATGTACCCCATGGAGTAGAAGACCGCGATCATCCACAGGGACGAGGCCACCATGGCGAAGATCATGGAAAATCCGTCGGCACGCAGGGTCACGGACAGGCCCGGCAGGATGTCGAAGATCCGGTAATAGAGGACCTTGCCGTGCAGGACACCGGGGATGAAGGAGAGGACAATGATGAACAGGAGAATGGATGAACACGAAGAGATAAACTCCCGCAGGTTGGGATGGTTCTTCATGGTCATCACAACCAGGCTGCCGAACAGCGGTATCATGACCGCCAGCAGGAGGTTGGAATTCTCGACAATGTTTGCGGTGGTGGAAACAGCGTCCATAATCTTTCCCTTACCGTGAAGGTGCCCGCGGAATGACTCCGTGGTTACAAAGGCTTGAAAAAACTCGTTCCTATCCGGCAACCTGCCCCGGGAACCGGAGCCTAACCGTGCAGATCAACGATATCTTCCGTGTCGATGCTCTTGTAGTTGCGATAGACCGCAATCACGATACTGACAGCGATGGCGGCCTCGGCGGCGGCAATGGCCATGATGAACAGGGTGAATATCTGGCCGACGGCCGGATCCGGGGCCGTGAACCGGTTGAAGGCCATGAAGTTGACCGAGGCTGCGGCCAGGACCAGCTCCGAGGAGATCAGCATGCCGATGATGGTCCGGCGGGACACCAGACCGTAGATGCCGAATCCGAACAGCAGGGCGCCGACTACGAGATAGGTATTGAGACAGTTGTAGAGATTGAGCAGATGCATGGGATCAGTTCCTTCCTCTGCGCGCCAGGACCAGGGCGCCGATGATTGCGATCAAAAGGACTATGGAGATCAGCTCGAAGACCATGGAATGGCTGGTGAGCAGGACGGTACCGATGTGTTTCATGTCCGCCGATCCCTCGCGGGGAAAGACCTGCCACGGCGTCCGGATGGCCAGAACCGTAAGAGCGGCGAACAGGAGAGCGCCGGTGGCAAATCCCAGGGGACCGGCCAGGGCCGAGATACGTCTGCCCGGCAGGTCACCCTCCTCCGGGGTCGCCATCATGATGGCAAAGGCGATAAGGATGGCGACGGCACCGACATAGATCAGCATCTGCATCATGGCGACAAAGGGGGCCAGCAGGAAGTAGTACATCCCGGCCACGCCGGTGAAACAGAGGGCGAGTCCCGCGACGCTGCGCACCAGCCGCCTGGCGCAGGTGGCCACCAGGGCGCCGGCGACGATCAGGCCGATGGTGACCAGAAAAATCAGGCCCACAAAGCCCTCGGCTGAAAAGAGCGACGGATTTGCCGATGTCTGGCAGATAAATTCTTGCATCAGCCCTGTTCCTCCAGTCGTTTGAGAAGATCGAACACGTAATCTTCCTTCCTGGTGCTGGCCAGGTTGTAGTCCTTGGAAAACCGGATCGCACCGAAGTTACAGCTCTCGATGCAGGAACCGCACAGGCTGCACTTGGTGAAATCAAGCTCGTACTTGGTCAGCACCTTTTTCTTTTCTCCCTCCGGCTTTTTGCCCACCAGCGAGATGCAGCCCGACGGGCAGGAGCGCATGCACATGCCGCAGCAGATACACTTGGGTTTGCCGGTCTTCTCGTTCTTCACCAGCTCGATGTGACCGCGGTAGCGCTCCGGAATCTCCGGGACCTCCCACGGATACTGCATGGTGATGACCGGCTTGAAGAACTCCCTCGCCGTGATGGAGAGCCCGATGGCAAGGCTCTTGGCGCCACCGAACACATCGTTCCAGTATGCACTCATAATCAGAACACCTTGATAAATGCGGCTGTGACCAGCAGGTTAACCATTGAGAAAGGAATGAGGATCTTCCAGGACAGGTTCAGCAGCTTGTAGACCTGGGTCCTGGGATAGGTCCAGCGCACCCAGATGAAGGTGAAGATCAGAATGTAGATCTTGATCAGGAACCACCAGACACCGGGAAACAGGCCAAAGGGGCAGCTCCAGCCGCCCAGGAAGAGGATGGTGGTGAGACAGGCGCCGACAACGATATTGAGATACTCGCCCATCATGAAGAGGCCGAATCCCATGGAGCCGTACTCGGTCATGAAACCGGCGATCAGCTCGCTCTCGGCCTCGGCCATGTCAAAGGGCGCCCGGTTGGTCTCGGCCACCGAACAGATGAAGAAGATGAGAAAGGACACCGGCATGAAGATCGACTTGTCGAAGCGGAAGATGTTCCAGTGCCAGAATCCGCCCTGCTGGTCCATGGCGATGTCCTGCAGGTTCATGGAGCCGGTGATCATGACGATGGTGATCACGGTGAGGAGCATGGGGATCTCGTAGGCCAGGTTCTGGGACACGGCGCGGGCCGCCGAGATGACCGCATACTTGTTGGCCGAGGCCCAGCCGCCGATGAGGATGGCGATCATGCCGATGGAGGCCAGGGCAAAGAGCATGAGCACGGACAGCTCCACGGCCCGGCCCTGGATGTTGTCGGAAAACGGGATCACCACCATGGAGGTGAGCGCCGGGATCATGGCCAGGATCGGCGCGATCCGGAACAGGATTTGGTCCACTCCCTCGGGCACAAGGAGCTGCTTGGTCATCAGCTTGAGACCGTCGGCCAGCGGCTGGAGCAGACCGTGGAAGCCGACCTCCATGGGACCGGTCCGCCGCTGGATGCGGCCGGCGCCTTTGCGCTCGCACCAGCCCAGGTAGGCGGCGTTGAGACCGGCAAAGGCCATGAAGCAGACGAGGTAGATGATGGGGCGCCAGATACTTGTATCCATAATTATTCCTTTCCCCCTAGCGATCGATCTCGGGAATGACCAGGTCCAGGCTGCCCATGAAGGCCAGGGCATCGGCCAGGAGCATGCCCTCGGCGACCTCGCCGAACAGGCTCAGGTTGGAGAACGTGGGCGAGCGCAGCTTGAGGCGGTAGGCGGACTTGCCGCCGTCGCAGACCAGGCGGCAGCCGAAGGCGCCGCGAGCCGCCTCCACGGCGGCGTAGTAGTCACCGGCCGCCGGTTTGAGGATCTTGGGCACCTTCTTGGCCTTGACCGGACCGTCGGGCAGCTTGTCCAGGGCCTGTTCGATGATCCGCAAGGACTGCTCGATCTCGTCCATGCGTACCATGTAGCGGGCCATGGAGTCGCACTCGGTGTAGACCGGGACATCAAAATCGAACTCGGGATAGACCGAGTAGGGCTCGTTCTTGCGCACGTCGTAGTTGATGCCGGAACCGCGGGCCACCGGGCCGGTGGCGCCGTACTTGCGGCACTGCTCCGGGGTGATGAAGCCGATGTCCTTCAGCCGCTTGATCAGGATGATGTTGTGGGTGACCAGGTCGTGGTACATGCGCGGCAGCCGGGAGCGGAGCCGCTTGATGAAGTCACGGGTTCCGGCGATGAATTCATCGTCGATGTCATTGTAGACGCCGCCGAACCGGAAGTAGCAGTAGGTGAGCCGGGAACCGGTGATCCGCTCCAGCAGATCGAGGATCCGTTCACGGTCATCAAAGGCATAGAGCAGCGGGGTAAAGCCGCCGAGATCAAGCAGAAAGGCCGCCCACCAGAGCAGGTGGCTGGAGAGCCGGTTCAGCTCGACGGTGATGACGCGGATATACTCGGCCCGCTCCGGCACCTCGATGCCGGCGGCCCGCTCCACGGCCAGCACGTAGCCGTGGTTGTAGGCAAGGGCATGCAGGTAGTCCATGCGGGCGGTGTTGGGCATGAACTGGGCAAAGCTGCCCGCCTCGGCCATCTTCTCGTGCATGCGGTGGATGTAACCGAGCACCGGCTCGGCCTTGACGATGTACTCGCCATCCATGGTCAGTTTGACCCGCAGGACACCATGGGTCGCGGGATGCTGGGGACCGAGATTGAGAACAAAGACCTCGTCGGGTCTGCATTGAATCGGGACGGTCATGGCGTGAAGTCCTTTAAGAGAGGGTGGAAATCCGCGTCTTCAGGAAGAAGAAGCGGCTCCAGGTAAGGATGCCCCTGGAACTTGATACCAAAGAAATCATGGGTCTCCCGCTCGTGCCAGTTGGCACCCGGATGGATCTCCGAGATGGTCGGGATCTCCGGGTTGGCACGGGGGATGAACGTCCTGACGACGACCCGGCATGGATCCGGTCCGGTCTGGTTGTAATCGTAGATCACCTCCATCCGGTCCTCCTTGATCCAGTCCACGCCGGTGATCGCCTCCAGGAAAAAGCCTGCCTCGTCCATGATCCCGGCGGCCTCCACGACCTGTTCCGGATCGCAGAGCACGTCAAGATGTGTCCCCCTGGCAGCATGGTCGGTCACCAGCACCCCGTTTTCCCGCGGCCCCTCCTCGGCCGGTTCTTCCTCCTTCGCAGGTGCGGCAGGCTCGGCCGCCGTCTCCTCACCCCCGGCGGCCTCCCCTGCTTCCTCCGTTGATGCCGTATCTTCAGCCGTGGCATCGGTATCAGCCTCTGCTCCGGCTGCGGCCTCGGCATCGGCTGCGGCCTCCGCCTCTGCCTCGGCGGCGGCCTGTTCGGGAAAAAGCTGCAACAGTGCTTTCCTGGTCTCTTCTACAATACTCATCAATCCATCCCGCTGTTCTGTGACGATCTTCCGCCCCGCCCGGCCCTGCAGCACCAGGACGGCCGGACGATCAGGGTTATCCCGTGACCTGGCCGGGCTGCCGGCGCGGCCAGCGGCGCTTGCCGGTGATCTTCTCCTCCAGGGTCATGATCCCCTCGAGCAGGGCCTCGGGCCGGGGCGGACAACCGGGGATATAGACATCCACGGGCAGGAACTGGTCCGCGCCCTCCACCACGTTGTAATTTCCCTTGAACTTGAACGGTCCGCCGGAGATGGCGCAGTTGCCCATGGCGATCACCCACTTGGGCTCGGGCATCTGGTCATAGAGGGTCTTGACGCCGGGTTCCATCTTTCTGGTGATGGTGCCGGCGACGATCATGACATCCGACTGCCTTGGCGAGGGCCGGAAAACCTCGGCGCCGAAACGGGAGATATCAAACCTGGAACCGCCGGTACACATCATCTCGATGGCACAGCAGGCCAGGCCGAAGGTCATCGGCCAGAGCGAATTGGCACGACAGAGATTGAGCAGCTTGTCGAGTTCGGCAAAATGAACTATTGATGAAGGTACTTTTTCGGTTCCCACTTGAAGACTCCTTTCACCCAGGCGTAGACTACGGCCAGCGACAGGATGCCGACAAAGATCAGCACCTCGACAAAATCGCGGACCACGAATTGGGGGCTGTTGTAGGCGACAGCCACCGGAAAGAGAAACAGGACATCAACATCAAAGGCCAGAAAGATCAGGGCATACAGGTAATAGATGATGCCGAAGCGGATCCAGGCACTGCCGATGGGCGCCATGCCGCATTCGATGAACTGGCGGGTCTTGTCCGTTACGTTACGCGTGTGGGAGGACGGGCTGAGGAGTTTGACGATGATGATGGGGCCAATGCCGAACAGGAGGGCACCGATGAGGAAGATGGTAACGTAGATGATGTTGGTCAGAATCTGCTGATCCATCGTGTCTCTCCGTTGTACCGTGCGATCATCCGGGAAAGGCTGCCGTCCGGATGATCTTCATCGTCTGTCATGACCGGGCCATGGAAACCCTGCACCGGTCGCGATTGATCAGTGGCTTGCGTCAGGCATTGACCGCCGCAACATAAACCCAAATGATGAAACGTATCAGGATTTGTTGTGCACACTACTTAAGCAGGCGGGTACTTGTCAACAAAAAATGAACCTTCATTCATTTTTCCTGGTCGACGCAATACGGCCCCTGCCGGGAAATAAATTGACCGTTTCACAGTACATGGTACTCTGCAGCAGAACAATGGCGAAATTCTGATAGGTACCACAAAATTTTCTGATGGACCGGCATGGCTGGGACCAGATTATCAGTAAGCGCGCACAGGGCCGCACCGAGTCTTCGCTTACCTGCCGGCCAGCCACGATCACGCAGAGCCGGCGCACTGCTGAACGTTTACCCAAAGTATCGGTATTTTCAGGGGATTGCCGATAGCGGTGAACGAATACGGATAATTACCTGCCTGCGTTAGCCGCACAGTGGTATTTTTTGAATTTTCGTGAAAATTCAGCGGGCACCAGAGGTGGATGATCACGGCCGGTATGCACCCCCGCAGGCCGCCTCATCGTCAAGAGCCAGGACTCCTGCCCCCTGGCACCTGGAACCTGGCACCTGGCACCTGATTTTCTGACAAAAGGAGAACCACAACCAGATGGCTATCACACTGAGACAACTGGAAATATTCATCGCAGTCGCAGAGACCCAGCAGGTCACCCGGGCCAGCAAAAAACTCTTTCTCACCCAGTCCGCGGTCAGCATGGCCCTGGGAGAGCTGGAGAACCAGCTGGGCGGTCCGCTCTTTGACCGCCACGGCCGCAGCCTGTTGCTCAACGACCGGGGCCGTTACCTGCTGCCGCTCTCCAAGGAGATCCTCTACCAGGTGGGCAACGTGGAGGCCATGCTCACCGAGCAGCGGGACGTGGTGGCCGGATCGCTGGAGATCGTCGCCTCCTCCACCATCGGCAACTATGTGCTTCCCTACCTGGTGGGCGCCTTCATGCGTCTTCACCCGGAGGCCCACATCAACATGCTGGTTTCCAACACCCGGCGGGCGGAACAGCTCGTCTCCAGCGGCGAGGCCGACCTGGGATTCGTGGAGGGCGGAATCAGTGTGGATACGGTGCGGGCCGTTCCCTGGTTCGAGGATGAGCTGGCGATCATCGTCCATCCCACCCACAGGCTGGCCAGACAGTCAGTGTTCCGTGTCCCTGACGATCTCAAGGAGACCACCTGGGTCATGCGGGAGGAGGGATCGGGAACAGCGGAGATCTTCAGGAAAAAACTGGGCCGGCATGCCTCGCTGCTCAAGGTGGTCACCAAGATGGGGCACACCGAGGCCATCAAGAAGGCGGTGGAATCCGGGGTTGGCGCGGCCTGCCTCTCGGTGCTGACCGTCTGCCGGGAAACGGAACAGGGATGGCTCAAGAGCCTGCCCATCGAGGGCATCAACATGCAGCGACAGCTGCGCATCATCAAGCACCGGGAAAAGGTCACCACCCGGCTGATGGACGAATTCCTGAGTTTCTGCGAGGTGATAACGGAGTGCGGCCTGGGCCGGGAGTGCCTCTCCTCGCCGTGGAAGCTGCAGACACTCCTGGCCCAGTACAACGCGGAAAAGGAACAGGCCGAACAGTCCTGACCTGCTACTCGAGGGCGGCCAGGGCCGTCCTGATCCGCTCCATGCCCTCCTGGATCACCTCCATGGAGGTGGCAAAGGAGAAGCGGACAAAATCATCGGCCCCGAACGCGGCACCGGGCACGCTGGCCACCCTGGCCTCGTCGAGAAAGTAGTCGGCCATGGCCACCGAGCCCTCGATCCTGCGGCCCTTGAACGAACGGCCATAGTAGGCCGAGAAGTTGGGAAACACGTAAAAGGCGCCCCGGGGATCGACACAGGTGACGCCGTCGATGGACCGGAGATCCCGGACAAAGAAATCACGCCGTTCCACAAAGGCCTTCTTCATGATGCCGGGAAAATCCTGGGGACCGGTGAGGGCGGCCAGGGCCGCATACTGGGACGGGGCGCAGGGGTTGGAGGTGGACTGGCTCTGGATCTTGTTCATGGCCTTGATGATGTACTCGGGGCCGGCACAGTAGCCGATCCGCCAGCCGGTCATGGCAAAGGACTTGGACACGCCGTTGAGGATGATGGTCTGCTCCCGCATGCGCGGCTCCACGTCGAGGATGTGCGGCAGCGGCCCGTCGCCGTAGGTGATGGTCTCGTAGATATCGTCGCTCACCACCAGCCAGTTCCGTTCAAGTGCCATATCGGCCACTGCCCGCAGGGCGGCCTCCGAAAAGACCGAACCGGTGGGATTGGAGGGGCTGTTGAGAAAGATGGCCCGGGTCCGGTCGGTGGCCGCCGCGGCCAGGGTCTCCGGATTGAGATCAAAGTCCATGCCCTCGTCCAGGCCCACCTCCACCGGCACCCCGCCGGCCAGCTGTACCATGGGCGGATAGGAGACCCAGTAGGGTGCCGGCACCAGGACCTCGTCACCGGGATTGAGGATGGCCTGGAAGATATTGTACAGGCCGTGCTTGCCGCCGCAGCAGACCTGGATCTGGTCCGGGGTATACTCCCAGCCGTGGTCCTCGCGGAACCGGTCGCAGACCGCCTGCCGCAGCTCCGGAATGCCGGGGACCGCGGTGTAGCGGGTATGGCCGTCGTCAATGGCCTTCTTGCCCGCCTCGCGGACATGGGCCGGGGTGTCGAAATCGGGCTCGCCGACACTGAAATTCAGGATATCTGCACCGGCCGCCTTGAGCGCCTTTGCCTTGGCGTTCACCGCCAGGGTGGGAGAGGGCGGGACCTGAAGGACCCGGTCTGCAAGGGTGATCTTCTCGTGAGCCATGGCTGCTTCCTCGTTGTTGGTCAGGGAAAAGACTGGATAGTGTCATCAGTAACACCGGTCCGGTCTGCTGTAGCGCAATCCCGGCAATTATTCAACACCAATCTGCAGGTAAGCGCTCACGGCTCCTCGTACACCGGGCAGGGCCGGCCGGGATCATAGTCCCTGTAGGCCGGATCATTGTAGTCGGTATGGCACTGCAGACAGAGGCCGACGCGCAGGATACGCTCCAGTTCCTCCCTGTTGAACGGCCGCAGATCCCTGCGGGAACCATGCTGGAGCGGTTTGCCGTCGATGGTGACAAAGGCGTCCATGGGCACGGTCCTGCCCTCCAGGGTATCCACGCCCCGACCCACCGGCACAAAGCTCCATTTGCCATCCCGGCGTACCACGGTTCCCTCTCCCAGGCCCACGGTCTTTGGTGAGGCATGACAGTCCTGACAGCTCCTGCCACCGGCCTGGGTGGTGTGGGGGCTGATGGCCGCCATGGTGAAGCGGTTGAAACCGCCTTCCACCTCTCCTTCCTTGTTCACCAGGGTGACAACGTCCTGGCAGCCGGGGGTGACGATCACCACCCGTTCACCCCAGACCGCGAGCATGGGGCGCTCGTAGCGGATGTAGGACCTCCCCTCCTCCCACCAGCCCGGTGTTTCCTCCAGGGTCAGCTTGTCGAGATGGGTCTCGGAGGCGTCGCGCTTGGCATGGCAGCCGTAACACTGGGGCACCCAGGTCGAATGACAGGCATCGCAGGCGATGCGCCGGTGCCCCGGGTAGAGACAGACCTCCTTTTTCGGTGGCCGCACCGGGTGGGCCTTGCCGTCAAGACGACCAGTCAGGACATAGCCGTCCCCCTTCCTGGTGATGTTGGTCATCTCGTGCCCCTTACGGGTCTTTGCCGGCGGATCGGCATGACAGACCGTGCAGGAGATCTCGAGCTGATCCTCGTAATGGGCATAGGAGGTGCCGTCGCCCATGATCTCGTCCCGGGTGTGGCAGTCGATACAGCTCATTCCCTTGCGATGGTGGACATCCTCGGCGATCTTCAGGTAGAACCGGTCACCGGGCAGACGCTGCGAAGAGAGCCGCCCCCTCTCGTAGGGGGTGCCGTAGCCCTCGGACTCGAAGATCCCGGTATAGGAGAGGCCGATGCGTCCGGAGCGGTTGTGGCAGCGGATGCAGTTTTTCTCCGGCACTTTTTTGATGATCAGGGGGTGGGGTTTCTTTTTCTTCTTTTCGTCCGTTTCCGCTGCCGGCTGCTCATCCTCCCCGTCGCTGAAGAGTTGCCCGGCATCTGCGCGGCCCTCGTCCGGCAGGACATGGTGGCAGGCCGTGCAGCCTCCGCCTTTTTCATTGAAAAAAGCCGGGGCCTGCGGCAGGTCGTTCTTCTGTTTCCAGAGATGGCAGGTGGCGCAGAGCTTGCGGAAATAATCCAGGGCCAGGGAGGTCTCGCCGCTGGCCATGAGCTTTTCCACCGTCAGGTCACTGTCCTGGGTCTCCCGCTCCCCCCAGTAATAGAGCAGGGTGGAGAGGATCCCCCGGTTGGTGGCCATGAGCGAGTTCTTCACCTTGTGCACGTCCGCCGGATGACAGCCCTCCACGCCGCAGGTCCTGTCCACCACCCGCAGGTCGCCGGGGTTGAGCACCATGCCGGCGTGGGCCTTTTCCTTGTCCACGGCCATGGCATCCCCCAGGTGGCAGGGCGAACAGCCAAGGACACTGCTGTCATGGGCCCGGTCGAGCTTTTCCGTGGTGTGGCAGAACAGGCACATTTCCACGTAGCCCGCCGTGGTGACCGGCAGCTGCCCGGGCCGCTTCGTTCCCTGTTCCCGGAAGAGAAGATATCCGGCCAGGAGAATGGCAAAAGGTATCACCACCAGGGCGGCGATGATCTTTCGGGGTGGAGTGGTCATGGCAAGCAGGAAGTGGTGTGAAAAGGGTGTGCGGCAGGTAACAGATCAGGTACAAGTACCGGTGAGCAACCCCTCACGGGATGACTAACCATCGGTTTTCCCGGGCACAACAGTGTAAGCGCTCTCAGGGGCCGCAGATTCGGAGTCTACGCTTACCTGTGCAGGCGTGTCTGACCGCAGGTAAGCGACCGCAGGGAGACTCCGACAGCCTGCCTGTGCGGGCAGGCACGACCGTGCAAAGAGGTAAGCGGAGCACAGCGTAGACTCCGTGCGGCTCCTGCAAGCGCTTACCGGTGAGCTGTTCTGACTACCCGGCAAATCCCTGGGCCACGGGATAGCGCCGACCGTAACCAAAGGCCTTGGAGGTCACCTTGATCCCCAGCGGCGCCTGTTGACGCTTGAACTCGTTGACCCTGATCCTCCTGACCACATCTTCCACGGTCCGGCGGTCAAATCCGCGACCGACGATCTCGTCGATCCCGAGCTGCTCTTCCAGGTAGGCGGCCAGGATCGGGTCCAGGATCTCGTAGGGCGGCAGGTCGTCCTGGTCGAGCTGGCCCGGCTTGAGCTCCGCGGTGGGCGGCCTGGTGAGGATCCGCCCGGGAATCACCTGCCGCTCCCGGTTCAGGTGCCGGGCAAGTTCATATACCATAACCTTGGGCACGTCGGCAAGTACGGCCAGGCCGCCGCTCATGTCACCGTACAGCGTACAGTAGCCCACGGCCATCTCGGACTTGTTGCCCGTGGCCAGGAGCAGGCTGCCGAACTTGTTGGACAGGGCCATGAGCAGATTGCCGCGGATGCGGGCCTGCAGGTTCTGTTCGGTCACGTCCTCGTCGCGACCGGCAAAGAGCGGCGCCAGGATATCCCCGTAGGCGCGCATGGCCGGCTCGATGGGCATGAGCCGGAAAGCGCAGCCGAGATTGGCCGCCAGCTGACGGGCGTCCTCCACGCTGGCCTCCGAGGTATAGGGCGACGGCAGGGAAACGCAGAGCACGTTCTCCGGCCCCAGGGCCCGGCAGGCGATGGCAGCGGTGACCGCGGAATCGATACCGCCGGAGAGCCCCAGCACCGCCTGGCCGAAACCGGTCTTGTGCAGGTAGTCCCGAAGCCCGAGGACCAGGGCCGCAAGTACCTGGCCGATGGAGTCCGGTTCGGGCTCGCGACCGCCTGCGACCTTCCAGGTGCCGGTCTCGACAAAGAGCAGGTGCTCGTCAAACCCGCAGGCGGCGCCCGTGACGCTGCCGGTTGCATCAACCACCATGGAATGGCCGTCAAAGACCAGGCTGTCCTGACCGCCCACCTGGTTGACGTACAGCAGGGGCAGATGGTGCTGACGACAGATGCGGGCAAAGAGATGCCGCCGTTCGGCCAGCTTGCCGTGATGGAAGGGCGAGGCCGAGATGTTGACCAGGAAGTCGAGCTCGGGACAACCGCTCTTCAGATCAGCCACCGGATTGCGGGCATAGGGGGAGTTCTCGACCCAGATGTCCTCGCACACCGTGAGCCCGAAGTGGAGCCCGTCCAGGACCACCACTGTCGAGGCGTCGCCCGGCTCGAAATACCTGGCCTCGTCAAAGACATCATAGGTGGGAAGAAGCTGCTTGCGGGCCCGGAACACCACCCGGCCCTTATCGATGCAGAGGGCCGAGTTGAAGAGCGGTTTGCCCGGCCCGGGACACCGCTCAAGCCCGCCGACGATACAGGCGGTACCATTGACGCGGCCGACCAGATCGGCCAGGGCTCGGTCATGGGCCTCGACAAAGGCAGGCCGCTCCAGCAGGTCCCGGGGCGGGTAGCCGCAGAGGGCCAGCTCGGGAAAGATGACCAGGCGGCAGCCGGCCTGTCCGGCCCGGTCGATGCGGTCCAGGACCATGGCCAGATTCTGTTCAAAGGCGCCTATCAGGGGATTGGTCTGGGCAAGGGCTATCTTCACGGTTTCTGCATGCGGACAGGGATGACCACACGGGTCGATAATTCGTAACAGTTCACCGCGATCGGCAACTGCCTTGAATTGCAGGTGCTTTCACAAAAAAAAGGCCCGGCAGGAAAGCCTGCCGGGCCGAAACCGCCTGCTGGTCAATCAGACCTTCTGCACCTTGGCGGCAGCCGGTCCCTTGGGACCGTCAACGATCTCGAACTCGACATTGTCGCCTTCATTGAGTGTCTTGAACCCGGTGCCCTCGATGGCGGAATAATGAACAAAAACGTCCTTGCCCTGTTCCTGCTCGATGAAACCGAACCCCTTCGACTCGTTAAACCACTTGACTGTTCCTTTTAACATTGCTCCCTTGTTCTCCTTGTGATGGGCTGAATGTTTTGGGCGCGTAAGGCTACACGGGTAAAAATGAAGACCACACAAACAGGTGCCGACGTTTTTTACTGCAATACAGCACTACGCAATTTACTCATGCGCTTTTCTTACCAGAAAAAAGATGGAAATCCAAGGGAATTTTACCAGAAAATCAGGGGACAGGTGTCAGTGGATGCGGGTGGTGCGGATGGGCCGGCGCCGTTCCCTGCCGAGATGAAAGACCACCTCGGTCCCCTGGCCCGGTCTGGAGGCGATGGTCACCCTGCCCCGCTGCTCCTCCAGGATCCGTTCGGCCAGGGTCAGGCCCATGCCCACATGCCGGGTCTTGTTGGAAAAGAAATGGGAAAAGACATGGTCCAGATGTTCGGCCGCGATCCCGCACCCCCGGTCCCTGACCGCCATGGTACAGGGGAGGTCGTCACCCTCGTTCCAGGCGACCCGGAAGCAGACCGGCCGCAGACCTTCTCCCTGCCGGTAGGACTCGCAGGCATTGTCCACCACCGCTGCCAGGGCCTCCAGCAGGAGCGGCAGGTCGATGAGCAGGGAATGGCCGGACAACTCCTCCGGATCATACTCGGCAACCCAGGTACACCCCTTTGCCGCAACCCTGGGCAGGAGGTATTCCTCGGCGACGCGGATCAGCCTGACCAGGGACATCTTTTCCGGCCTGGGCCGCGGCAGCCGGATGAAATGATGCAGGGTCTCGAGCAGGGCCTCGAGCCGCTCCGCCTCGCGGACAATGGCCCGCACCTTGCGGCGGTCATCGCACCGGTCCTCCAGGCGGCGGGCAAAACCGCCGATGACCTGGACCGGATTCCTGATCTGATGGCTGATATCATCCACCAGACGACCGAGAAAGGCCACCCGCTCCGACCGTCGCAGGGACCGCTCCAGCGACTTGACGTGGGTGATGTCGTGAATGGCGAAGGCCATGCCCTCCTGCTGATTGTCCCAGTGGAAGAGGGTTCCGGAGAGCAGCCCCAGGAAGGAAGTGCCGTCCAGGCGCCGCAGCATGGCCTCGGTCTCGAATTCCTGTTGCCGACGGATCTGTTCCAGGAAATTGCGGGCAAAGAGCTCCCGGTCCTCGGGCATGAAGATATCGGTGATGGCCATGCCGTCGAGCTCATGCCCGGCGGCCCGGAACATGGTGCGCATACGGCTGTTGGCAAAGATGATCCGCTGCCCGGAATCGATGACCAGAATGGCATTGTAGATGATATCGAGCAGGTCGCCGATCAGCTTCGGCATGTACTGGATTCTTCGCTGTTGCATCGTCTCCGGGGTCGGACGGGAAGCGGGCGGAAAAGAAGAGGCCGCTGCGGGGAAACATCACTATCATTAGCAGGTTGGCGAAGATCTGACAATAGCGGATCACGAAAAATCGTAAAAGTCCCGGCATTTCAAAATAGTTGCCGATAGCGGCGAACTGTTGCCCGGTTCCGGGCAACCCCTCACGGGATGACCGAGGATCGGTTTTTCCGAGCACAATGGTGCAGGGGCTCCCAGGGACCGCTTACGGAACCGGGGCTGACTATTCTTTCGTCTGTTGCCTGTTCCGAGCACGCTGGAAACGGCGGACAGCCCGGTTATGCTCCCTGAGGGTCCGGGAGAACTGATGGGTGCCGTCATTACGGGAGACGAAATAGAGGACATCCGAATCAGCGGGATGGAGGACCGCCACCAGGGCCGCCCGACCGGGATTGCAGATGGGGCCCGGCGGCAGGCCGGGTATTACATAGGTGTTGTAAGGAGTCCTTGTTCTGAGGTCCCGGCGGGTGAGATTGCCGTCGAAACCGGCAAGGCCGTAGATCACGGTGGGGTCGGACTGCAACCGCATGCCGCGGGCCAGGCGGTTGAGAAAGACCCGGGCGATGAGCGGCCGCTCGGCGGCTGCGGCGGTCTCCTTCTCGACAATGGAGGCCAGGGTGACCACCTGGTGCCGGCTGAGACCGGTATGGCTATCTTTTGCCAGCTCCTTCCAGACGGCGAGGAACCGGGAGACCATCATGGTCAGCACAAGACGTTCATCGGTGGCGCCCCGCTCCAGGACATAGGTGTCCGGGAAGAGATACCCCTCGAGGCCTGCCTCATCAAGGCCCAGGGAACGGATAAACTGCCTGTCCCTGGCCAGGGCGAGAAACCGGTCCGCATCGACCCAGTTCCGGGCGGCGAGAAACGAGGCCACCTGCTGGACGTTCCATCCCTCCGGCACCGTCACCCGGTGCCGCACCACCTCGCCCCGCTCCAGCAGATGGAGCAGCGCCAGCGGTGAAAGGCCCGGCGGCAGGCGGAACTCCCCGGCCCGCAACCGGCCGCCAAGCCCGGTGAGCCGGGCCAGGAGCGGAAAGCGAAGATCATCATCCAGGATTCCCGCGCCGGCAAGGAGGGTCGTTATCCGACGCACACCACTGCCCCTGGGAATACGGATCACCGTGGCCGTGTCGTAGGAGAGGGGCGTGTGGGCCCACGACCAGAACCAGCCGCCGGCGACCAGCGCGGCGACAAGGAGCAGAGCGGCGACCCACAGGGCAGAAAGACGCATCGTGACTCCGGCAGGAGCTGCCGCCGCTCCCTACTTGGCGCGGGACTTCTTCTTGCGGTTGTTCTTCCTTATCTTGCCCAGGGCAAGTCCGATGACCTCGTCCATGTGGCTGACCGGATGGAAGGTGATCTTCTTCCGCAGCTCCCCGGGGATATCCGTCAGGTCCTTCTTGTTCTCCTCCGGGATCACGATATGGGTGATACCGGCCCGCAGCGCGGCCAGGGCCTTTTCCTTGAGACCGCCGATGGGCAGGACCCGGCCGCGCAGGGTCACCTCACCGGTCATGGCCAGCCCCATCTTCACCGGCTGATCGAGAATCGCCGAATAGAGGGCCGTGGTCATGGTGATGCCGGCCGAGGGGCCGTCCTTGGGGATGGCGCCGGCCGGCACGTGGATGTGGATATCGATGGTGTCGAAATAGTCCGGCTCCACCCCGAGCTCCCTGTAGCGGCTCCGGCAGTAGCTGAGCGCCGCCTGGGCCGATTCCTTCATCACATCACCAAGCTGGCCGGTGAGTGTCAGCTTCCCCTTGCCGGGGAAGATGGAGGTCTCGATATGCAGCAGCTCGCCACCCACCTCGGTCCAGGCCAGGCCGACCACCAGACCCGGCTGGGCCAGGGTATCCAGCTCGGTCTCGGGCAGGTACCTGGGCGGTCCCAGGTAGCGGTGCAGGGTATTCTTCGAGACCGAATAGGGCCCCTTGCCGCCCTCGGCGATCTTGCGCGCGATCTTGCGGCAGATCTTGCCCAGCTCCCGCTCCAGGTTCCGCACCCCGGCCTCGTGGGTGTAGTTGCGGATAATGATCTCCAGGATCTTGTCGTCGAGCCGGATCTGGCTGGGCCTGAGCCCGTTCTCCCGGATCTGCCGCGGCAGAAGGTACTTGCGGGCAATGACCATCTTCTCCTCCTGGGTATAGCCGGAGAGCTGGATCACCTCCATGCGGTCCATGAGGGGACCGGGTATGGTGTCGGTCCGGTTGGCGGTGGTGATGAACATGACCTTGGAGAGATCAAAGGGCAGGTTCATGTAGTGGTCGGAGAAGGTGGCGTTCTGTTCCGGGTCCAGTACCTCGAGCAGGGCCGAGGAGGGGTCGCCCCGGTAATCGTCGCCGATCTTGTCGATCTCGTCCATCATGAAGACCGGGTTGTTGGTCTTGACGTTTTTCAATCCCTGCAGGATGCGGCCGGGCAGGGCACCGATATAGGTCCGCCGGTGGCCCCTGATCTCGGCCTCGTCCCGCATGCCGCCCAGGGAGAGGCGGTAGAACTTGCGGCCCATGGCCTTGGCGATGGCCTGGCCCAGCGAGGTCTTGCCCACACCGGGCGGCCCGACGAAGCAGATGATCGGTCCCTTGGTATCCTTGTTGAGCTTGCGGACCGCCAGGTACTCGAGAATACGTTCCTTGATCTTCTCCAGGCCGTAGTGATCCTCGTCCAGGACCCTGGCCGCGACCTTGAGGTCGAGCCGGTCCTTTGAGGATTTCTTCCACGGCAGGTCCAGGAACCACTCGAGATAGGTACGGACGATGGTGGCCTCGGAGGCATCCGGATGCATCATCTCCAGCCTCTTGAGCTGCTTGCGCGCCTCTTTCTTGGCATACTTGGGCATCCGTTTCTTTTTCAGCTTCCTGTGCAGTTCCTCGATCTCCTGGGAATAGGCGTCCTCGTCGCCCAACTCCCGCTTGAGGGCCTGGATCTGCTCGCGGAGGAAATATTCCCGCTGCGATCGTGACATCTCCTCCTTGGCATCGGACTGGATCTTGGCCTGGACCGTCGAGACCTCCAGTTCCTTGTGGAGGAGATCAGCCACCAGGCGCAGCCGCTCCACCGGATCCACGGTCTCGAGGATCTTCTGGGACTCCGAAATCTTGAGGCGCAGGTTGGACCCCACCAGGTCGGCCAGCCGGCCCGGCTCCTCGATGTTGTTGATGATCATCATCAGGTCGGAGGAGAGCATGCCCCGCAGGGACATGATCTTCTCGGTCTGCTCGCGCACGGTACGCATCAGGGCCTCGACCTCGACGGTGATCTCGGTGCTCTCCTGTTCCTCAACCAGCTCGATCTCCACCCGGTAGCAGGGATCGGTCTGGAGAAAGGAGCGGATCCTGGCCTTGGACAGGGCCTGGACCAGGACCTTGAGGCGGCCGTCTGGCAGCTTCAGGGTCCGCATGATCATCGAGACCATGCCCACCCGGTAGAGATCATCGGGCTCGGGATTGTCCCGGGTCGCATCCTTCTGGGTGACCAGCATGAGCAGCTTGTCGCCGTTCATGGCCTCGTTGACCGCCTCGATGGAGCCGGGCCGGCCCACAAACAGCGGTATGATCATATAATTGAACACCACCACGTCCCGCACCGCCATCATGGGCAGGGATTCGGGGATCTCGAGATCCTGGGTGTTTTCTCCGAAGTCATCCATGCTTGTGGACAACGAATCGTTAAATTCCACGTTTTTCTCCTCCTGTTCCGGTCCGGAACAACATACTTTTACAAAAAGTCCAGGTAATTCAAGGTAGTTGTCGTCAGCAGCAAACGGTCACTTCTTCGGTGCCGCGTCAGCAGCAGCTGCAGATGAAATGCTCGCCCCTCGGTGCTCTTTGCCGGCGGCTGCATGGACGTGACCGCCTCCGGATGCGGAGACATCGACCAACAGGTTGAAACAGGGACTTTTTCTGCAGAGACAAGGACTCCGGGCGTCGTATGGCCCGCACGATGGTCAAGAGAAGGTAAACATCACAGTCCCGGAAGTCAAGCCGGGGTATGAATGTAAACGCTCACAGGAGCCGCATCTTTGCACGGTCGTGCCTGCCCGCACAGGCAGGCTATCGGAGTCTCCCCACGGTCGCTTACCTGCGGTCAGGCACGCCTGCGCAAATCTGCGGCCCCTGAGAACGATTACACCATTGTGGTCGGGACCATTCCCTGCGCCTCCGGAGTCCGTACTGTCGGCGACAGTTTTTCCTTGAATAATTTCGAGGGGCTCAATATAGAGAAGGTATGCAGCCGCGGTTTCCGGCCCGGCCCCCGTCCGGACAGCGATCCGTACCGGATCTGCCACGGCGCCCGGAGACTGTCCCCGCCAACCTTGTTGTAACAGTTCACCGCTATCGGCAACCACCTGAAAACACCGATACTTTTACCCAACCTTTACCCAGCCCGGAGTCCCCATGTTTGACGCCGCATCCTTTTTCGACCTGAGTGATTTTGCCCACGCTGATATCTTCTCGGGCACAGAGCACGTCTGGGACGCTCTCAAGAACCT
>Ga0256833_1000322_pt1 | contig 38148 bp, 27 predicted proteins | sample 356284metaG_FD_190535 | JGI IMG/M metagenome (GOLD analysis project Ga0256833, IMG submission 190535) | Hydrothermal vent microbial communities from Mid Atlantic Ridge, Atlantic Ocean - 356-284 | ecosystem: Environmental > Aquatic > Marine > Hydrothermal vents | place: Atlantic Ocean: Mid... | reverse complement strand
AGATTTTGGGATGTTATAGTTTAAGATTATATGCAATAAACATAAAACCTACATCAGCATTAGCACGTTGCATTGTTTTCTTTGTTAGTATGTAATTGAACCCCCATTGTCGCTTTATAGTTCCAAAGGGATGTTCTATAATTGCCAGTCTTCTTTTATAAATATCGGGATTGTTTTGAAGATTATTTTTATCAATTATTTCATCAAGGGAAGAAGGGAATAAAACCGCTTGATTTCTATTTACTCCTTTAATGTATTTCAGACAATAAAGATACTGAAAATTAACGAAATAAACAAATTTTTTAACAAAATTCAGGATGGGTTTTTAGACAGTCTGACGGTTGAGCTATGCGTAGTGCGGGTTTCCGAAGCACTTAACTTTTATTTTACAACCAAATTTCTTTATTTGAATAATCTCTTTATTTATCATTATCACCCGCATTACGTATAGCCTTTGTTAGCATTTGTTTTAATTCTTTTGTGGTTGGTACTTTTCCCTTTAATTTTTCTGGTAGTTTATGAGTTAATTTGTATTCTGCGACTCCAATTGGTTTATTACTTGTTCTTAAGGCGTATTCAACTTCAATATTGTCTTTTACCGGGCATAGAATAATTCCGATTGAAGGATTATCATCCGACTGTTTTTCTTGTTCGTCAAGAAGTTCTAGATAAAAATTCATTTTCCCCGCAAATTCAGGTTCAAATTCTACGGTTTTTAATTCAATTGCAACCAGACATTTCAATATTCGATGATAAAATAATAAGTCAATAGCATATTCTTTTTGGTTAAGTTTTAATCTGTACTGATTTCCTATGAAACTAAAACCATATCCAAGTTCTAAAAGCAAGTCTCTGATATTTTCGATAAGTCTGTTTTCCAGTTCTTTTTCTAAGATGGGTTTTGTAATTCCGAGAAAGTCAAGATTATATTCACTTTTTAATGCTTCATTTGCCTGTTCTGACAAATGAATGGGAAGAGCTTTTTCAAAATTACTCATTTTTTTATCTGTCAAATGATGCTGATAAGCATTTGCTTTAATTTGATTGAGTAATACTGCACGGCTCCAACCTAATTGGTCAGTTGCTTGTAAATAATATTTTCTTTCTTCTTTGTCTTTTATTTTGTTAATTATCAGCATATTTTGTCCCCAAGGAATGTTCAATGCCAATTCTAACAATTCTGGTTCACTCTCATATTCAAGATAGAATTGCCTCATTCGCCATAAATTCTGAGGAGAATAACCTTTAACTCCATCTATTTGTTTATTGATATCTTTTGATAATGTGTCAACAATTGATTGTCCCCATTTATTTCTTTTCTGGTTTTCAACAATGATTCTACCTATTTCAAAATTCTGACCAATATGAAACTTGTTTAAAGATTTGAATGCTTGATACCTTGCTAAATTAATTGTATCAATTATTTCTTTGAAGAAATTATTATATGCTACTATTTTATTCATATTCAAAATTACTCAAATTCTCTCTCATCTGTGAGAGAAATCAAAAAAAAATTAATTCTCTCACAACTGTGATAGAATTGGAATAGTGTTTCTCCAAATAAATGCTAACGTAAGTTCGTCTAAAAACATATAATTATAATGCTAATTTACGGGAAATATTGATATTTCCAAAAATATATTGAAACATCGATGAATTTTCAAAAAATTGCTTAAATGTTTTTAAAATTGGTTTTTGGGATGAAAAACGGCTTTTTGGGGCTAAAAAACAGGTAAATAAAGGATTTATTAGTTTACCCAAGTATTTTATTAACTTTTCAATACCGATGATATTCATTATTCGTTTAAGATTATATGCAATAAACATAAAACCTACATCAGCATTAGCACGTTGCATTGTTTTCTTTGTTAGTCCCCCATTGTCGCTTTATAGTTCCAAAGGGATGTTCTACAATTGCTTGTCTTCTTTTATAAATATCGGGATTGTTTTCAAGATTATTTTTATCGATTATTTCATCAAGATAAGTAGGGAATAAAACAGCTTGATTTCTATTTTCTCCTTTAATGTATTTCATACAATAAAGATACTGAAAATTAACGAAATAAACAATTTTTTTAACAAAATTCGGGGTGGTTTTTTAGACAGTCTGACGGCTTTAATATGGTGCGTACCGCATTTTGAAACGATTAATTTCCGTGGTACTACAATGTTCATTTTGTATGTTAACTTTCATAATTACAGATAATTGCGGCATGCAGTATATTTTTTGTTAGCCAAAGTGTTTATATTCTCATCGTCAATAAATGCATTAATTTCACGTTTATATAATAATTTCCAGTACCTAATTTTTGTTTTTTCAATAGTCCATCTTTGGTTAATTCATTCAAATATTTTGCTGCTGTTATTCTTGATACTCCTAAGTCTCTTTCAATAAATTCAATTTTTGTGTAAGGATGTTTAAACAAGTTATTTAATAAATCTTGACTGTAAAATTTATAATTATTTCTAAGTAAGTTTTTATATTCAAAAATTAATTCTCTTATTTTTACAATCAAAACAATTGTTTCTTTTGAGATTTCTTCAACTGCATGAAGCATATACAATATCCAATTTTCCCAATTATCTGTCTCTCTAATTTCCTGTAATAACTTATAATAATCTCCTTTATGTAAAATTATATATCTGCTTAAATATAGAATAGGTAAATTCAATAAGTCTTTGATTACTAAATATAAAACATTTATTATCCTGCCTGTTCTTCCGTTTCCGTCGTAAAAAGGATGAATGCTTTCAAATTGGTAGTGGATTATTGCCATTTTCACTAATGGGTCAAAATCGGATATGGTATCATCATTGATAAATTGTTCTAAGTTTGACATCAAATCCAAAATCTCAGAATATTCTTGTGGCGGTGTATAAACTGTTTCCCCTGTTGTTGCATTTTTTAAAGCAGTTCCCGGAAGTTTTCTAAATCCAGCTTTGTTTTTTTCTAATTCAGATTGTATTGCAATTATATCTCTATTGGTCAAGATTTTATTTTTTGAGATTAAAGAAAATCCTTTTTTCAGTGCATAAATGTAGTTTTGTACTTCTTTTGCATTTAATGATTTAAAACTATCAAGATTTAATTCTGCCTTATAAACGTCATCGTGAGTTGTGATTATGTTTTCTACTGCTGAACTGTCTTTTGCTTCTTGAAGCCCCAAAGTATTAATCAAAATATTTTCATTTGGAATAGTCGCAACAATTCCTTTTAATTCTGCCAGCGCTCTATGAGCAGAGACAAGTTTTTTTAGAACTTTCTTTGTCTCAATATCTTTCTCTATTGGTAATTTCTTTATCATTTTATATTCCTTTTGTAAAGTTTCTATTGTTTTCTTTACAAAGGTACTTCATATTGTTAAGAAAATCAAATATTCTTTACACACCAAGTTGTGATAATACGTTTTCTGTCATTTGTTTTTGAGATAGCCAAACGGTTTCTTTTTCAAGTTTTACTTCGATTGATGTTTTTCCATCAAGGGTTTTATAGATTTTTATTTCAGATTTTTTCATTTACCAAAAATACATCCTTTTTCATTAATGTAGATTTTTTTCTTTCTAATGCACCCCAACGGCAGTTTGTAAAATTAGTACAAAATATTAAAAATTAGAAATAAAATCTTTGAAATCCGGTAAAATATGGCAAATTGATGCCGATATAGGCATTTTTATTTGGAAAATTGAAATCGAAAGTAGATTTGCAAAAATAAAAAAGTGGCTTAAAGCGGCTTATATAAGCAAAAAATAGAGATTTGACCTTATATAGTGACTGTGTGTCTGTCCATAAAATCATAATTTATTTTAGCAACTACCTTCTCATGTAAAAGAAGGTAGTGCTGAAATAAATTATAATTTCATATCTGCATTATTGCACGACTATCTTTCTTGTATAAATTTTTCCTTCAGTATAGATTTTTATCATATATACTCCTTTTGAATAATCGAAAACCGGTATGGAATACAGATTGCTTAACTCGTTTTTGTCAACAAAATGATATGAAAGTACCCTGCCGCTTTCATCTACTACAGAATAAGCTTTAATCTTTTCATTTTTATCTTTTGTTTCTACTGTGACATACATTGATTGGGTCGGATTTGGATATACCAGTAAATTGTCACCGGCATTTATATCTGATGTTGCCGTACTATTATCCACTACCACAAATGCTCCCATCATACCACCGTCCTCGTGTTTCAACATATGACAATGATACATATATGGTATGGAATCGTTGGCGAAATCGGTAAACTTTGTGATTATCCTCATCGAACTATGTCTGCCGGGTACCAGATAGGTATCCTTCTTACCCCTTGCATAAACAGGTGGAGCTACTCCGTCAATATCCAGTATATAATATCCTACATCATGCAAATGAAATGGATGTGCTATAGGTGTATTGTTGGTAATGGTCCAAACCTCCGTATTGTTCAATGGAATGGTTATATTGATAACATCCATATCAAAACTAACTCCATTGATATAAAAATCTCCGTTTAACTGATTCATGCCGGGACTTTTCGCTCTGAAAGTAATATTCCTGTTTTCATCAACATCATTTACACTAAAAGGTGTTTCTCCCGCTAAAGTCGCAGGTATAGTTGTTACGGCATTGGCTGTTTTGTCACCTACTACAAAACTGATTATCTTAAAATCCTTTCCGTTCATAGGGTTTGGATTGTAACCTGACAATTGCATTCCTTGTCCGGGTCCGGGCGATGAAGCTCCATAAATACCATTTTCCAATTCTGAAGCATAACTGAGAAGATTTATGGTTTTTCCTTCCATTCCCGTAAAATCCACCAATATCTCTGCTCTTTCCCCCGGTGACATCGGTAATCTTGTTAATTGTACGGGTTTTTTCAGCAATCCACCATCGGATGCAATCATATAGAACTTTCTATTAGCTTCAAGTCCAAAATTAAATACTCTTTGTGATGAACCGTCCAAAAGCCTTAATCGCACTACTTGAGCAGGGACATCAACATAGGCATCCCTAGTAGCATTTACTATCAAAACATCATCTGAATTGACATCGAATTCCACCTGATAATTATCATCAAAACTTCTGGTTTGTATAGCCAACGGGATATCGTCCACACCATAAGTGCGGGGCAGGTCAAATGCAGCTTCTTCTTCATCTTTTATTATGATAAACCCTGCTATTCCTTTGCTCACATGCTCGTCAGTATGTGTATCCAAATGCGGGTGATACCAACAAGTACTCGCTCTGTTAATCACTTCATATTTTGGATTCCAGGTATCTCCGGCTTCTATAATCATATGAGGGCCACCATCATTCTCAGAAGAGACTTGCATACCATGCCAATGAAGAGTCGTTCTTTCATTGAGATCGTTTTTCACCTTTATATCGAGCATATCACCTTTATTGACTATAAGAGTTGGCCCCAATACAGGCCCGTTCACTCCCATAGTAGTCGTTTTGTGGCCGGGAAAAAATTCAAATTCCCCGTTTTGAAGCGTAAGGTTAATGTCCGTACCTGTGATTGTCCCGGGAATAATTATTTTATTACCTGTGGGAGCAGAGGAAGTTTGAATGGTAAATAGTGCGCTAATGCTATTATAATCTGTTCCCTGATTGTCTTGTACTATTTTTATTTTAGCTGTTTTTGTACTAATATCAGGCACAGTCCAGACATAAGTCAAGGTATTGACATTGATATCTTCTTTTATAGCTTGCCAGTTTGAGCCATTGTCAGAACTAAAATACAAGTCCCAGTTGTTTGTATTGTGAGCAATGGTTACTTTCCATTTGACTGTAACTGTCTCACCGGGTTTAAAAGATTCTCCTCCTGTAGGATATTCGAGTTTGCAATGTGCAGATACCGAAAATGTCGATATCAATAAAGTTAAGATTGTAAAGATTGTAATTTTCATCATTTAAAATTTTTTTGTAAAGTTAATAATTAAATTTATAATTTTATTCTTCGAAGTCTCAATGAATTCATTATAACTGAAACAGAGCTAAAGCTCATAGCTGCGGCAGCTATCATAGGTGAAAGCAATAAACCGAAAAAAGGAAAAAGGATGCCGGCAGCAACGGGAACACCAAGTACGTTATAAATAAATGCAAAGAAAAGATTTTCTTTTATGTTTTTCATGACGGCTTTGCCCAAATTTAATGCTTTCACTATACCTATCAGATCACCTTTTACCAAAGTAACTTCACTACTTTCGATTGCCACATCTGTCCCAGTCCCCATTGCGATACCGATATCTGCTTGAGCTAATGCCGGTGCGTCATTGATTCCATCACCTGCCATTGCGACTATTTTACCTTCTTTTTGTAATCTTTCAATAACTTTTAGTTTATCTTCGGGTAAACATTCTGCTTGAAAATCTGAAAGATTCAATTGATTAGCCACGTATTTTGCTGTCCTGATATTATCTCCTGTCAACATTACTACATCAATACCTTTTTTCTTTAATTCTGCAATCGCCATTTTACTGTTTTCTTTAATTGCGTCAAAAATGACAATATATCCTTTAAGGTTTCCATCAATTGAAATATAAGAAACTGTTTTACCGAGATTCTGTTCTTTTTCAATTTGAGATTTTGCAAATTCAGGTATTTCGATATTGAACTGTTCCATTAGTTTTCTATTTCCCAATGCTACAAATTTATTTTTCACTATACCTGTTACACCTTTCCCTTTAATAGCTTTAAAATCAGAAGCATCAAAAATAATTATTTCCTCTTTTTGAGCTTTTTTCACAATAGCTTCGGCTAAAGGATGTTCACTATATTTATTCAAAGATGCAGCTACTCCTAATAGAGTTTTATCAAATTTTCCGGATAAATTCATGATGGTTTCAACAGATGGTTTACCTTCCGTAATTGTTCCTGTTTTATCTGTTATTAATACATTTACCTTATTTAAATTCTCCAATGCTTCGGCATTTTTAATAAGCACTCCATTTTGTGCACCCTTTCCGACCCCGACCATAACTGACATTGGAGTTGCTAAGCCAAGAGCACACGGACACGCGATAATCAAAACGGCAATCGCATTGACAAAAGCATATACCATTGCCGGATTTGGTCCAAAAACATACCAAATAGTAAATGTGATAATTGATATTAATACAACTATGGGTACAAAGTATTTAGATATTCTATCTGCTAATTTCTGAATAGGTGCTTTAGACCTACTGGCATTATTGACCATATGAATTATTTGAGACAAAAGGGTTTCAGAACCGATTTTTTGTGCTTTCATAATAAATGATCTATTTCCATTAATAGTACCTGAACTAACAGTGTCACCAATGTTTTTTTCAATGGGAATCGGTTCTCCCGTAATCATACTTTCATCAATGTTGCTATAGCCCTCCGTTATAATTCCGTCAACGGGAATTTTATCTCCGGGTTTTACCCTTAATAAATCTCCTTTATTTATTGTGTTAATAGAAACAAGCTTATCGCCATCCGGGGTGACCAAAGTTGCATCTGAAGGTGCTAATTTTAATAGCTCTTTGATTGCTCCACTTGTTTGACTATGTGCTTTTGCCTCCAATAACTGTCCTAAAAGCACTAAAGTTAATATTACTGTCACAGCTTCAAAATAGACAAAAACAGTTCCGCTATCTGTCTTAAACTGATTCGGAAATACGTCAGGGAATATCAAGGCAAAAACACTAAATAGAAAAGCCACACCTGATCCTATACCTATAAGTGTAAACATATTCAGATTCCATGTGACTATGGATTTGTAAGCTCTTTCAAAAAACATCCATGCTGCATAAAATACAACCGGCAATGATAGTACAAACTGAATCCAATTCCATGAAAGCTGTGAAAATATTTTTCCTAAAGGATTTCCGGGGATTAAATCAGCCATTGCAATTATAAAGATAGGTACAGTAAAGAGTACAGCGATTTTAAACTTTTTTAATAAATCGTTATAAGTTTTATCTTCTGCATTATCTACCGGAGACATTGGTATCAAATCCATACCACAAATAGGGCAGTCTCCCGGTTTATCTCTTATAATCTCAGTATGCATCGGGCAAGTATATTGTGTCGTAGTGTGTAATGTTGGTTGCTCTACCAATGGCATGCCACATACCGGACAAGAGCCTGATGTTTCATAAGTTTTTTCGCCTTCACAATGCATTGGACAATAGAATGTCCCGATTTTATTTTTCTCCGCTTTATATACAGTAAATAGTTTACTGTCAGCATTAGTTTTACCGGAGTTTGAGCCACCAATAGTATAATGTAAACCTGCAAGTAAAATAGTTTCTTGTAGTTTTTCCAAAGGTACATGAGCGGTCATTTCAATACTGATTTTCCCTTTATTTATATCAGCATTTACCTTCGTAATTTCTTTAATATTTGAAAGAGCATTTTCAACATTGGTTTTACAACCGGCACAAGTCATCCCTTCTATTTTATATGTATGTATCATTTTAATTTATTTAAGATTGATAAAGATATTATATTGGTTAATAGCATTAAACTCTACTTAGTGCTATTTTTAATTTACCTTGTATTTCACTTGCTATTTCATCCATTTCATTATTATTAACACCTTGCATTGCAGATACGGGATTCACTACTGATACGGTTACATAATTTCCATCATTTTCTTTTACTACGATATTACAGGGCAGCATAATTCCAATATTGTCTTCGGCCATCAAAGATCTATATGCAAAAGGAGGATTGCAGGCCTCTAAAATCTTATACTCTTTAAAATCTATATTGATTTTTTCTTTAAGTGTTTTTTTCATATTAATTTCAGCCAGGATTCCGAAACCTTCCTTCTTTAATTCTTCTGAAATTCTTTGTACTGATGTGTCAAAGTCATAGTTTGTTATTTTCTCAAAATAATATTGCATAATTTTTATTTTTTTTGGCTGGCTTCAATACCAACTCTGATTATTAATAATGCAAAGATATATCAAAGCATATCCAAGCTTGTGCACAATTATTGTTATATTGTATCTAATTTCTTGCGTGAGCCTATTTTCTTAAATATTGTAGGCGTCATACCCGTTACTTGCTTAAATTGTCGTGATAAGTGTTGGGGACTACTGTAGCCCAAATCATATGAAATTTCACTAAGTGAAAGCTCGTTGTACACTAATAATTCTTTAGTACGTTCAATCTTTTGTTCAATTATGTAGTTTTCAATAGTTCTCCCTTCTATAATTGAAAACAACTTGCTGATACCGGAGTATTCAATTCCAATGTTTGAACTAAGAAAATCTGAGAAATTCTGATGATATGGTTTTTCTCTACCATAGTGTACGTGATCAATAATCAATGTTTTGATTTTATTAATAATTTTTGATTCTCGATCTTCCAGCAATTCAAAACCTTCTTTTTTAAGTATTTTCTCTATTTTTTTTCGGTCTTCAACGCTAATAAAATCTCTAAAAGATATTTTACCAAGTTCAATACTCTCAATTTTGAATCCATTGTTTTTTAATTCATCACTGATAACTTTAATACATCGATTGCAAACCATGTTTTTTACTGCTAAACTCTTTATTTCTTTATTCATAAGTTTTTTATTAAATTTTACGTTGTACTTACGTACGGATCTATGATATACCGCCCCCAATGCAAGATCGGGGCAAGCCCCGTTGGGGCTTTTTTTGTTTCAAATAAATTTGAAATACCTTTTAAAGGCATTCCCTCATTTTTAATTCCATCCGTTAAATCTTATTTATCAATCATCATTAATAATTCTTTTGTCTTTGAGTCTCCGAGGCAAAGGACTCCTGACCTCTTGTCAAATAACACTTTCTCCTCCCATTTACATTCCGTCTCCGCATTTACCGGCACCGCATTTCATTTCCGTATCTTTATTTATTTTTTTAGGTTTATCAGTATGCTCTTTTGGTTTCATCTTCTTTCCTTCTTTTTTCATTCCGTCTCCGCATTTACCGGCACCGCATTTCATTTCCTTATCCTTATTCATTTTTTTAGGATTATCTGCATGCTCTTTTGGTTTCATCTTCTTTCCTTCTTTTTTCATTCCGTCTCCGCATTTACCGGCAGCACATTTCATCTCTATACCTGACTGACCTACATCTGCAGTTGGGTTCATCATACTTGCTTTACCTTGTAGTTGCGCAGCAGCATCAAGGGTAAAAGTACCATTGGTCACGACCTCTTCCCCTTGAGTAAGTCCGGATAATATTTCATAATTTTCTCCCATATCTTTTCCCAATTCTACTTCTCTTAATTCAAAAATTGATTTTTCCTTATCGGGTTTTACATAAACTATAGAACGTTTGCCCGTCCACATCACAGCAGTTTTAGGTATAATTACTATATTTCCCTTTGATTTATCTGAGGATACTAAATCTATATCTGCATAAACAATCATACCTGGTTTTAGCGTATAATTGGGGTTTCTAACAGTCGCCCTAACCTTAACTGTTCTTGTTTTTGAGTCAAGCAAAGGGTCTATAAAATTTATTTTTGAATTTAATTTTTTATTTGGATATGCATTTGATGTGATACTTACAGATGTACCTTTTTTGATAAATGCAATGTCCCTTTCGAATACGTCAAATTCAGCCCAAACGGTATTTAGGCGTAAGACTTCAAACATTTTGCTTCCTTCTGACACGTGATCCCCTTCTTCAACGTACTTTTTAGTGATAATACCACTTACACTTGCGTACATTTTAAAATTGGTAATAATACCTTTAGTACGTTCTATTTCGTTAACTTGATTTTCTGATAATTTCCAATTTAGTAATTTCTTTCTAACCGAATTGTACAACTCCGGTTGGGATCCTTTTACTTCCAGAGCCTGTATCAATTCATTTTGGGCAGTAACCAATTCAGGAGAATAAATCAGTGCAACCAAAGCACCTTTTTTGATATAGTCTCCCTCAGCTTTAAAATAAAGTTTCTCGATTCTACCCCCGAAATGAGCTGTTTGAAGAGCTGTATTATTATCATTTTGTACTATTTTACCTGATAATTTCATTTTGGATTTATTAGTGCTTGATACTGAATTACCTATAGTGAATGTCTCTATATTTGCAAGTGCTATCGCTGTTTTTGACATTTTGAATCTATTTGGGTCTAATTTTTCTTCAGAATCTTTTTCTTTGGGTATCAGATCCATTCCACATATAGGACATTGACCCGGTTCGGGCATATCTATTTGAGGATGCATTGAGCAGGTCCAGTGTTCATCTTTATGTTCTGCTTCAGTGTGTTTTTCTATTCTTTCTGTGGTTTTACCGGTAAAAAGTAGCTTTCCTGCTAATACTCCAATCGCAAGAAATACTATTGCTGTGATTATCAATTTTGTATTTTTCATATTTGTATTTTAAATTTTTTTAATAATATTTTTACATTTTCCATTCATTTTTCCATCCACTTTGTCCTGATTCTATTTTCCAGTCAAATATTCTATTTTTGCTTTTTGTACATAGGCATCCTTTGTGCCTTGAATTTCCAAAAGCTGATATTTTATTTTTTGCAATTGCATTCTCAGTATATTGTCATAATCCAGTTTTCCTGTTTCATATGCTTTCAAATCACTGTCAATTGCTCTTTGGATAGCATCTTTGTTTTTTTCAGCTGCCACAACTTGAAGAATAGCGTTTTTTAACTTTGCTTTTGCAATATCCAGTTGTGTTTTAAATGCTTTCTCCTTGTTGTATCTTTCAATTTCTGTTTGTCTCATGGATAAATCTAACCTCCTTCTTTTTGCATCGTATTGTTTTGTGAATAATGGAACAGATACTCCCACCATTGGCATAAGGATATCACGTCCATTACCTTCCGGTGACAGATCGTCTCTTTTGCTCACTGAAATATAATCAATAGCAGCAGTAAATTTTGGCTTTTCTTCATATTTTAATAATTCTTTTTCTTTATCGAAAACCAATATTTTTGCATCTATTTTTTGTAGAACCGGATGCGAAATTAAGCTATCATTTGACATTAAAATATCCAAAATGCTCAATGAATCAGGTACATTAACTACAGACTCATCGTTCCTGTCCAATAACCTATTAAATTGTCTGGAGTATGCATTCATTTCATTAAAAGCACTGAATATTTTACTGTGCAATTCATTTTTCTTAGTTTGTATTTTTAAAACATCACTCATTTTAGCCCTATTATTTTCCAAAGCTCCTAAGGCCATATTTTCGTATATATCCAATACTTCTTTATTCTCTTTGTACACATTCAGAATAGCTAAGTTTTTGTAAATCTCGTAGTAGGTGGCCTTGATATTGTACCTTAGACTTATCTTAGAAATATCTGTATCATAGGACACCTGATTTGCTTTGTACTTGATCACATTTTTTTGTGCTTCAAATGTTCCCGGCCAGGGGAAAGACTGTTGGGCACCTAACTTTAGTCTTTGTGCACCAAGACGAGTTTCCGGAGGAAAAATGAAATAGCCTAAAGAAAATTTTGTATTGTCAAGATTCCCGACTTCATCTACTTTCTCTTTTAGAATATTATAATTTAATTCATAATATTCTATTTCAGGATTTGATTTTTCCGCCATTTGTATATACTCGTCCAACGACTGCCCAAAGCTAATCTCTATGGTAAAAACGAAGAGTATTATTAATAATTTAATTTTCATGATTTCTGTTTAATTTTATTTTATTTTATATCTTATTTTTTAAGTTGAATTCTTTAACCCAACTGTATAGTACAGGAACAACAAATAGTGTAATCAATGCTACCAACATTCCTCCAAAAGCAGGAATAGCCATTGGTATCATGATGTCCGAACCTCTTCCCTTCGATGTCAGAACCGGTAATAATGCTAATATAGTAGTTGCTGTTGTCATCAGACAAGGTCTAATTCTCTTTTTACCTGCTTCAATTACAGCTGCTCTAATGCTTTCTTTAGAATCAGGTTTCTTTTTATCAAATATCTGGGTTAAATATGTAGCCATTACTACACCATCATCAGTTGCGATACCAAACAAAGCGATAAAACCCACCCATATGGCCACACTGATATTTATGGTATGGATATTGAATATATCCCGCATATTTTTTCCGAATATATCAAAATCAAGAAACCATCCCTGACCATAAAGCCAAAGCATAATAAATCCTCCTGAAAAAGCCACGAAAATACCTGTGAAAACCATTAGTGTTGTACTTACTGCCCTAAATTGAAAATACAATATCAAGAAAATAATCATTAATGAAAGGGGCAACACAATCATCAATCTTTTTTCTGATCTCACTTGATTTTCATATGTACCTGTAAACTTATAACTTACACCTTGTGGAACTATTATTTCTCCTCTGTCTATTTTTTTCTTCAAATAATCCTGAGCTTTGAGTACGACGTTAACTTCAGCTTCTCCTTTTTCTTTGTCAAACAATACATAACCTATCAAAAAGGTATCTTCTCCTTTGATTACCTGTGGACCTCTTTCATATTTTACGTCAACCACATCACCGAGTAGTATTTGCTCTCCGGCAGGGGTTTTGATAATGACTTTTTTCAAATCATCCGGAGATGTTCTCAATTCACGTGGATATCTTACTCTTATAGAATATCTCTCTCTTCCCTCTACAGTAGTACTTACTTTCTTCCCTCCCAGCGATACCATTATCGTCTCTTGAATATCATTTATTTTCAAACCATACAATGCTGCTTTTTTACGGTTAATATCCAATAATAAATAAGGTTTCCCGATTATTCTATCGGCAAAAACAGCTTCTGCTTTGACTCCGGGTACTTCTTTAAGGGCTTTTTCAAATTCCATTCCCAGTTTTTCAATATCTTCAAGGTTCAATCCTTTTATTTTTATACCCATTGGACTACGCATTCCTGTTTGCAACATAACAAGACGTGTCTCTATAGGTTGAAGTTTTGGTGCTGATGTCACTCCCGGAAGTTTTGTAGCTTCTACTATTTTATTCCATATATCGTCAGGGTTTTTGATGTCATCTCTCCATTGTCTAAAAAAGTCTCCTTCATCATCTTTTATCAATATATCACCATCTACCTTTTGCTTATCTTGAATTCTTTCATCGCTGTTTTTTATATAAAATTTCCCTTCATCATCAACTTTATACCTTATTTTATTCCCATTTTTGTCTTCGATATATTCCGGGAGATATTGGATAATATTTTCAAACATGGAAAGTGGAGCAGGATCAAGTGCACTTTCTACTCTGCCTGCTTTTCCTACCACCACATCTATTTCCGGGATATTCCCAACGGCAATATCCAATAGTTTTAAGGTTTTTTTATTCTCTTGAATTCCAGCATGAGGCATAGTGGTTGGCATCAAAAGAAATGCTCCTTCATCCAGAGAAGGCATAAATTCTTTGCCCATTGATTTGTATGAATAATACCCGGCTATAAGTATTAAAAGCGGTAATATTAAAAATAGCGCTTTATATTTTAATGCAAATTTCAACAGTTTTACATAATACTTCTGAAAAACATAAAATATAATTAAAAGACTTAGTGTAGCGACTGCTACAAATATAAAATTTGAACTTAATGACCGATCAAAATCAAGTGGTCTCCAATATTTTGTAAGCAACCATAGTATTGCGAGTCCTCCCAAAAGATTTTTGATGATATCCTCTTTTTTATTTATCCAATAATTTCTTTGCGATAAAATATTTATTATACCAAATAAAGAAATGAAAATTCCCAATATTACCCCTGAATAAACAAAGTAAATACCCAATATTATCAATAATATATTTGAAATGTTTTTAAATATTTTTGAAATGTTTTTCCTGTCTTTGAATATAATTGAAGCAAAAGCAGGAATAATAAATAATCCTACAAATAACGCTGCTACAAGAGCAAAAGTCTTGGTAAAAGCCAATGGTCTAAACAATTTTCCCTCGGCAGCTTCCATCGTAAATACAGGTAAAAAACTTACAATTGTTGTAGCAACTGCCGTTAGGATTGCTCCGGATACTTCTGCTGTAGCATTGTAAACAATTTGATTTATAGGCTGACCTTTTAGTTCCTTGAGTTTCTTTATTATATTTTCTATTAATATAATCCCTATATCAACCATTGTCCCAATAGCTATTGCAATACCTGATAATGCCACGATATTGGCATCGACATTAAACATTTTCATCGCTATAAATACCATTAGTACTGCTAAGGGTAGCAGCCCGGATATCAACATTGAAGACCTAAGATTGAAAAGCATCAGCATTATCACTAAAATGGTAACCAGTATCTCAAGAGCCAAAGCATCATTAAGGGTAAAAAGAGTTTCCTCAATCAGCTTTGTTCTATCGTAAAACGGAACAATTGTTAATTGGGACTTTCTGCCGTCATTTAGAGTTTTTGATGGTAATCCTGTACTTAGCTCATGTATTTTTTCCTTAACGTTCTTTATTACTTCCATCGGGTTTGCTCCATATCTGGCAACTACAACACCACCTACCACTTCTGCACCATTTTTATCCAATATTCCTCTTCGTTCTTGAGGCCCCAAGGAAATATAAGCCAAATCTCTGACTAAAACAGGTGAATTATTAACGGTTTTTACTACGCTATTTTCAAGATCTTCAACATTTTTCACATATCCCAATCCCCTTATCAAATATTCGGCATTATTTATCTCAAGAGTTTTTGCTCCGATATCTTTGTTGGATAGTTTAACGGCATTGACAACTTCTTTTAGGCTAATATTGTATTGCTGAAGTTTTGCAGGGTCAATATCAACTTGATATTCTTTTACATAACCTCCAATTGAAGCGACTTCTGATACTCCTTTTGCCGAGGCTAAACCGTATTTTACATAATAATCCTGAATAGACCGCAATTCTTGCAAATCCCAACCACCTGTTACATTGCCGGAAGTATCTCTACCCTCGATGGTATACCAAAATATTTGCCCCAATCCTGTAGCATCAGGCCCCAATGCGGGATTCACGCCGGCAGGTAATAAATTGGCAGGAAGGGAATTTAGCTTTTCCAAAATTCGACTTCTGCTCCAATAAAAATCAATTTTTTCATCAAAAATCACAAATATTGTGGAGAAACCAAACATTGATGAACTACGAATAGTCTTAACTCCGGGAATTCCCAATAGTGAAGTCATCAAAGGATAAGTGATTTGATCTTCTATATCCTGGGGAGATTGTCCATCCCATTTAGTAAATACTATTTGTTGGTTTTCTCCGATATCCGGTATAGCATCCACAGCTACCGGATTGCGCGGTAGCCAATCTACTTTCCAATCAAAAGGCGCACTAATTATACCCCAAAAGACGAAAACTAACAGGAGGAGAATAGTCACAAGTTTATTCTCGATAAGAAATTTTATTATTTTGTTTATCATTGAATCTAATTTTAATACCAAACCGCTATGCAATTTATATTACAAAAATCTGCGGTGGCTTGTTCCAAACCGCTATCAGGATACTGATTATAAAAAGTTTGTGTTTTACTTCTTTTGCTTTAAAAAATATTTCCATAGATAAGGTTATGCAAAGATTTTTTTCATTGAATAAACAAAAAATAATTCCTTTTTTATTTCACCATCTTGATAGCGGTTTGATAATAATATAATTGTTGAAAAGCACCAATACTTTTAACGGTACAAATAGTAAAAAACGCCTTAAGATAAAGCTAAAAAAATCAACTAAGGCGAAAACCACAGAGTTTTTAGCTTATCTAAAGCATTTTAAATTAAAATTAGATTCTATAATATGTAACTCTGGTATAGAGCCTGGAAGTCAATATCTGTTGGTGGTGGCCTATCGACATATATACATTGTAAGCTTCTGTGAAAACTCAAATTACATTCATGTATCAAATAAGTGTTTTCAACAACCGCAAAATCTATTGTTTTAGCAATTGCGGGTCTGTCAAAAGTGTATTTTACTTTGGACTTTATAACTTTTTTCTCATTGTGGCAACAGTTATCCTCACCACTATCATCACTATTACATTGCATATTGTCCTTTGAGTAGGACTTGTTGTGCATTTTGCAATTATCATTTTTGTGCATTGGGCAAACATCACCGCCCGTATGGCAAGACTCTGCTTCAGTATAAATCGCAAAGTTTTTAATTTTGTTTTGACAATAATGCAAATCAACAACTATCCCCGCAGATATAATCATTATCCACAAAGCAAAAAATAACGCTAAAGAGCGATGTATAATATGATTTTTTCTCATTGCCATGTAAACACTAAATGGAAAACAAGTGAAATTGTTTTAATTGTTATTTCAAATGAACACAAATTGTCGTGCAGGCGACAAATGAATCTTAAGTGCTAATGAGTTGTTTTGCTTACAATTTTTCAACTTCACCTGATCCGGTTAGGTCTTTTATTATTTCAGGCTTCCCCTTATAATAGACGTTACCTGAACCTGAGATTATCACATACAATTTTTTTAAAGCATTGACAGTACATTCCCCACTTCCGCTATTATTTACAGTAATATCATTTACATTAATGTCTTCGGTACTAATTGATCCACTGCCACTATTATACATTTGAATTTCATCTAAATCTGATAAAACTTTAATCTTACCCGAACCACTATTATAAATTTCAATAAAAGGGGGCAATGCACCTTGAATAATACAATCACCACTCCCATCATTTTGTATTTTCAGTTTATTAAGTTTTGCATTCAAACTAACGATACCGGCACCGGAATTTTCGATATCCAATTCACTATTTCCAATCAACTTAATAATAGCTTTTGTAGGTTCTATGTCAGTATTTCCCATAGCCTTTATATAGAGTATATTATTTTTTATATACACTTTAACAAATTCTTGAATATTTTTATCTGTAATTACCAATAATTTTTGACTGTCAGGAAAATTAGTGGACGATATTTTTACATTAAAAGGACCGTCAACTTTTATCTTTTCATAGTTTTTAAATATTCCACGATTTTCCGATACGATATTACCATCACCTTTAGTTGAATTGTTGCAAGCGTTTAAAATAAGTAGAGATACAAGAAATAAATATAGGTTTTTCATTACAATTTTTTCCCAATATTAATTAATAGGTATCATCTTTTATAATTTGTATTGTTAAAAATAATGAATTTGTCTTTTTATGACAAACTTATTTTTATATGAATATTCATTTTTATTTCAATTAATAACTAATATAAATAGTGTCTGTTCATAAAGTCAATACAATTGGTTTTTCCTACAGAATGCACAAATGAAATTTCACGACAAAAGAGCAGGTATTTACTTCAACTAAATAAATTGAATATAAAGTATTGTAATTTTGTATGAATTGATATTTATATGAAAAAAAATTTAGTATTTTTATGTCTAATGATATTGCTTCTGTCTTGTAAAAATGACAATAAAAAGATAGAGGTTGATTTTAAAGATGCGGTAGTGCCTGTTTCCGGACCTAATAAAAACAAAGACACCCCAATTTATATAGCAATAGCCTCAATGACTTCTCCAAGAGAAACTTTCACTTACTACAGTCAATTGATTAAGTATTTATCCGATAAATTAGGTAAGACTATTTTGATTAAACAAAAGAAAACATATGAAGAAGTTAATGAGCTATTAGAAAATGGTGAAGTTGATTTTGCTTTTATTTGTTCGGGTGCGTATGTAGGACTATCAAAGAGGAAAGATGTTAATCTGTTAGTTGCTCCAGTTATCAACAATAGAAAGTATTATCAAGCCTACATAATCGCAAGGAAAAACTCTTTAGTACAATCATTTAAAGATTTAAAAGATAAGAGTTTTGCCTTCACAGACCCATTATCACATACCGGATTTTTATATCCACGTAAACTTTTAAAAGAACTGGGTACAAACAAGGGGATGTTTTTTTCAAAGACTATTTACACATATGGTCATGACATATCTATACATATGGTAAATAGAGGAGTTATAGACGGTGCTTCTGTTCACGGATTAATATATGATTATATAGCAGAGACTCATCCGGAAAGCGTAAAAGACATAAAAATCATAAAAAAATCTGAATGGTTTGGAATGCCTCCGGTTGTCACACCTAAAAGTCTAGACGATAAAGATTTTAAAAAATACAAAAAGCTTTTTTTAAATATTCACAAAGATAGTGTAGGAATAAGCATATTAAACAAGTTGAAAATTGAAAAGTTTGTCGAAATGGATGACGCCATTTACGATAATGTAAGGAAAATAAAAAAGTATGTCGAGAACTAAAATAATAAATTTTCCGCTATTTTGGAAATTCTTTTCAATAGCAGTTATTATCGTACTCATTTTTGGTTCAATAAATATTTTTTTATTATGGAATTCTGTTTATCGTTCTTTTGAAAAAGAAATTGATAAAAGATGTATTATTTTATCTTCAATAGTTGCCGACAAAGTATTCAGTCCCGTGGTTTATGACAATGTTGTTAATATTTATTCGGTATTGGATGAGGCAAAAAAAAGTGATAAAAGTATTGCTTATATATTTTTATTGGATGGAAAAGGTAATATTATCGCTAAATCTACTGATTTTATCATACCTCAAACATTGGTAAATGCCAATAAAATTCAGCGAGGCAAGTACAATATTCAGGTTATTAAGACAAAAAACTTCAAATACAATACTATCAGGGATATTGCTTATCCAATATTGTATGGAGATGTTGGTAGTGTCCGGCTGGGTATAGTTGAAGAGGATATCCGCAAAGAGCTAAATGATTCTACAAAAGATCTCCTGATAATGATATTAATCTTTTTAATCATCGGTCTTATAGGAGCATTTTTCTTTTCTTATTTGATAACTTCTCCTATCAAAGCAATAAGTAAAAAAGCTCAAATAGTAAATCTTGACACTATTGAAAAAGAAGATTTTAATATAGAAAAACCCGGATATAAAAAATTATTTAATTTCTATTTTGAAGACGAATTAGATATTTTAGTTTCTAAATTCAATCTAATGATGAAAAGGTTAAAAAATAATGTTGTAAAAATGAAAAAAGCTAGGAATTCTTTTGTGCAAACAGAAAAGTTAGCTTCCATCGGAACATTAACTTCCGGTATCGGTCATGAAATTAACAACCCACTATCAGGAATTCAGAATGGAATTAATAGAATATTAAAGAACCCAAATAATACTGAACAAAACATCAAATATTTGAATCTAATAAAAGAAGCTACAAACAGAATTGAAAACGTGGTTCATCAATTGTTAAATTTTAGTAGAAAACAAGAGATTGTATTTGAAAAAGTTGATCCGGTTACAATAATAAATGATACTATTAATTTAGTTAAATACAAATTAGAAAAAAATAATATCAGTATAGAATCAAATATCTGCTGTTCACATTTTATAAACGGTAGTCCTAATCATATAGGTCAAGTGTTTTTAAATCTATTTTTAAATGCAATAGATGCTATTGAAGAAAGAGTTAAAATAGATCCTGAAATAATTGGTGAAATTCAATTAAATCTTGAATGCAAAGATAAAAAATCCGTAATTCATATTATAGACAATGGTGTTGGAATCAAACCAAAAACACAAAGCAAATTATTTGATCCGTTTTTTACAACAAAAGAAGTGGGTACAGGTACTGGATTAGGGCTATATGTATCATACGATATTATAAAGGAGCACGGTGGTATGATTTCATTTAAAAGCGAATATGGTAAAGGTGCAGAATTTATAATAGAATTACCTTTAATAGAAATTAATTATTAAAACCATATAGATTTGGATTATGAAAATATTTGTAGTTGATGATGAGAGGATAATTAGAGTTACTTTAGCAGATGATTTACGAGATGCCGGTCATCAAGTAATAGAGTTTGCCAACGCTAATGCAGCTATGATGCATTTAAAAGAGGTCGAACCTGATATTGTAATTACTGATTTAAAAATGCCGGGATTGAGTGGCATTGAATTTTTGGAAAAACTTAAAGAGCATAATCAAAATATTTATGTAATACTAATGACAGCATTTTCTACTGTTAGTACTGCGGTAGAAGCGATGAAATCGGGTGCTTATGACTATGTCAGAAAACCATTTGATAACAATAAATTATTGATCACCGTAAAAAGAATTGAAGAATTAATTAGGGTGAAAAACGAGAATATATTTCTCAGGTCAGAGATACAACCTAAGTTCAATTTTTCTTCGTTTGTTGGCAGTACCCCCAAGGTGAAAGAAATGTTTGAACATATTAAAATCGTTGCTGATAAGGATACTTCAGTATTGATTACAGGTGAGACTGGAACGGGAAAAGAATTATTGACAAAAATTATCCATTTCAATTCAAATAGGAGGAATAACCCTTTAATAAAGGTCAGTTGTGCAATTTTAAGCAGAGAAATATTTGAGAGTGAATTATTCGGACATGAAAAAGGAGCTTTTACAGGAGCAGAGAAAGCTCATAAGGGGAGGTTTGAGCATGCCAATAAAGGTACTATATACTTGGATGATATAGATGATGTGCCTTTGGATATGCAGGTTAAACTACTCAGAGTTTTAGAGGAAAGAGAAATAGAAAGAGTTGGTAGTGTTGAGCCTGTTAAAATTGATATTAGGGTAATTGCTTCCACCAAAAAGAATTTACTACAGTTGGTGGAACAAGGAAAATTTAGAGAGGATTTATATTATAGATTAAATGTCTTTCCTATCAATATACCGCCATTGAGGGAAAGGACAAGCGATATTATTGAGATGACTAAATATTTCGTTAAAGTATTTTCACCAAAAGAGGAAATTAATATTGACATAGCCGTCCTTGATATATTAACTCGATATCCTTTTCCGGGCAATGCAAGAGAGCTGAGAAATCTTTGTGAGAGGCTTGTTCTATTGAGCAAAGACTGTATTATTGGTACATCTATAATTCCTCCTGATATAAAATATCCACAGGAGAATATTTCATGTACCTCATTTGAGGATAAAACACTAAATGAAATAATGGTCGAAGTGGAGCACAATGCTATACTTAATGCCTTAGAAAAGTGCAATGGAAATAAGGCACAGGCTGCAAAATTGTTGGGCGTACCGGCATCAACATTAAAAACAAAAATATCCAAATTTTCATAAGCCTCTGAAACAAAAAAGCCTGCTTAATAAACAGGCTTTTTCTATTACTATAAAAAATTATTATCCACATTTAGAATGACCACATGCATTGCAGCTGAGGCATCCCTCTACGTATATCAATGAGCCGGATTCACCACAATTTTCACATATCTCTTTTTCCATTTTTGTACCATCCGGAATAAATTTTTTCAATGCTCTTGTAACACCTTTTTTCCAACTGTTAATAGACTCACTTTCTACGTTCAAACCATTAATAAGATCAACCACTTTGGTTATAGGCATACCGTGTCTCAATACTCCTGAAATCAATTTTGCATAATTCCAATACTCCTTATCAAATGATCTTGAAAGTCCTTCATGAGTTACCTTAAATCCATGCCTATCTATATACTGCAAATCATATCGGCTTCTGTTTTCATTATCCCGAATTTTTATAATCCAAACCTTTTTCATGATTTTTGGCAGCATAAAAGTATCTTCGGCTAAACCTGTAAATATTTCATAAGGCTTACCGTCTAATAAACCAACAACAGCAATCCATTTTTCTTTGTTGTTCATAAAACGAACAATCTCTGCATCTAATTTTCTTGGTCTTTTGGGTGAATGATTATCTTTAAATTTATCAGTATCATCTTCTTTTTTATCATTAGACACCAATACTCCGGATCTGGAACCATCTCTATAAATTGTCAATCCTTTACAGCCTTGTTCCCATGCTTCAATATAAAGCCTGTTTACTAAATCAACAGTTGCTGTATTCGGAAGATTTACCGTTACACTAATTGAATGATCAACAAATTTTTGAATTTTCCCTTGCATTTTTACTTTCTGCATCCAATCTACATCATTGGCTGTTGCTTTATTGTATGGAGATTTTGCTACTATTTTCTGCAATTCAGTATCGGATAAGCTTTTAACCTCATCTATATTGTATTTATTTGCTTCAAGCCACGTTAAAAATTTGTGATGAAAAACATTATACTCTTCCCAGTGATCTCCGTTTTCATCAACAAAAGTAGCTGATGAATTTTTGTCGTTTGGATTTACCTTTTTCCTTCTTTTGTATGAAACCATAAACACAGGTTCTATACCTGAAGTTGTTTGGGTCATAATACTTGTACTTCCTGTTGGGGCTACTGTCAAAAGAGCAATATTTCTCCTGCCTACTTTTGTCATCTTTTCATACCACTCAGGGTCAATTTTTTTTAACCTGTTAATAAAAGGATTTTTTTCTTCTCTTTTCGCATCATAAATAGGGAAAGATCCCCTTTCTTCCGCCATTTTAACTGACGAACGATAAGTATTAATGGCTAATGCAGAATGAACCTTTTCAGAAAAGCTAATTGCTTTATCAGAGCCATAGGTATATCCCAATGCAGCCAACATATCTCCTTCCGCAGTGATACCGACACCTGTTCTTCTTCCTGTAAGAGCCTTATTTTTTATTTTCAACCAAAGATCTCTTTCTGTTTGTTTTATTTCATCAGACTCAGGATCTTTTTCTATTTTATTCAATATTTTATCAATTTGTTCCAATTCCAAATCAATAATATCATCCATTAATCTTTGTGCCAATCTTGAATGCTCTTCAAATAAGCTAAAATCAAATTCGGATTTTGTGGTAAATGGGCTTTTTACATAGCTATAAAGATTGACTGCCAATAATCGACAACTATCATATGGATTTAACGGAATTTCACCGCAGGGATTGGTAGAAACAGTTTCAAAACCTAAATCTGCATAACAATCCGGGATTGATTCATTGATAATAGTGTCCCAAAACAAAATACCGGGCTCCGCAGACCTCCATGCATTTGTGATAATCTTATCCCATAGAGAACTTGCATTAATTGTTTTAGAAAATACCGGATCTTTACTGTGAATGGGATATTTATGTGTATAATTTTTCTTTGCAACAACAGATTTCATAAATTCATCATCTATCCTTACGGATATATTTGCACCTGTAATCTTACCCAAATCTAATTTTGCATCAATAAATTCTTCTGCATCCGGATGGTTAATTGAAACAGATAGCATAAGAGCTCCTCTTCTTCCATCTTGGGCAACTTCCCTTGTGCTATTGGAATACCTTTCCATAAAAGGAACAATTCCCGTAGAAGTTAATGCGCTATTTTTAACAGGAGAACCTTTGGGGCGTATATGTGACAAATCATGCCCTACACCGCCTCTTCGTTTCATCAGTTGAGCCTGTTCTTCGTCTAGTTTAATAATCCCACCGTATGAATCTGCACCATTACCTATAACAAAACAGTTGGATAATGATGAAATCTGGAAATTATTACCAATTCCGGACATTGGTCCACCTTGAGGAACAATATATTTGAATTTATCTAATAGACTAAATATTTCGTCTTCTTCTAATGGTTTTGGATATTTTTTTTCAATTCTTGCCAATTCTCCGGCCAGTCTTCTGTGCATATCAGCTGGAGTTGACTCATACAAATTACCATAGGAGTCTTTTAATGCGTATTTATTTAAAAAAACGCTTGCTGCCAATTCATCTCCATTGAAGTATTCTGTAGATGCTTTTAAGGCTTCTTGGTAGTCTATTTTCTGCAATTTCTCAATTGTTTCAGGCTCAATAATAGTTTTATCTATATTTTGTTCTTTCATTACGAAGTATCAGTTAGCAATGTTAAAAATTATGTCGGAATAGGGGGTAAAAATTAATTTAACGCTGTAAAATTATAAGATATATTTGAATTATTTTAATGTTTGACAATTTTTTTTTAAAAAAAATAATAATCTGACTGTTTACTTAAAATTTTATTTAACAATTAAAAACATTTTAACGTTTTTTTTAATATCAAAATTTAAAAAATTGTATTTCATAAAATATTGATAAGTCCTTTAAAAATATATTTGTTAAAAATGCAATTTGTCAAACACACAAAAAAAACATAAAGATTTTTAACGAGTTATATTATTTTCATTAAATTTGAAAAAAATTTCACAATACAAATAGCTAAAATTTGTTTTTTTTCGTTAGATATATCAAATTAGCTTTTATAAGGATTTTTTTTTATGTAGGTTTGCAAAAATTTAAAAATAACATATGAGAAATATAATTTTCGTTTTTATTGTTTTGATTTTAGGATATTCTTCAACAAATGCCCAAGAATTTCATTTTGGAATCAGAGGAGGAACAAATTTTGGAAAAATACTCGGACCTAGCGAAGAAGGTGTTGATGAGGGTCATTCTTTTGGAAATGGATTTCATTTTGGTATAGAGGCTTTATATTCGTTGAATGACTATTTTAGTGTAGGTTCTGAGATAAATTACAATCAAATAGGCTCCAAGTACCATTATAAAGGAAGATCCTATCACATATTTTTTAATGAGAGCAGAGTCTTCTTCAACGACGATGTAGAATACAATCTGAGTTTATCAAATTCATACATTAATATACCTCTGAATGTATTTATAAGGCCATTTAGAAAATTAGAATTTAAACTAGGTGGATATCTTGGTTTTTTGATAAACCCAACCGCATCAGGAAAAATGAGATTCGGCTCAAAATTTAATCAAGTATTGAGCTATAACTATTATACTGATACGAAACCTGAAGTTTATCGTTATACAGGAGGTACTTTGGTAATCAAAAATCCGGAAACTCCGGATGATCCTACAAAAAATTTATCTGCTCGCAAAGTAGCAAAAGCATACAATCAGTATCCTATTGAAGATTACAAAAATGAAAAATATTTTAATACTCTGGATCTTGGTTTAAATGTAGGATTGAATTATTATATCAATTCTAGTCTTTACCTTGGTTTGAATCTGCAATACGGTCTATACGATATCACCAATGATAAACTTGATAGGTCTTTAAAAGCAATTGGAGGGGATGGAGATACTAATTTCACCAATGCAGACTATCTCATTTACAGAAATGATAAAGACACTAATTTGAACTTTCAATTATCTTTAGGTTTTAGATTTTAATTTCAAATTTATGGTGTTTTCCGGCAGACACTATATAAATAAATAGTGTTTTTTTTTTGTAATGTGCTGTTAATTGTCTATCATTGTCTTTGATAACACTAAATTTAAAGAGTATATTATGAAAGAACAATTTGCTTTAATCGACTATTTTATATTTGGACTCTATGCTGTCATCATCTTAGGTGTAGGGCTATATATGTCTAGAACCAAAAAAGGAAAGGATAAAACTACCGAAGATTACTTTTTAGCTGGGAAAACCCTGCCTTGGTGGGCGATAGGAGCTTCTTTGATAGCAGCAAATATATCCGCAGAACAGTTTATCGGAATGTCAGGTTCAGGTTTTGCCGTAGGGCTAGCAATAGCTTCTTATGAATGGATGGCAGCATTGACTTTGATAATAGTCGGGAAATATTTTTTACCTGTTTTTATAAAACAAGGACTATATACAATTCCTGAATTTGTTGAAAAACGATTCAACACTTCATTAAAAACCATATTAGCTATATTCTGGATTGCTCTTTTTGTTTTTGTAAATTTGACATCGGTTATTTATCTTGGTGGTAAGGCTCTTGATACAGTATTGGGTGTAGGAGATGGCTCCAATATTATATTATATATGATTGGGCTAGCACTATTTGCAGCAGCATATTCTGTATGGGGTGGATTATCGGCAGTAGCCTGGACAGATGTAATTCAGGTAGTATTATTGATTATAGGTGGTTTGATCACTACATATATAGCATTGGATAATGTTACTGTACAAGGAGGAGTATTCAACGGTCTAACACACATTTATGATGTTGCAGGAGATAAGTTTCATATGATACTGAAAAAAGATAATCCTGAGTTTGCCAATCTACCTGGAATTGCTGTTTTAATCGGTGGTATGTGGGTCGCAAATTTGTATTATTGGGGATTTAATCAATATATCATTCAAAGGGCTCTTGCAGCAAAGTCTTTGCGTGAAGCTCAAAAAGGAATCGCATTTGCAGCATTTCTTAAAATTATAGTTCCACTAATCGTTGTAATCCCAGGAATTATAGCTGCAGTAATGTATAAAGAAAATATCGCTAATGCAGTTTCTGCTTTCTCTGTCGATAATAGCATTAATTATGATAAGGCTTACCCTTGGTTGATAAGTACATTTGTTCCGGTAGGATTCAAAGGATTGGTTGTTGCTGCTCTTTCTGCTGCGATTGTTTCCTCTTTGGCCTCAATGCTAAATTCTACCTCGACTATTTTTACAATGGATATTTATAAGGCTCATATCAATAAAGGCGCAAATGACAAAAAACTTGTAACTATAGGTAGGATTACTGTTTTAGTAGCACTAGTAGTAGCGACATCAATTGCAAAAACAATGGGATCCATCCCGCAGATGTTTCAATACATTCAAGAGTATACGGGGATTGTAAGCCCCGGGATATTAGCCGTATTTTTAATGGGACTATTCTGGAAAAAAACAAATGTCAAAGGAGCAATTGTAGGGGTTTTAGCATCAATTCCAATTGCTTTAGGGTTGAAATTTTTACCTATAGACATGCCTTTTATAGACCAAATGTTTTATACAATGCTAATGACAATAGTAATGATTGTGGGTGTATCTCTTAATACCGGTGATGGTGATGACGACCCCAAAGGTATACCATTATTAAAAGAAACTTTTGCAACAGGTAGGGTTTTTAATATAAGTGCTTATATAATACTTATAATACTAGTGGTGCTGTATAGTGTATTTTGGTAAAATTGATAGTTGCTAATACCAACTGTTAGATGGAAAAAATAAAAATTGCATTAATCGAACCTTTTAATACCGGGTCTCATAAAAGTTGGGCTTTAGGTTTAAAAAAGTATTCGACTCATCAAATTGATTTGTTTACTTTACCCGGTAGATTTTGGAAATGGAGAATGCATGGAGGTGCTATATCATTGGCAAATAAAATTCTTAAGTCAAAAAACAAATATGATATTTTTTTAGTCACTGATTTTATAGATCTTGGATTGTTCAAATCAATTGTTGTATCAGTATTTCCGGAGGCAAAATTCTATATTTATTTTCACGAAAATCAGCTGACTTACCCATGGTCTGTAGAAGACAAGGATATTGAATTAAACAGGGATAAAAACTATTCTTTTATCAATTATACCGGAGCATTAATAGCAGATAAAGTATTCTTTAACTCAGATTATCATAAAAAGAGTTTTTTAAAGAGTTTACCCTCTTTTTTAAAACAATTTCCCGATAAAAATAATTTAAAATCAATAGATGCAATTGAGAAAAAAAGTATTGTTCTTAATTTAGCAGTAGAACTTCCGATATTCAAAGACAAAATAGAAAAAATATCTAAATCTATACTATGGAATCACCGATGGGAATACGACAAAAACCCAAATGACTTCTTTTCTATTTTAAAAAGAATTAAGGATAAAGGTGTTGTATTTAAGTTGATTGTCTTGGGTGAAAAAACAAGAAAATTTCCTGAGATATTTAATCGGGCTAAAGTATATTTCAAAAAAGAAATAATTCACTTTGGTTATGTGCCTTCAAAGGATGAATACCTAAACTTGTTATTAAAATCTGAAATCTTACCGGTAACATCTAATCAGGAATTTTTTGGGGTTTCTACCATAGAAGCAATGCATTCAAATGTATACCCTTTGTTACCTAATAGACTTGCATTTCCGGAACATATTCCAAAAGACAAGCAGGATATTCATCTTTATGATACAAACGAAGAATTAGAAATAAAATTAACAAAGTTGTTGACAGGTAATTATAAGAAAGAACTTTATACTGATTGGGTAAGAAAATATTCATGGCAGAATAGTATAGACAAATACGATATGCTTCTGGTAAATAATTTGGATTGATACAAAGGTTAATTATCAGGATTAAGCAGATTGGTTATCGTGCTTTTATATATTTCAAATTGCCCGAGATTATGGTGAGTGCCTTGTTCAATAACAATATATTTTGTTTGACTTTTATTAGAGTTATCATATAATATCTTACTTGAATTTAGCGGGATAACCCGGTCTTCGGAACCGTGAAACATTATAGTCTTGCATTTAACTTTATCTATAAAACTGTTGGTATTAAACTTGTATTTGAGTAAAAAATCAAATGTTAATAGCGGATAGTGATAATCTACAACATTCATCAGATTACAAAATGGTGCTTCCAAAATCAAACTTTTTATGTCTCTGTTAGCAGCTACTTTTGCAGCAAATGTGCATCCCAAAGAACGACCGTAGGAAATGATATTATTGTAAGAATCTTCAAGATAATCATAACATACCAGTGCATCATCATACATCATCTGCTCATCAAATTTTCCGGTACTTTTACCATATCCACGATAATCAGGAATAAAAACATCATAGCCATATGTTGTAAAATCTTTTACAACTGTTCCCCATCTTTTCAAGCTTCCTTTATTACCGTGAAAATAAAGGATAACACCTTTAGGATTTTTTACTTTAAAAAGTAGTGAATTTATTATTTGATTGTCTTTGGTTTTTAGATTAATCTCTTCAAATTTTGAATTAAAAGTATATTTATAGCTATCTTCCAGTTTTTCACTTCTAAATATAAATTTATCTTGAAGAAAATATAGTAAAACTACTGATGTCAGATACAAAGCAATAATTACAGCAACTATTTTTAAAATCAAATTCATATTTTTATTTCTTTTTGCCTCTGATAAATGCGATGCTAGTTTTTTCCTTATCAATATCTTTTGATGGTTTTGAGTTTAATATTTCTTTTAGTGCTCTATGGTACCCTTCAAAATTGTGTATGTTTTTGTGACCTCCATCTATTATGGGATACAATCTTGTCAACTCGGGTTTTATTTTTGCTAATTTAAGACTATTTTTAAATAATACCACTTTATCATTAGTACCGTGAATTATTTTAATTGGACATTTCACATATTTTATCCATTTGTAGGTAGGCATAGCATATTTCACAACAAAAGAAAGAGGAGTAAAAGGCAGATACCTCTTCATGTTTTGAAGAATACTATAATAAGGACATACCAAAATCAGCATTCTCGGATTGTTTACAGAAGCCAACTTTGTGGCAAAACCTGTGCCTAGCGACCTTCCATAGACTATAATATATTTTTCCGGAACTCTTGTTTTAATTTCATCGTAAACTCGTTGTACATCTTTTTGCATTTCCTTTTGGGAGCGTTTTCCGGTACTCTTACCAAAGCCTCTGTAATCAATCATCAATACATCCCATCCGTGGTATGTGAAATCTACCGCAAATTTTCCCCAGCCTTTGATACTTTTGGTATTTCCTTTTAGGTAATAAATGACTCCTTTAGGATTTTTGCATTTAAAATGAAGCCCATTTATAACTACTCCGGGTTTCACCTCAAGATAATACTCTTCTACCTCTTGATTTTTGTACTGAAACTGAAAATCGTCCGGTAGTTTTTCAGGATGAAAAATCAATTTTTCCTGAAAAAAATATATCAATAATAAAATCACTATAACTATAATACTAATTACAATGATAATAGAAGTTAGATTAAAACCTAATGCTAGACTAACCAAAGAGTCCTCCTGTGATATCTCCTAGTTTGTTTTTCAAGATATTTTTTGCTATATCACCTACTCCCCCACCAATTCCAAGTTTATCCAAAACACCATTTTCTGTTACTTCTCCGTCATCACCTTTCAATGCCCCTGTAATATTTCCCATTATACTCTCTAATCCAGAACCAGCAACAATATTGGCTACGCTTGAAGGCAAGCCCAATTTTGATATAATACCTGAAAGAAACATATTCTTAATACTACCGAAAATAGGATTTTCAGTCATCCCGCCTCCACTATTAAACATATCCAAAATTCCACTAATATTACCACTTTTCACTTGCTCTAAAAGTCCTGATTGAATACTATCCTGTGCGATTGGCAAAATATCTTTAGCCTGATCGGTTGAGATACCTGCTTTTTCCGTTAAGGAATTAACCATATCTCCTCCAAAAGTTTCAAAAAGTTTATCTAACATATTCTATTTTTTAAATTTATTAATTATCTTAGCAACAATATGTCACCGGATCTTATTTCTCTTTTATCTGAATTATAATTTATTTTTATCATATAAACATAAACACCGGGATTAGCTCTTTTGCCCTTAAAAGTTCCATCCCAACCATCTGTGGAATTATTGAAATTTAAATTTTCACCATAAAAAACCTTTTCTCCCCACCTATTGAAGATGCGCATTGTATAGCTCAAGTCAAAGTTATTGCTTTTAGCATAAAAGTAGTCATTTTTACCATCACCATCGGGTGTAAAAACATTGGGGATGTCTATAAATATTTCTTTTTCTATCGCATTAAGAGATATTGTATCAGAGACCTCGCACCCCTCTTCATTTGTTATGGTGACAATATACTTTTGATCTGTTTCAGGAGTAGCAGTTGGATTCAGACAATCACTACAAGATAAATAATCTGTTGGTGACCAAACAATTGTTTTGGGTGTCATATCGGTTTCTACTTTGATGGAGTAAGCATTTTCTATACTTGTTATTTTGGTATTAATTTGATAATCCACAAAATTTTCAATTGTAAACGTATCGTTGATATTGCTTTCGCATCCATCAGCATCTATCAAAGAAAACAAATAATTGCCGGCATTTAAGTTTTTTATTTCATAAGGAAATTCTGTAATTGTAAATTCACCAATATCACTAATACTCAGCTTAATGGGTAGAGTTGCTCCCTCCATACCTTCAAGTACAAATTTTCCTACTCCAAAGCAATTTTCCATTTCGGCAGAAAAACTTGAACTAATGCTTTTCTCGTTTATTTTTACGGTGATAATGCTATCACAACCGTTTGAATTAGTCAAGATTTCTGTACCATTTGGATTTTCTACACTATAAATTCCACTTCCTACCTTAACTGTTTGCCCCGGACATAAAACATCCGAATAAGTTGAGTAAGTTACCTCTTTTACCATCACAGAAATAAGGGCTTTTGCTTCAGGACATGAAGCCGAACCATCGATTTTATATTCAAATCTGTAAGTTCCTGAACCGACATCTTTAAATGAAATATCTTTACCATCAGTTAATTGTGGATTAACTCCGGCATTATCAAGATCAGTCCATGAACCTCCGCCATCATGAGTTCCAAGAAAATCATTTAAATCTATGATAGAATTGTCATTACAAATCTCCGTATCATTATCTGTTCCTGCATTTAATTTTTCAACTATATTTATAGTCAAATATGCGATATCTTCACCACACAAATCCTGTCCACCTGTTGTTAAAGTAAATTGATAAGTACCTTTTGTCAATTTGCTCAAATCAATTTTTCCGGTATCACCGATTAAAGCACCTGTTTGAGCTATATCTTCAATTACATATTCTGTATTATCTTCAGGGTTTAGTTCCTTTATCACATCAACCAATTCTGTTCCTCCTTCGCAAAACGTAAGTTCTTTGTCATTTCCGGCAAAAATCTTTGCTTTTACTGTCACTGATACAATAGCAGAATCATCAGGACAGGAACTATTGGATTCGATTAGATATTTAAATCTATATGTGCCTATCGGTATTGAATTAAAACTAACACCGGATAAAATATTTAAATCTACATTTGCATTATCTAAATTTGACCAATCTCCTCCAAGGTCATGGTTACCAAGAAGATCTTCTAAATTGACTGTGTTATTTAAATCTCCATTACAAATTGTTATTTCGTTGTCTTCTCCTGCAACCGGGGCTGAAACAATAGAAACAGTCAAAAAAGCAACATCCTCCGGACAATTACCTTTGGGTGGTACTAAATATTTAAAAACATGCTTACCTAAACTATAATCCTTAAAACTTATAGCTTTTGAATTACTAACTACCGTATTAGTAGACGTTAACCACAGCCCCAAATCAGTAGAATAGCCATTTATATGATCAAAAAGATTAAATGTTTCAATTGAGCCTTCACAAACAGCAAAATCTGTTGCAATCCCTGCTTCGGGGGCAGCTAGAGTTTTTATTTTGGCAATAGCAGTATCTCCAATACATGTTCCATTTGCAGGTAAAACGTACAAAAAATTATAAGCTGTCAATTGATCTAGAGTGTAGTTATTAAAATTGGAAATAGTATCACCGTTTAAATCCAACCAAATACCTCCAATATTATAGTTTTTTAATGAATCAAAAAGGTTAATTGTAGTACCTTGACAAATAGAATATTCGTAATCATCACCGGCATAAGGCGATGAAACAATACTAATATATACATATGCTGTATCATTTCCACACATACCGGCAGTTTCGTATAGAAACGAATCAACACCTATCGGCTCAGCGGAAAAAACCATTGTATCCGGTCTTGATATATTTACCGAATCTCCTCCAATCTGAGTCCAAATACCTGTTGTATCATATTTTTGACCCAAATAATTATAAAGATTTAATGTGTCTAAACTACCTATACAGATACTTTTTGTCCCATCTTTTCCTGCATTTGGCGCAGCTAGTACGTAGATAGTTATTATAGCACTATCCTCCAAACAAGCTCCGTTATCAGGAATCAAGTATTTAAATTTAAAAGTATCGGTATCAACTCCAGTAAAATCAACATAATTGGGACTACTTAAATCAACATTTGAGGTATCAATATCAAACCAATCTCCATTGGAATCATGTACCCCAAGAGCTGCATCTAGGTTAACTAAGGTATTCTGTCCACTATTACAAACAAATATTTCATTATTATTTCCTGCATTGGGCTGACTAATAATTTCGATAATAATCTCAGCTTGTTCGGGATCACAAGGAGTATTTTCAATTGTATAATAATATTTATATACTCCTATGGGCTCTCCTGATAAATCCAAATCATCAGGATTGTTAATGACATTTCCAAATTCATCATACCAGGTTCCTCCTCCATCATGAGGATCGCTCAAATATCCATATAAATCTATTGTATTAGTGGGTGCTCCACAATAAGTATCTGTATTATCCTCACCCGGATTACCTTTTTCTGATATGTTAACGGTAAGAGTTGCTGATACAGGATCACACTTCCCATCTACATCTTGCGTGGTATATGAAAAATGATATGTTCCCGGACTTACATTGGCAAAAACAACACAATTTGTATAATCAAGATCCACTCCGGCATTGTCCAAATCCTGCCAGATATATCCCGATTCATAATCCGGTCCCATCTCAAAATCAAAATCAACACAAGGTTCACTATTGCAAATATTAATTTCAGCATCCTGTCCCGGATTAGGAATATCTATTACTATCAAATCAATGGGTATTGTATCAGATTCACACTTTTCACCCGAATCATCACTTAAGAATACATAAACTGTAGTAGTTGCAGTAGTAAATGATGTAGGGTCAGGAATTATATTAGTACAGTCGCTATCTTGATACCAATTGGCAGTTAAACCTGATTCATAATCTTTTAACACATCATCCAGTACAGTCAGATCAAAAGTTGCTTTGCCATCAAAATCATAATCGCATTCCTCAAGCGGTCCGGCAGAATGAATGTCAAGATCATCTTTAAAAATCAAGGTCATAAAATTAGGATTAATATCCTGTGCAGCACAGCCATTATCATCTACTAAAGAATTCAAGGTTATTGATCCGCTTCCTGTAAAGGGTATTCCGAGCATTGAGGTCGGTACATAAAACGTATTTGCTGCAGCATCCCAATAAGGAGCTATTGTTCCGGAATAACAAATAATAATTTCATCATTGGTATCATATGCAGGAATATTGAACGGTATATTAAATGAACCTATAGATAGAGTAAAAGAAGCATCATATGGTTCTGTACCCCCTGTTATTATTGTGTTAATTTGGTTGCAATCTTCTGGACAAAATATAGTTTCTCCATCAAGAGAAGCTTCGGGTGATTGGTTAATTATAAGTACATCACATTGTTGTGGCTTGCAGTCATTGGCTGAAGTTTCCAATAATATTGCACAGATAGTATATGTTCCGGGTGCAAGAGTACCTGAAGAAACATCGACTTCAGCGATTTGATTAGGGTCTATACCGGTCAGATCAGAATATGCTACATTGGCTAAACTAGTACCACCTATGTATGCATCAGCCGGAGGAGTACTACCATTAAAATAAACAAAATCGATACCAAAATCTTTATCTCCATTAGCTGTTTGTCCCATTTTTGACAAGCCACTAGCTCTTAAAGTATAATTATCATAATCACATACAGGAGAAGAAATAATCTCCATTTGATCAATACCGGGACATGGCGGGGTACAACTTAAACTAATATTATTACAATCTATTGTACCGTCTTTTATTGAATTAATCAGTAATTGGTTTGCCGCTGAATTAGCTTCTCCCGGAGTTTGTGTCGTTATCGTGTAGTTATTCCCATCAAACCAATCTCCACAATCCAAACCGATACTTTTATCGCTTACATCAACCGGATTAACATCTGCTTCAACATTTACATTTCCATATCTTAGTGCATGATAAAAATTTTCAGAAGCGTCTCTGGTCTGCAATATATCTCCTCCGTTTCTCATTCCAACATAAGGATAACTGCCACCCGCAGTACCGCAAGGAGTATATCCGGAATTAGAAGTGTTTGGTGATGTAGAGCAACCGTCTATATCGGATCCGGCTACTACATAAAGCCAAGGAGGATTATTGGCCGGAAGACCCGGATAAGGGTCAACTTCATTGTAGATAAGTATAATGGCTCCGGGATTAACGCTAGAAAAAGTATTATCAAGTTTTAAATGACCGGTCGCTGTACCTTGCCCTGCTTGAGCTGCATTATTGTCATCTACAATCCAACCGGAAAGATTGACAGGATCGGTAGGATTAGCTGGGTCACCTACGACAACAAGTTCAATATATTCTTTTGTAGAGCCGCTTTCATTATATATCTCATTTACAAAAACAGCACCCCCTGCCGGACATTGTCCATAAGACAAACCAAGTTTGAGTACAAAAAACAACAGAACAAGAACTACTCGATTAATCATCTTGATAAATTTGAGTATTATTAAAATAGTTAAAAGTACACCCTTTTGAATATTAATAAAGACAAACAGGGCAAACAAAATTATAAAATTATCGGGTAAAAAATAATTTTAAACAGGTATTTTTAATAATTTAACAAATACTTCATGTTATCACGGTAAAAAGCACACATATTTAATACAATATTCAGTAAAAAATGATTTTACAACCCTGCCTTTTTACTTATTTCCAACATTCTGTCAATACATTTCCTTCCTTTGTCAATAATCTTTTGCTCTAAAAGTACTTCAGGCAATTCATATTTTAAGGCTAAGTACAATTTTTCTATAGTGTTCATTTTCATAAATGGACATTCATTGCAAGAACATTGGGTAGTTGGTGGAGCAGATATAAGTGTTTTATCCGGAGAATCTTTTTGCATCTTATAAAGTATTCCAGGTTCAGTAGCAACAACAAATTTATTTTTATTAGTAGTTTTTACGTATTTTAATAATTGACTAGTTGATCCAACAAAATCAGCTATTTCCAATACATGAGGTTCACATTCGGGATGAGCAATGAAATCAGCATCCGGATGTTCTACCATGGTCGCCATTATTTTTTCCCAAGAAAACATCTCATGAACTTGACATACTCCATGCCACAATATCATATCTCTACCTGTTTCCTTCATCAAATAAGCTCCAAGGTTTCTATCAGGTGCAAAAATAATACCCTTATCTTTCGGGATGCTATTAATTACATGTACCGCATTTGAAGATGTACAGCAAATATCTGTCATAGTTTTTAATTCTGCACTACTGTTTACATAAGACACCACAACATGATTAGGGTGTTGAGCTTTAAATGCTTTGAATATATCAGCAGGGGCAGAGTTTGCCAATGAGCATCCTGCATTTAAATCGGGAAGTAAAACTTTTTTACCGGGATTAAGCATTTTAGCTGTTTCAGCCATAAAGTGTACTCCTGCAAACAATATCATATCAGCATCTGTCTCCGCTGCCTTTTGAGCCAATCCAAGACTATCTCCCACAAAATCGGATAAGTCTTGTATAATAGGAATTTGATAATAGTGCCCTAATATTATAGCATTTTTCTCTTTTTTTAATCGCTTTATTTCTTCAATTAAATTGATATTTTTATCAATTTCCAGATTCAGAAAACCATTATTTATCAAATTTTTCTTTGCTTTTTGTAGTGTTGAAGCCATTATTTATGTATTTTTCTTTGAAACGATATGGAAAGTTTTAAATTGTATGTTCAATATTTAATTATCCAACCATTCTTTAAAATTTTTTACTTTTTCTCTACTTACGATAATGTTTTCTATGGATATATTTTGTAGCTTAATACCTAATCTACTATTGGAATAAGTATAAATCTCCTCGATAGCATCTGCATTTATAATAAATTGTCTGCTTATTCTAAAAAACTGTCTAGAATTCACCATTCTTTCCAATTTATCCAAAGGATATTCTATTAGATATGCTCTATTTTCTGAAGTTTTGATATAACTTGCTTTGTCTTTGGAGTAAAAACACGATATGTCTTTTGTATTTACTAATTTGATTTTTCTCCCTACTTTGATCGTAAATCTTTCTTTGTATTTAGTGGGATTAAGCAATTGTGTAATTGTATTAATTTGCTTTAGGTAATCTTGGTTTTTTTCACCTATCTTTAAATTATTATATTTGTCTAGTGCTGATTTTACTTCAACATCATCTATTGGCTTCAATAAATAATCAATACTATTTACTTTAAATGCTTTTATTGCATATTGGTCATAGGCAGTAGTAAAGATAACAGGAAATTTTATACTCATGCTTTCAAATATTTCAAATGACAATCCATCGCCAAGTTTTATATCAAAAAAGCCTAAATCCGGTTCTTCGTTTGATATTAACCAATTAATAGCTTCTTCTACAGAGTGTAATAATGCAATTACATTTACATCTTGTTTTTCTAAGATTCTACTTAAATTCCTTGCTGCAGGTTTTTCGTCTTCTATGATTATCGCTTTCATATTTCTTTTCCTTTTTTTTCACCATACAGAATTTTTTACCTCTAATTCTATATGAACTTAAATGTACTATATGCTTTTTTATTTTTTCTCACCATATAGGGCATAGGATTTATTATCTCTTGTTCTAT
>Ga0256833_1000321_pt1 | contig 38261 bp, 29 predicted proteins | sample 356284metaG_FD_190535 | JGI IMG/M metagenome (GOLD analysis project Ga0256833, IMG submission 190535) | Hydrothermal vent microbial communities from Mid Atlantic Ridge, Atlantic Ocean - 356-284 | ecosystem: Environmental > Aquatic > Marine > Hydrothermal vents | place: Atlantic Ocean: Mid... | reverse complement strand
TATTTTTCTTACAAATCCTTCGTTATTATATTGAATAAAAACATTCCCTATTCTGCGAACTTGTCCATATCTGTTATAATTGATAAAAACATTTCCAACTCTACGAATTTTTCCATACCTGTCTTTTTCTATACGCACTCCGTATGCTCCCGGATTATAATAATATGGATTATTTCTTTGGTGTGTATTAAAATCAAAGTCTCCGGAAGGAAAAATAAAAAAATCGACCCCTCTAATACTGAGTTTAACCGGTTCATCCATGAATTTCCATGCAGGTCTGAATGTTGAGACCGCATACATGTTGTTAAACATAAATCCTAAAACGAATAAATAAACTAATTTTTTCATAACTACAAAATTTTAAATTAAACTGCGGTTCTAATAACTATATTTCAAAACACGTGCCATAATTTTTTTATATTAGAAAAAAAATAGCGTTTTATCATATTATTCTTTATTTTTGTAAAGGAATAAAAAGATAAAAAAATGAAAATAACTACTTGGAATATAAATGGTTTAAGAGCAATTATAAAAAAAGATTTTATCAGAGACATATTTCAAATAAATCCCGATATATTATGCTTACAAGAAACAAAAGCGGATGAAAATACCGTAAAAGAACTTTTAAAAAACTTGAAGTTTGATTATGTTTTTGCCAATTCAGCAGAAAAAAAAGGTTATTCGGGAACGGCTATGCTTTCCAAAACAAAACCTTTAAACGTTTTGTACGGTATGGGAATGGAAGAACATGATAATGAAGGAAGAATGATAACTGCTGAATTTGAAAAGTTTTTTTTGGTATCGGTTTATGTTCCCAATTCCGGACAAAAACTAAAACGTTTGGATTATAGAGCTAAGTGGAATAAAGATTTTAAAGAATTTCTGTTGAATTTGGAAGCACAGAAGCCTGTAATTGCATGTGGAGATTTTAATGTGGCTCATCAGCCCATAGATTTAAAAAATCCTAAATCTAACTATAACAAGACAGCAGGCTATACACAATTGGAAATTGACGCTATGACAGAATTATTGGAAAGTGGTTTTACAGATGCTTTCAGATATTTATATCCCGATAAAATTCAATATACATTTTGGAATTATCGTTTCAATGCGCGTGCAAGGAATGCCGGTTGGCGTATAGATTATTTTTTGGTTAGCAATAAACTAATTGATAAAATAAAAGACGTTATCATTCATGATGATATTTTGGGTTCGGATCATTGTCCTGTTAGTTTAATACTTGAGGATTTTTAAATAAATATTCAAAAGGGTTTCCGATGTTTTTTAATCTTTCGGGAATAGTTTTAATAGTAAAATCAGAAGGAGTAAAATTACCTCTTTCAATTTCTTCCCATTGGAGTGGAGTGGAAACTTTTGCTTCCGGATTAGCTCTTGGAGTATATGGAGCAGCCGTATTTCTAGTGATGGCATTTTGCAAATAATCTAACACTACCTTATCTCCACTATGAGTTTTTCTTTGTTGTTTATTGGTAGTGATTAAATTGGGATATTTTTCTGATAGAAATAAAGCTACCTCCAAAGTCCATTCTCTTACTTGATCAAATGTGTATATTTTTTTTAAAGGGATATATACATGCATACCGGTTCCACCGGAAGTTTTGGGAAAAGCTTTAATATTTCTACGATCCAATTCTTGTTTCAAAATGTTAGCTGTTTCTATAACTTTTTCAAATGGAACATGCCCCCCAATATCCAAATCAAAAATAGCTAAATCAGGAAGCTCAAAATCCGGATAAGTTGACCCCCAAGCATGAATCTCCAGACAACCGCGTGAGGCTAAATACACCAATCCGGCTTTGTTTTTCACTACAGGCACACGCATAACTTTATCTTGTGTAGCTTCCTCATAAAGATATGTTTTTATAAATTCTTCGGGAGCTTTTATATCATAATCTCGTTTATAAAAAGAAAATTTATGTATTCCATAAGGAAAAAAATGTAAAGTAAGCGGTCTTTCTTTTAAAAATGGCATCATATAATCCCCAATCTTATTATAGTAATCCATTAAATCTTTTTTTGTAACACCGGCTTCAGGCCAATATAACTTATCCGGATGTTTGGATTCAATTATTAATCCATCCACTTCATAACTGAAATATTCGTAATTTTTTGTTGTCATATTATATTAATTCTTTATAATACCTATTTTTTATTTCTTCCAAAAGTTCTTTCGATATATTGGGTTTGTAAATTCTGACAATATCTTTAACGGTATCGTCTTTATAAAATAAACCTTTGGCTACATCATAATTGTTATTACTGATATTGTTTTTAATTTTATAGGTGATTTCTTTGAATTGCTCCCAAGATAAATAATGTGGAATTTCAATAAAATACATTGAGTTTATGCAGGTGTCTTTATAAATATTATCTTCTATTTTTTCAATATGGAAAAATTTACTTATTTTGATGGAAACAGGCTTATCAGTAGATATTTTTTTCTTTTTTAATAGCTGAAAACCATAATGTTGTAGTAGTTTTTGTAATTCCGGAATTTGTTCATAAGAATCCAAACCTTTAATTCTTATACCATAAATAATTTGTTTTCCGGATTTTATCTTTGCAAAAGAAGCATTGATATCAAAATCAGTAGTTGCATTGATTTTTTTAGCTTTTCGTAAAATTTTAGCAAAAGAATATAGTTCCGAAGTAGCAATAATCACGGATCGGGGCTTGGAGATTATATCAAAATCAAAACCGTGAAGTCCGGGGAAAGGGCGATCAATATTGATAACAACCGTATCCTGCAATTTGTGATGGTTGACTAAACTGATGGATTCTTCTTTAATAATATTTCCTATAATTTCTCTTGACTTTTCCATAAAAAAATATTTTTGTTTAAAATTAAAAAAAAACAATTGATTATACAAATTACGCTTATTATTTGTTTAAAAATTTTTTCTTAATTCCGTCCTAAATATTTTTTTAAAACAAAAGTAATGTTTTGATTTATAACGAATTGAGTTTATTTTTAAGCGCTATGGGATTAAATTCACAGGCTAATGACTCTATCCTTATTGGCATATGAGGATTTTTCGTAAAATTTGAAGTGAATGGAACGTAAAACTGTCTGCTGTTTGAGGTTATGTTAATGTTATATTTAGAAAAAATGTTCAACCGAGTTCAGACAGTTTAGTGTAATGAACAAAAAATTTAGAAAAATACTCGTCAGCCTAGATTTTTTGTTACCATTGAGCAAAGTCGAAATGTTCATCGATGGAAAAAGTAAAAATTAAATTTATTTAGGACAGGATTGATTTTTCTTAAAACTTTTTTTAACAAAGTATTGTTAATCAAAATAAAAATAGTATTTTTGCAGCTTGAAAACATACATAATAATCATTAAAACAATATTGGCATGTATTTAACACCAGAAATTAAAAAAGAAATTTTCGCTAAGTACGGAAAATCCGAAACAGATACGGGTTCTCCCGAAGGACAAATTGCATTGTTTACGTTTAGAATTAAACATCTGACTGAACATTTGAAAAAGAACAAACATGACTACAGTACCGAAAAAGCTTTGGTTAAACTAGTTGGAAAAAGACGTAGTCTATTAAACTACTTGAAAAACAACGATATAGAAAGATATCGTAAAATTATTAAAGAATTAGGACTTAGAAAATAAGTCTATTAAAAAGCTGTCCGGGAAAATTTGGTTTTATATCCTTTTAAGGATGTAAACCTTTATAAACCAGGGCAGCTTTTTATTTTTGAACTTATTTTTTAATAGAAAAAAATGAAATTATGAATAAACCACAACCTATACAAGAAATCATCAAATTAGATGATGGAAGAGAAATTATTATAGAGACAGGAAAATTAGCTAAACAAGCTGATGGATCTGTTGTAGTTAGAATGGGGGATACCATGTTATTGGCAACAGCAGTTGCTTCCAAAGATATCAATCCTGATATTGACTTTTTACCGCTAACGGTAGATTATAGAGAAAAGTTTGCTTCGGCCGGAAAATTTCCCGGTGGATTTTTTAAACGGGAAGGACGTCCTTCAACAGAAGAAATCCTTGTTATGCGATTAGTTGACAGAGTGCTACGTCCTTTGTTTCCAAAAGATTATCATGCAGAGACACAAGTAATGATACAATTGATGTCTTTTGATGAAAATGTTCAAGCAGATTCTTTGGCAGGGCTGGCAGCATCCGCAGCACTTGCCGTTTCGGATATTCCATTTGAAGGACCCATATCTGAAGTTAGAGTTGCAAAAATAAACGGTGAATTAAAAATAAATCCGGCATTAGCCGAAATGAAGAATGCAACTATTGATTTAATGGTGGGAGGAACTGATGATTCCGTAACTATGGTAGAAGGACAAATGGAGGAGGTATCGGAAGAAGAAATGATAGAAGCAATTGAATTTGCTCATCAAGCCATTAAAAATCAAATTGCTGGAATAAAAAAATTGGCAGAAAAGATTGAAAAGTCTAAAACAAAAAGAGATTATGATAAAATTGAGGAAGACGAAGTACTTTATGATACCATTGAGAGAGAAGTTTATTCAAAATTATATGAAGTAGCAAAAGAAGGTTTAGGCAAACAAGAACGTTCGGATAAATTTTCTAAAATTAAAGATGCTTTATTGGAGAATTTTTCGGAAGAAGAAATAGAAGAAAAAGGAAAATTAATAGGTAGTTATTTTGATAAAGTTAAAAAGAAGGCTGTTAGAGATTTGGTTTTAGTGGAGGGAATTCGCCTGGATGGTAGAAAAACTACTGAAATCAGACCCATATGGACTGAAGTAGATTATTTACCTACGGTTCATGGTTCTGCAATTTTTACCAGAGGAGAAACCCAAGCCTTGGCAACTGTAACCTTGGGAACTTCAAGAGATGTCAATATTATTGACGGTGCTACTCAACAAGATGAAGAGCGTTTTTATTTACACTATAATTTTCCTCCCTTTTCAACCGGTGAAGCCAGACCTTTACGTGGAACTTCACGTCGGGAAATAGGGCATGGACACTTGGCTCAAAGAGCTTTGGAACCTATGATTCCCGAGGATAGTCCATATACTATTCGTGTAGTTTCCGATATTTTGGAATCTAACGGTTCTTCATCTATGGCAACGGTTTGTGCCGGCTCTATGGCGCTTATGGATGCAGGAATACAACTTAAAAAACCAGTTTCAGGTATTGCTATGGGATTGATTTATGATGAAGATTCCAAAAAATATGCTGTTCTTTCGGATATTTTAGGAGATGAAGATCATTTGGGAGATATGGATTTTAAAGTTACCGGTACCAAAGATGGTATTACTGCTTGCCAAATGGATATCAAGATTAAAGATTTGAAAAGAGAGATACTAGAGAAGGCATTGCATCAAGCCAAAGAAGGGCGTATGCATATTATGGGAGAAATGGAAAAATCTATTTCAGCTCCTCGTCCGCAAGTAAAGGATTTTGTACCAAAAATGGTAAAAATTGAAATAGATAAAGATTATATCGGCGCAGTTATTGGAAAAGGAGGAAAAGATATTCAACAATTGCAAGAAGATACTGATACAACCATTGTTATTGAAGAAGTAGATGGTAAAGGAATTATTGAAATTATGGGAACTGATATGGATAAAATTCAAAAAGTACTTGATAGAATTGCTATTATCACTTTTGAACCAGAAATAGGGGAAGTTTATGAAGGGAAAGTAACTTCAATTAAAGATTTTGGTGCTTTTGTTGAAATAGCTCCTGGAACAGAAGGTTTGTTACATATTTCTGAAATAGATTGGAAACGTGTAAATAAAGTTGAAGATGAATTAAAAGAAGGACAAATAGTTAAAGTGAAATTAATAGGAAAAGATCAACGAGGTAAAATGAAACTTTCTCGAAAAGTTTTATTACCAAAACCTGAAAGAAGAGACCAAGCCAAAAGTAAGAATGAGGGTAAATAAGTAAATAAATTTTAAAAAGACAAAAAAGCGGGCAAATTGCCCGCTTTTTTGTCTGTAAATATTATATTTTAGGAGTGACCAAACGCTACAATTCTTAAAATTTTGATATTAAGAACAATCCAACGAAAAGCTTGATAAATAATACATTTACGCAAAAATCTGGTAAATTTAGTTGGAATAGGGGCATATGCGAATTCATTGTATCCCCGTGTATATTTGGTTAAATGAGACTTATGTTTCATAATTATAAATTTTTAGTTATTGATAAATTATACTATTCGGGTAATAACCACCAGAATGGATATCCTTTGGCTTTATGCAAAAACATATAATGCATAAACCACTTTAACCAGTGTCCGGCTAATCCGGGTTCACCAATTGTATAGGTTAAAGAACGTCCGAATTCAGGATATTTTTCCCAGTCTTGAACAATAGGGAAAACAGTCATTGTAGCTGCCATACCATTGGTCATGCCATATCCGGCAGAAACAATACAAGCAGCACCCATTTTAGCCATAGATGCACGGTGTTTTAATTTATCCAATGTAGCTTTACCTTTGATTACATCACGAATGTTTTGTGCGACAATTTTACCCATAACACCTGAAGGCATACCCGTTCTGGGTGGTGCAGGTACAATAGTTGTTCCGTTTGGAGATGTAAAAGGTTTGGAAATTGTATGCGGCGGAGCAAATGCTATACCCGGAGCAAAAATATTGGGATAATCCGGATTTTGTACTACTTCCGGCCAATCAGAAGCTTTCCACTCTTCATATGGTTTTTTGGTATAATCGGCATCAACTATCATAAATCCATTGGGTTTAAATAGTTTGGAAGTAATATCTTCCCCATTTTTATCAAAAGCTTTTAAGCCGGGACCTGAAAATGCAGGAATAAGCATTGCAAAATCATATGCTATTTCATGATAATTTCCATCCAAAGTTTCATAATAAATTTTTTCTTTATCCACTTTATGAACACCGGCTCTTTTGATCCAACGGATTTCTCTTTCTGCCAAGAATGATTCGGTAAATACTTTTGTAGGGGTTATATAACCTCCGTATTTAATATAAGCTCCACCCATTGCAAAGTCACCAACTTCATATTCATTGGTAAGGAAAGTAATGTTCGCTTTGTCATTTAATCCTCTTCTTTCTATTTCATGATATACATTTAATATATATTCAAATGCGGCTCCTTGACAAGTTGCTCCCGGATGACCAATTCCAATAACGATATTTTGGTTTTCACCTTTTTCCATTTTTTTAATAGATTTTTGCAACTCTTCCCAAGCATGTGCAGCATGGTTAAAATTACAAACGGAAACTGTTGTGCCGTTATCAGGACCTAATCCTTCGGTTTTGTCAAAACGTAAAGCCGGACCGGTAGCATTTACCAAGAAATCATAATCTATGGTTTCTGTTTGTCCTTCTTTTCCCTGTCCTACATATTCAATAGTAACGTAAGGACGATCCGAACCGTTACCTCCTTCCGGATGAATGGAAGTTGCTTTGGCTCGTCTGAAATCAATACCCCATTTTTTGTATTTGGGTTCTAACTTGAAGCGTATTTGTTCAGGCTTCATTCTTCCCACTCCAACCCATATGTTGGACGGTACAAATTGATAATACTCATTGGGAGACACAACAATTACTTCGTGTTTTTTGTTGAGCCATTTTCTCAAGTATGCAGCCGAAGTATGTCCGGCTATACCTGATCCCAAAACTACAATTTTTGCCATATTTGAGTTACTTTATTTTGTTATTGCAACAAATATAACAAAAAAATGATAAATATCAGATTTATTACAAAAAAATTTCTTTTTTACTTTAATTTCTGAGGAAAATTTCTTTTTTGTATTTTTACAAGCAAAAATTTTCAATATGAGAGAGTGGAAAACTATTAAAAAATACGAGGATATTTTATTTGATTTTTATGAGGGAATTGCTAAAATTACAATTAATCGACCTCATGTTTACAATGCTTTTCGTCCCGAAACCAATCAAGAAATTTTAGATGCATTGGAGATATGCCGTGAAGATCCCGATATAGATGTTGTGGTATTGACAGGTGCGGGAGACAAGGCATTTTGTTCGGGAGGCGATCAAAATGTGAAAGGTAAAGGTGGTTATATTGGAAAAGATGGTGTGCCCAGATTGAATGTTTTGGATATTCACAAACGTATCCGTGAATTGCCCAAACCTGTTATTGCTATGGTAAACGGATATGCTATCGGCGGTGGACATGTTTTGCATGTAGTTTGTGATTTAACTATTGCTTCAGAAAATGCACGTTTCGGACAGACCGGTCCCAAAGTTGGAAGTTTTGACGGTGGATTCGGTTCTTCGTATTTGGCTCGTCATGTCGGACAGAAAAAAGCACGGGAAATATGGTTTCTTTGTAAACAATATACGGCAAAAGAAGCCGAACAAATGGGAATGGTAAATAAAGTGGTTCCTTTGGAACAATTGGAAGATACAACTGTAGAATGGTGTCAAATGATTCAAGAAAAAAGTCCTATGGCTATTCGTATGATTAAACGGGCAATGAATGCAGAATTGGACGGACAACGAGGGCTTATGGAATTTGCAGGTGATGCAACACTTATGTTTTATCTTATGGAAGAAGCACAAGAAGGAAAACGAGCCTTTTTGGAAAAACGTAAACCTAATTTCAAACAGTTTCCTAAATTTCCGTAGGAAATTATCAAAATATTGCCCGCAAAATCAGCGGGCTTTTTTGATTCTTATATCCACCAAATAAAAATCTTCTCCCGATGCTATAACAGGATTGAAATCCAACTCAATAATATCGGGATTTTCTCTTATAAGTTGATCGGTTCTTTTTATTAAAGCAACGAAATTATTAATATCAATAGATTTTTTACCTCTGATTCCTTTAAATAATGGATAAGATTTTAGTTTTTTCAATTTATCCAAAATTTCATTTTCTTCAATAGGAATTAAAAGAGTTTGAAAGTCTTTTAAAATTTCTATAAATATTCCACCGGCACCAAACATTAATAAGTGACCAAAATTTTCTTCATATTTTACTCCAATGAATAATTCTTCGCCTTTTATTTGTTGTTGAACCAAAACTTTATGTGTTGGACTTATTTTTTGTAATTCATCAAAATTTCGGTTAAAATCTTTTTCATTTAAAATATTCAAACGAACGGCATTTTGTTCGGTTTTATGCAATATTCCTTCGGGTTTTAGCACTACGGGTAAAATTTTTCGAGCAAATTCCCAAGCTTGTTTTTCATTATTAAAAATTTGTTGTTGCACCAAGGGAAATTTATATTTTTTCAAAAGCTCATTTATTTCCGTTTGATTGATAAATTCGGCATTTGACAAGTTTGGCGTATGATGATTTTCCAACGTGGTTATAACAGAATTCCCGGCAGCAAAATATATTTTGGTTAAGGCTTTTGCAAACAAAACTTCATCGGAGAATGAAGCTAATTTTTTTTGATGAAAATATTCAATTTCTTTTTTTACATTGATGACGGAAGGCAAAATCGGATAAATGATTTTTTTATTTTTAATGATATGTTTAGCTAATACATCGTAAACATCAAAAACTTCAAATAACCCGGGGCTTCCGAAAATAACGGCAATTGCATCAATTTCATCAAATTTTTCTGCATAATTCAAAATGGCATCCAGTTGTTCTGCAGTACCGGTGGCCAAAAAATCGATGGGGTTATCAACAGATGAGCCTGGATAAAGTTTTGCTAAAAGTTTCTTTTTTGAAGGATCCTTTATCTCGGGAACTTTCATTCCGTTTTTTTCCAAAATATCCGTAAGCATAACCCCCGGACCACCGGCATGGGTAACGATAAGAATATTTTTTCCTTTGGGAATTCCGTATTTGAGAACAATAGCCGCTTGAATCATTTCGTTTCTACCTTCTACCCGAACAATACCGGCTTTGTCGAATAGTGCTTGCACAGCAGAGTCAGGAGAAGCCAAAGCTCCGGTATGTGAACCTGCGGCTCTTTGTCCCGATTGAGAATTACCGGATTTTATAGCGATGATTTTAGCTCCTTTTTGACTTAACGAACGAGCGTGTTTATAAAATTTTGAAGGATTTTTGATGTGTTCAATATATAGGAGTTTGATTTTAGGTGAATCCAAATCAAAATTTTCATCCATATATTCCAAGACTTCTTCAACACCTATTTGTGCCGAATTTCCAACCGTCCAAACACTATTAAAACTCAATCCTTGTAGCATAGCGGCTTCCATAATAAAAACGGCGGTAGCTCCCGACCCCGAAATTAAATCCACGCCGTTTTTATCCAATTTTGGAACGGGACTTGTAAAAACACCTGCATAATTTTTATTGATTAATCCTATATTGTTTGGTCCCAATAAACTTCCGTTATATTTTTCAATTTGTTTAACTATGCGATTTTCCAATGCTTTTCCAGCTTCTCCAACATCGCTGAAACCTGCCGAAATGATAATAAATGCTTGCGTTTTTTTTTCTTCGGTAAGAATTTTAACGGTTTCTTCAATATATTTGGCGGATATGGCTATAATGGCTAAGTCTATATTTTCGGGAAGCAGAGAAACATTTTTATAAACTTTAAAATTTTTTATTTTGTCTTTTTTGGGATTTACAATGTATATTTTCCCTTGATATTTATGGTTTACAAGATTTTCAATGATTTTTCCACCCGGCGACGACGGATTGTCAGAACCGCCAATTACCGCAATGGATTTTGGATGAATGAGTTTGGGATTTATCATTTGGTCAAAAAAATTGATGTTTAATTGCTTAAAGATGCAAAATTTATTGTAAATTTATAAGGAAATTAATCAGTATTTTGATTTAAAATTAAAACTTATGCCATATTTTTCAACAACGGTTCAACATATAAGATCATCGGAAATAAGAGATTTAATGAAATTAGCCACCCGCCCCGATATTATATCTTTTGCCGGGGGAATGCCTAATAACGATTTGTTTCCGGTCAAAGAAATTGATGAAATTTTTTTAACATTAGACCCTCAAAAGAAAAAAACGGCTTTTCAATACGGACCTACATCGGGATATCCGCCTTTGCTTGACACCTTGAATGAATATTTAAGGACAAAAGGATTACCGGTGGATACACATAGACTGATGATTACCACTGGCTCGTTACAAGCCATCAATATTTTAGGAATGGAATTTATTGATCCCGGCGATGTGGTATTGACTGAAAATCCAAGTTTTATCGGGGGATTGGCTGTTTTTAAAGCTTTTCAAGCGGATATCAAGGGAATTCCGTTGATGCACGATGGTTTGGATTTGGAAGAATTGGAATTGGCAGTTGAAAAATATCAACCGAAATTATTGTATATTATACCCAATTTTCATAATCCTGCCGGCATAATATATTCCAAAGAAAAAAGAAGAAAAGTCTTGGAAATTTTGGAAGGAAAGGATATCGTTTTATTAGAAGACGATGCTTATAATGAATTGTATTTTAATGAAGTAGCTCAAAAATTAACCCGTCCCGTAATGGCTGTGAATGATAAAAATATAGAAGTTGTTTATACCGGTTCTTTTTCTAAAATTATGGGACCGGGATTTCGTTTGGGTTGGATGTTGGCGTCACCTGAAATTTATGAAAAAGCAGAGATTATCAAGCAAGGAATTGATGCTTGCAGTCCGAATTTTACACAAGTTTTGGCAAACGAATTTATGCAAAGAGGTTTGTTGTCTCGATATCTTAAACGTATCAGAGAAGCTTATGCCGAAAGAAGTTTGATAATGAAAGAATCTTTGGAAAAATATATGCCCGAAGAAGTTCAATGGAATCAACCCCAAGGAGGATTTTATTATTGGTTGCAATTGCCTGAATTTATGGACAGTGCAGAAATTTTGAAAGAATCCGTTAAAAACGGAGCGGTTTTCGTTACCGGCAAAACCTTTGACCCGGAAAATAAAAGAAACAATTATATCCGACTTTCTTATTCAAATATGGATATTAATCAGATTGATATGGGAGTTAAAATTATTGCCAAAGCCATTGAACAAAATTTACATAAGCAGTTGAAATGCTCATAAAATCTCTTTCAATTCCAATAGATGATTGACTTTCGGTATGATTTTTTTGTCAATAGTATTGATATTGAAGGGGTCGTAATGGATAGCTTGCATCCCTACATTTCTTGCACCTAACACATCACTTTTAAGGTTGTCTCCAATCATTATACTTTTGTGAGCATAAGTGCCGGCTTTTTGTAATGCATAATTAAAAACTTCGGGGTGTGGCTTTTGTTTATTGATTTCTTCAGACGAAATTATGCTTTTAAAATATTTGTTTAAACCGGAATTATGAACTTTTCTTTCTTGAATTTCAATAAATCCGTTGGTCAAAATGTGTAAACGATACTTATTTTGCAAGTATTCGAGAATTTCAATAGTTCCGGGCATCAATTGTTTTTCTTCTTTGAGATAATTCAGATAAGCATCGGCAAAATATTCTATAAACTTTGGATTTACTTTAATATTTAAAACATCGAAGGTGTCTGTCAAACGTCTGATTTTTACTTCTGCTTTGGTTTTTATTCCTTGGGAATATTCCTCCCAATATTTTTTGTTGATGGGCTCGTAAATTGTCAAAAAATTTTCAATGCTAACGGGTAAATTGTTTTCTTTTAGAAGTTTTTTAAAAGCATTTTTAGAATTTTTGTCAAAATCCCAAAGTGTATGGTCCAAATCAAAAAAAATATCGGTTGTTTTAGTGATCATCAGTAGCAAAATGTTTAACGGTTTCAATATAAAGTTTGTTCCAATTTTTCCAATGTCGTAAATCCGAAAGAATAAAATTATGAAAAACAGGATGGAAATTTCCTCCGACTTTTCTTATGATTTTTCCTTGTTCAATCATAATTTTTAAAGCTTTTTCAGCGGAAAGATAATATTGGTAACGCAACATAATATCCGAGATTGTTGTAGGAAATACTTTCAAGTCGGTTAAAGTTTCATTTTTAATATCATAGAAGTAAAACGGAATGGAAGTACCGGCTCGAAAACCGATTTTGTGATTATATCCCATAGAATAATCTTGTGTTAAACCCGCTTCAATAAAATAGCGATATGTTTCGGGAATCCTGATACGATTAAAATGCGCCCTTACTTTTTTTACGGGTTTATGAATAATTTGTTCCAATAAATCAACTTCCGATTTGATTTGTTTTTCGTCATTCATGCTGTAATAGGAAGTTAATATACCGGTTTCTGCATAATCGGCAAGACATTTTATTTGGTTTTGATAAGTTGTGTTATTGGGCGAGATATTATGATCGAATTGTGAATATTTATGTAAAAGATGAAAAAAACTCAACGGATGATTATATTGCTTTTTTAATTGGATTATTTTATGAAATGTATCATAAGTATCGATTGATTTTCCAAAATAAGTTTTTTGCCGTAAACTGAATAATTTCCATTTCAAAGTAAACAACTCACGGATACTCCCTGAAAAATGTCGCAAAAACGATTTGTTTTTGAACAATCTTGCCATACTGACATTGATAACCGGTTCAAATACAAATTTTCTTTTTTTGAATGAAGTTTCGGGAAATTTTTCCAGAATGGCTTTTTTGAATTTTTCGACCCACAATTCAACAATCGGTTGATTGAGGATTCCTTGCAAGTTCAATATACTATTGTTGTAATGATAGCGTCCGTGTTCGTCCGTTTTATGGGGGAGATATTCTTCATATCGGGAGAGTAGAAAAAAAATGGCGGCAAAAATATCAAACGGGATTTCGGAATCGTGTGTTTGAAAAAATACGGGTAAATCTTCCCAGAAATTGAATTTAATTTCCTGTGGTTTGATACCTTGTTGAAAAAGTAACGGATGAGGAGTAATATGAAATTCATTTCCAAGAGCTTGTGGAGCATAAGAAAATTTTGTTCCGTTATATGCAATGAATTCTTCTATTTTAGTTGTGAATTTAAATTCCGTCAATAAAATATGATTAAAAATATGTCGAAAAATATAGTTTGTACGTGGAGTAACCTTATTTGTATAGACCAAAATCATCTTAAAAAATTGTATTTATAAAATATATTGCAAATATAACATGGCAATCATCCCCAAAACAATTATAGTTGCAGCGTTACTTCGGGAAATATTTTCTTGTGATTCGGGAACTATATCCGAAAAAACGACCCAAAACATGGCACCGGCGGCAAATCCTAATCCTATGGGCATATAAGATTTCATTGTAGAAACAAACATATAAGCAGGAACAGCAAAAATAGGTTGGGGAAGCGAAGTAAAAATACTCCATAATGAAGCTTTCCACCAAGGGACACCTTTGCCAACCAAAGATGCACTGATAGCAAGACCTTCCGGAATATTATGTATGGCAATGGCAATGGTCATCATCAGACCAAATTTGAAAGTCCCCCCGAAAGAAGTTCCCAAACCAATGCCTTCGGCAGCTGAATGTGCAGTCATAACAATGATAATCAATAAAGCTCCTTTGATATCTTTAAAAAAATTTTTTTTATTTATTAAAAAATCCGGTGATTCTTGGGGGTAATTGTTGAGTTTTTCTATAAAAATACCGGAGATAATTATAGCGATAACTCCAATTATCATTCCCAAAATAGTTTTGGGGTAGCTATTTTCAATTCCTTCTAAAATTAAACCAATACTGGCACCGGTCATTAATCCTGCCGCAATTGCATTAGAATAGCCCATTACTTTGGGAGTTATTTTTTTAATAAATATAAAAGGCAAAGCACCTAATCCTGTCGCTACCGCTGTAATAAGTGCATATAAAAAAACTTGTAATACATCTTCTCTCATACAAAATGAATTAATTTAACAAAAATAACTATTTATTATTTTCCACATTTATTATTTCCACATCTTGTTGAATGTTTTTTTCTTTTCATCATTTTATGTTTGCCGGGAATTGAAAATTGAAAATCGTAAAGTGATTGGGCAATAGCTTTCAATTCAATTTCAGGATAAGGTAGCGGAGGCATTAATTTGAATTTTTTTATTGCATCGGGCATAAGACTTTGGGAAGCATCCGGTTTCCGAACCCATTTGGTTATTGCTTTTATAAAGTCTTTTTTATTGGGATAAGCTTTTTTGTAATGCATCAGAACTCCTTTCATAGGCGGAGCCATCATATCTTTCTGATAACCGGGAGTTTCCGAATGACATACAAAACATCTTTGTTTTAGTAGTTGTTTTCCGTTAATTTGTTTTTTAACCGTCAATGTAGTAATAATGGGATGAGTCTTGGTATCATGTGCTTTAAATCCAAAAAAGGAAAAAGTAATTGCCATTAATAAAAAAAATATCTTTTTCATTTGAACATTCGTTTAAAAGATGGAATAAAGATAAGAATTATTTCACCACAATTTCAATTTCATCCAGTTTTTTTATATCGATGAAACGTTCTTGCAAGATAACCAAATCGCCATCTATTTCCAAAATATTGTATTCATTTTGGATATCAAAACGCAATTGTTCTATTTTGGTATAATGATTTTTGAAATTTATCAGTTTAAAAGGTGTAAAAATAAAAAATCTTTTTTTGGAAAAAATTAAAAAAGGAAAAGTAAGAATAGTAATGGGCAAAACGAAAATACCGGAAATTAAATAGCGCAAGGCACCTTTTTTGAGAATACCCACTCGCAGAATTTCGGATAAATGTATGTGTAAGGCATCGGTAAGATTACCTGCAGAAAATAAAAATATATGATTGTTTAAGCGATATACATCCAGATTTCTCTTTTGTAGGGCTCCATTGTTTTCCAATTTTTGTAAAACTTTTTCCAATTTTGGAATCATATAACGTTTGGCAATTACGTTAAAAGAACCTTGTGCATCAATAATAACGGTAGGACGTTTCTTACCTTTATTTATAATTTTTTCAATGATTCGTCGTAATAAACCATCGCCACCGCTAATGATTACATAATCGATATTTTGCAAAGAGATATTGTCAAAGGCTTTTTCATCAACTGCAATAACTTCTGCATTTGAAATTTTGATATCCTTATTTACACTTACGATTCTCATTAAAATATCAACTCTTTTTTATGCTGCTAATTTACGATTTTTTATTGAGCTTAAATCGCCAAGGCAAGTCTTTGCTTTCTTTGGCATAATCGATACCGATTCGTGGAGAGACAAGTATATTTTTATCGGGGATTGTTATGCCTTTGTCTATCACCCAAAGTCCGTTTTTGGGTTTTAATTGTAAATGATTAAATTTTTTATCAATAGAAAAATGACGGGTAAGTTTTCCGGGTCCGTCGGTTTTGTTCGGGAGTTTTTCCCAAACCGATTTTCCTGTTTTTTTAAACTCCATATTTTCAACACCTCTAATCAAAACGGCAGCGGGGAATCCTTTGGGCATAGTAACGAAATTGAGCATATAATACATTCCGTATATTAGATAGATATAAATTTTTCCTGCTTCGTCAAACATTATTTCGGTTCTAGGTGTTTTTCCCTTACTACAATGACAAGCTAAGTCGTCTGTTCCGTGATATGCTTCGGTTTCGGTAATCATTGCGCGTAAAATTCCATATTCGGTTTTCCGGTAGATGTATTTCCCTATCAAATAACGTGCAACTTTTACGGTATTTTGTTCAAAAAAATCTTTATCCAATATTATTTCCATAAACAAAATATATGATTCCGGCTAACATTAAAATTTTAATATATTGTGTAGTTTTTTCCCAATTATTACGAAATAAATTCAATGTTGTGCCAATGAAAATAAGGACTGAAAAAATAAAAAAGATTTGATAAGCCCGAATGTCAAATAGGCTTTTATATTTTATCAACACCCAATAGAAAAATATAAAATATATAAGCAAAGTTACATAACTTAATTTGAAACTAATGACCGGAAGCGTTTTATATTTGAACTTTTTATCAGGTTCTTTATCTTCAAAATCTTTAAGTAATTCACGCATCAGCGTGATAATAATTATCATCAAAGAGAGGAAAATCCACAAATTGTTTTTGAAATTAGATTGACTTATAAACGGAATAAGAATACTTGTAGCAGTTATTAAAGCTATTGTAAAATTTCCTATGAAAGCAATTTTTTTTAGTAAAATATTATATAAAATCAAGAATATGATTGTAAAAAATAAACCTTGGCTAAAAGGGGTAATAAAAAATATAAGTATAAAATCAAGAAAATATAAAGCGAGAAATATTTTTTTGATAAGTTTTTTGTCAAAATCTACAAATTCGGTTTTTAATTTATCCAAGTCATAATCGGTATAATTATTATGTAAATTTCCGGCTATTCCCAACATCGTAAAGAACAGAATTGAATAAAAGAAAATATTATTATCGCCAGTTGGTTTATGAAATTTATAATATATTAAACCTGTTGTAAACCAATATATTAGGATATTTTTCCAACGAATTAATTTGAGGAAATCAATTAGAGCTAACGGATGTGTCATCGGTATCAAATTTCCATTTTCCTTGCACACGAAGTACTTGCTCAATTATATCTCTGACACAAGTATCTCCGCCTTTTCTGGGAGAAATATAATCCACAATATCCAAAACTTCTTGGACGGCATCATTGGGAGCAACCGAAAGTCCTACGTTTTTCAGTAGGGGAATATCGGGAATATCGTCGCCCATATATAAAACATTTTCGGGTTTTAGGTGGTATTTTTTTGTTAATTTTTTGTAAGTTTCCAGTTTGTTATCAATTTTGATATGGATTTCGGGAATTTTTAGATAGGATAACCTTTTGACCACATTTTCATCTTGTGCGCCGGAAATAATTGCAACCAGATAACCTTTTTTGATAGCGGTTTTTATTGCAAAACCATCTTTGGTATGCATCGAACGTATTAGATTTCCCGAATCCGTGATATATACTTTACCATCGGTAAGCACTCCGTCAATATCAAAAATAAAAGTAGTAATATTGTTGAGTTTTTTTTTATAAGAATTTTCCAGATTGTTTTTTTTCATTGATTAACTGATTTATTTGACAAAAATATGGAAAAAAGATAATAATTGATAGGGCAATGCATTCTATTTGAAATGAATGGATTTTATTTTTTATAAGTTTCTTCTATATTTCGGGTCAATAGTTTATAAATTTCATTTAGATTTTTATCTTCAATAGCTTTCAGGTGTTTGTTGATGATAAGCTTATCATTTCTCTTGGCGGGTCCTGTTTGTGCATTTTCGGGCGATAAGTTTTGTACTTTGCGGGCGGTTTCCATAATTAATGGTTTTAATAAATCAAAAGATAAATTATTCTTTTCCAGTAATTTACCAGCTTGATAATATAAATGATTGACAAAATTGGCCACCAAAACTCCTGCAATATGCAGTTGAAATCGTTGTTGAGAGTTGATTTCCAAAACATTATTGGAGACAATATTTGCTAATTTTTGTAATACTTCCAGATTCTCTTTTTTTGTTGCTTCTATAAGAATGGGAATTTCTTTAAAATTGATATTTTTATTTAATTTGGAAAAGGTTTGGAACGGATAAAAAACTCCTTTTTGTTCGGTTTGTAAGTCATTAATATCCAAACTTCCGGAAGTATGCACCACCAGTTCACGATAATTTTTTAGTTTTTTTGAAAATTCGCTTACGGCATCATCCGTGATTGATATGATGGTAATATCGGCGGGTTTTAGTAAATCTATATCGTTTATCATAGGAGCCACGTCTTCAAACTCTTTGAGGTTTTGTAGTTTTCGGGCAAAAATTTGATTGATATGAATCTCCGGATGTTTTAGAAATTCTCTTAGCAAATGGGTGGCAACATTTCCACTACCGATAATATTGACACTTATAGGTTTAGCCATGAACCAATGGTTTTTTTCCTAAATTTCGGATAAGTTGTGCTTCGTAAGTTAATAATTTTTCCCAAATGGGGTCGATAAAATCTCTACCGGCAAAATCACGTGCATAATTAAGAAAAACGCTATAATGACGAGCTTCCGAAGCAAACAAATCTTTATAGAATTGTGATAATGCGGGATAATCTTTTTCCAAAATTTTTGCCAAAACACTAAATCGCTCGCAACTGCGTGCTTCAATTAAAGAGGAAAGCATCAGTTTTTGATAAAAACGCTGATTTTCATCTTTGGTTTTCGGGAAAAATTTTCTCAATTGCATAGCGTATTCGTTCATTTGTTCTTTGCCCAATTTAAAATTCAGCTTTTGAATTTGTTCATATACCATTTCAAAATGTTGCATTTCTTCAATTGCGAGTGCGGACATAGTTTTAACAAATTCTTCGTTGCCGGGTTGGTGATTGATTACAGCCATTGCAGATTGTGCAGCTTTCATTTCATTATATGCGTGGTCGGTAAGAAAAATATCTAAGTTTTCTTTTACCAATTTAGCCCAGCTGGTTGGAGTAGTAGCTTTAAGTCCCAACATATCTCAATTAGTTTTTGATTTGACTCTTTTTTTCAAGAATAAAAATGCTCCATATTCCGATAATAATCAAAATTAGAACTATAAGAAATTCCTGATTAAAATTTTGAGGTAAAACCTGCTCGTAATAAGCAATAATTTTTCTTCCGTGTTTAGTGAGATATTTTCCATTTTCCATTAAATATACCGCTTTTTTCCAAGGCCATAAAATACTTAATGATCCCAGAATAAAACCGGTCATCAACGCTATAGTTTGATCTTTGTATTTTTTAAAAAGCCAAGAAAGAACATGGGAAAACGCCACAATTCCAATGATGGCTCCCAAAGCAAAAGGAATAAGAATTTTTAAATCCAAATGATTAATGGCATCAATGGCTACCAATCTGTAATTTCCTAATAAAATCAGAACAAAAGAGCCGGATAAACCGGGTAAAATCATGCTTATTATTGCAATGATTCCATTCAAAAAAAGATAGATGGGACTGTCATTTTCACCTGCGGGATGCAAGACGGTAACAACAACGGCAATTACCAAACCTATAATAAAAGCAAAAATAGCACTCATTGACCATTTGTGAACGGTTTTGCCTACAAAATATACTGAAGCCAATACTAATCCGAAAAAGTAAGCCCAAATATACACGGGATAATTGTCAAAAAGAAATTTGAAAAGTTTGGCAAGACTGACTACAGCTATGCCCAATCCAATAAAGATCTGCAATAGAAAATAAAAATTTGTGTATTTTACAAAGTCATTCCATTTAAATTTAATAAGCAATTTAAAAGCATGTAAATCAAATGATTTTAAGGAATTTATCAAATCTTCGTAAATTCCGGTAATTAATGCTATGGTTCCGCCTGAAACTCCGGGTATAACATTGGCAGCTCCCATTGCCATAGCTTTTAGAATGAGCTTGGGATTAATTTTTTTCATTTTAATTGCCACTCATTTTGTTTTGAATTTCTTTAGAATCGGGATATTGTTTACGTGCTTCCAAAAGTAAGGAACGAAATTTTTCTTTATCGCCCGTAAATTGATATAAATCGGCAAGCATAAGAACAATAGGAATTTTTAAAGGACCCATTTTTAAGCTCATTTCCAAAGCTTTGATGGTTTTGTCAATTTGGTCTGTTTGATAAAGCAATTGGGCATATTGTTCATATAATTCTTGGGTAGGAATAGTTTGAACGGCTTTTTCACTATTTTTTAGTGCTTCTTTTATTTTCCCTTCTTTTGCTAAAATATTGATTAAACGAAACCATGATTTATAGTGCCCGGGATCTTCATGAATTGCTTTTTGATAAAATTTAATAGCTTGTTCCGGTTGATTATCCAATTCAAAATTTTTGGCAATATGATAATAAGCAAATGGAGTAGGGTCAGAAATACCAAGGGTAATTTTATAAAATTTAATAGCTTCGGTATAATTTCCCAATTTAGTTAAAACATGTGCTTTGTCGTAGTAAGCTCCTAGAAATTTATCATCAATAGCAATAGCAAAATCCAAAGCTTTAAGCGCCTTTATATATTCTTGATGTTCAATATATTTTTTTGCCAACAAACTCCAACCGATTTCACTCATTGGCATACGATCTACATAGTTTTCAAGAAATTTGATGCTTTGGTCTGTTAAATCCAAATAATCATAGCAAGAAACTGCATTGTATATAGCAGCTTGATTTTCAGGATCATATTTAAGACTTAACAAGGCAGCTTTTAATGCGTTTTCATAATTATCCAAATATAAAAATTCAATGGTTAGCAGATCATAGATTTCAGGATCATTTTTGTTTATTTTTAAAGCTTTTTGTAAAGATTTTATAGCTTTTTGATGTTGATTGGTACGTGAGAAAATATCGGCTTCCAATAAAAAAACTTCAATATTGTTTTTTATTTTCTTTTGCATGGTTTCTAGTAGTTCCAATGCTTCGTCATATTTGTTTTCCAGCGCTAAAACTTCGGCTTTGAAAAGAGTTATTTCTTGATTTTCGGGGTATTGGTCATCCGCTTTATTTATAGCTTTCCAAGCCAATGTATAGTTTCCTACAAAAATATAATGATCTATAATTTCCAAAAATTCATTTAAATCGAAAAAATAATTTTTTCCCGTAATAATCATTTTTTCGAATCTTTGAATAATCTCATCATGAGAATTTTGCTTGGCCATGTTATTTTGTTTAAAAAAACAAATTTACTGATAAAATAATAGATATTTAAGTCTGTTATTATAAAAGTTATTAACATATTTATTAATAAAAACCCCCCAAATAATTGCAGGGGGGTGTTTTTTTATAAATTATCATAGATATCATTGTAAAGGTGCATATATTTTTCTTTTATAATTTTCCTTTTGAGTTTCATTGTGGGTGTAAGGTGTCCGGCTTCAACGCTCCATTCATCAGGAGTTAATCTGAAAAGTTTTATTTTTTCCCATTTTCCAAAATCCTTGTTGTATTTATCTATTTCTTTTTGAATCCGTTTATTAACTTCCGGGTGATTAGATATTTCTTCATGATTATCGGATAGTGAGATTCCATGTCTTTTGCCCCATTCTTTGATAAAGTCAAAATTGGGTTGAATGATAGCTGCTACTAACTTTTGACCTTCTCCAACTACCATAATTTGTTCAATAAAAGGAGATTGTTTCATAGCATTTTCCAATAATTGAGGTGCTACATATTTGCCTCCGGATGTCTTGAACATTTCTTTTTTTCTGTCGGTAATTTTTAGTACACCATCTTCGTCCAATTCACCGATATCTCCCGTATGTAAAAATCCATCAGTTAGAACTTCAGCGGTTTTTTCAGGGTCTTTATAATATCCCATCATGATATTGTCTCCTTTGGCAAGGATTTCTCCGTCATCTGCAATTTTAACAATATTGACATCAATTGGAGGACCGACAGTCCCTATTTTCCAGAATGCATTCGGAGAATTTACCGATATTACCCCGGCACTTTCGGTTAAACCGTATCCTTCCAATATAAATATTTCTCCTGCATTAAAAACTCGTTGTAAACGCGGTTGTAGTGCAGCACTTCCCGAAACAATGTATTTTATTTCTCCGCCAAGTGCTTCACGCCATTTGCTAAAAATAAGTTTTCTGGCTAGCTTTAGTTTTAAACTGTATGGAAATTTTTTTTCTTTGTCAAAATCAAATTCTTCTCCTACTTTAATTGCCCAAAAAAACAAAGCTTTTTTAATTCCGGTAAGTTCTTGCCCTTTGGCAACAATTTTGTCATAAACTTTTTCCAATAAACGCGGAACGGCAGTAAAAAGGTGCGGTTTTACTTCTCTAATATTTTCTCCGATTTGGTCAATGGATTCGGCAAAATAGATACCATAACCTTTGTAAGTATATAAATAGTGAATAATTCTTTCAAAAATATGACAAGTAGGCAAAAAACTGATCGTTCGGGCTTTGTCCGGAAGCGGAGGTATTCTTTTGGAAGCAGAGGTTACCACCGTTGCTATATTTTTATGAGAAAGCATAACACCTTTTGGACGCCCGGTTGTTCCCGAAGTATAAATCAGCGTAGCCAAATCTTCCGGTTTTACAGCTTTTTTACGTGCTTCCACTTCGGGTTGATTACTTTCGTCTTTCCCCAATTCAATGATTTCGTTCCAATTTTTTACTCCATTTATTTCATCAAAAGAATATATTTCTTTAAGTGTAGGAATATTTTTGGCAATGGATTTTAATTTTTGATAGATTTCATCATTTGATACGATGGCTAATTTAACCTCAGCGTGATTCATAATGTATTCATAATCGGAAGCTGCGATAGTAGGGTAAATCGGAACATCTTGCGCTCCAACCTGTAAAATACCCAAATCCGTTATATCCCATTTGGTTTGATTGTTATGTGAAATTATAGCTATTTTGTCATTCGGTTCGACACCTAATCTTAATAAGCCTCTACTAAATTGATCGACTTGTTTTTTAAAATCAGCAGTAGATGTTTTAATCCATTTTCCGTTTTCTTTTGTAACAAAAGCATCCTCACGCGGTGAATTTTGAAGTTGATAATCGATAAAATCAAATAGTTTGTTCAATTCCATAGTTTTGTCATTTTAAAGGACAATATATGAAAAAAAAATTAATTGAAAAAGGATTTGAACATTTTCACTATTGGTTTTATTGATTTTTTTTAAAAATTTTCCAATTATTTAAACTTATTTTATTATTAATTTTTTTAAAGCTATGCCTTCATTTGTTTTGATTTTTAATAGATATAAACCAGGGTTTAGCCTTGATAGATTAATCTGTTGAGCATTTGTTTTCATTGATAGAATTACTTTTCCCGAGATATCAAAGATTTCTATTTCTTCTATGATTTGATGATTAAGAAGGTTTATATGAAGTTTTTGAGAAGCATAAAGAGGATTAGGAAAAATATGAACTTTATTATCTGTAATGTTTTGGATGGTAGAAGAATTATCGGCTTTAATCTTAAAACTATCAACTGTCCATCTAGTTGGTGAGCCATTAGAAAAATATTTGAATGCCAGATAAACATTTCCAGAAATAGGACTAATGTCCTCATCGGTTATGATAGACTCAACTTGTGTGCTTCCATTGGGTAAAGGTATATTTATATTAGGTACACTTGTCCATGTATAAGCAGAAGGAGTCATTCCTCCGTCATAATCGGATGAATAGACCAGTTCTAATGGGGTACTGCCGTATTTGGATACTAAAAAGACCGAAAGTTTTTCATTAGTATAATTATCAAAATTTATTTTTTGAGTGGTAATTAACCAGTCTTTGCTGGGCTCGTTTTCTTGATATCCATTTATCTGTATAGCAGGCGAATTGTTTTCTCCATATTGTGAAATACATGTCCAATCTTTGTCACTGGCTTCACTAATAGTAAAAAATTGTATATTGGGACAGTTAGTAAAATCCTCATTTATAACATAATAAGGAGCTGAACCGGTTGTGATAGTAATCGTATTACTACAATTGGAAATATTTCCGGATGCATCAATAGCTTTAATGCAAAATTGATAGGTTGTATTGGCTTGAAGATTAAAAACATCATATGTAGTAGAGCTAGTATCTCCGATAAGGTTAGCATTTTGAAAAATTTGATAAGATTCAACGCCAACATTATCAGTAGCTTCAGTCCAATTTAAAGTTACTGAAGTATCTGTAATATTTTGTGCACTTAAATTGGTCGGTGCAGTAGGAGGAACGGTGTCTGGCGTAGGATCCCAAATTTGTGCTACCCATTCGGGGTGGTCTATATACGGGTTTCTGTTGTGTTGAAAGTTGTAGACTGCATTGTTGCGGTCAATTTCACGTTGGCTAACCGGATCATTATAGTGCCATGAGAGTAATATGTCTAAAAACCAATTACTAAATACCTGATCGCTAGAGCCATTTAACATGGCATGACTCCAACCAGAAACTTGATCTTCGTATCGTGTAGCAAAATAAAATAGCATACGCGCAATGTCTCCTTTAAATTCATCAATAGGTTCAAAAACAGTTCCGGTATAACCTTGTGTACTGTTGGGTCCTAACTTTGATCCATTGGTGGAAGTCCAAGTAGGGTTGGATACTTCTCCAAAAGCGTAGCTGCTTCTTCTGTTGTTTACATAACCATCGGTAGGGACAACAAAATGAGCATCACTTTTCATCGGTGAAGCCGAACCGAATACACTTTGCGGGACCAGATGTTCTCTATTATAACAAGCCCCTTCACCACTATAATTTCCGCACTTGTCGGATATGTGTTGATATTCGTAAGCATCGGGTCCATTAGGTTTTTCGGAATACATATCCAAAACCGTTTGGTCATTTTCATAATAATTATCGGTATCACTGTCTTGGTAACAAGTATATAGTGCATCATATCCTTGGTCTTGGTGACCATTGGAAATAATATTTTTTAATGCCGTTTTTAATTGATAGCCGGTTAATCCTTGGGCATTATCATAATATCCTGCTGGTATTTGTGCTGATAGTTGAAAAACTATTATCAATAAAAGTAATGCTAATTTTTTCATCTTTTAGTTAGTGTGTGTTAATTAATTTTTTTCAATTTTGCCATATAAAAACCATCATTTCCCGATTCTGACGGTGATATGTGTTTTTGTTCGACAAATATAAAATTTTTATTCTGTTCCAAGAAAGACTTTATATTTTTTTCATTTTCTTCGGGTAAAATAGAACAGGTAACATATATAAGGTAACCACCGGTTTTTATCATTTTCGGATAAATTTTTAATATATTTTTTTGGATGGTTTGGATATTTTTTAATTTGTTGGGGTTTAACTCCCATTTCAAACCGGGTTTTCGTTTCAAAGTGCCTAAACTGCTGCAAGGAACATCTAAAAGTAAAATATCGGCTAAATTCTTATTTTTCTCTATAATTTTATTGGTTATTACTTGTGCTTCTTCAATATTTGTTATACCGTTTCGTTTGGCTCTTTTTTTCAATTCTTCAATTTTTTCAGGATAAATATCGTAAGCTAATATTCTTCCTGTATTTTTCATAAGACTTGCCAAATGAAGGGTTTTGCCGCCGGCACCTGCGCAGGCATCTATTATTGTTTGTTCAGGTTTGGGATTAACAAAAAAAGCCACTTGTTGTGAAGAGGCATCTTGAATTTCAAACCAGCCTTTTTTGTAACATTCCAAATGGGTAAGTTTAGGCTTTCCTTCAATAAAAAGGGCATGTGGGTATTTTTTTTTAAAAATGGTTTTTATATTTTGAAGTGCTAATTTTTTTTGTAGTTTATTTATTGTCGTTTTTAAAATATTTACACGTATTACAGTAGGTGCTTCTATGTTTAATGCTTTGATTTCTCTTTCAAATTTTTCTTTCCCCATTTGTTTTTTTCCCGATATTTCCAACCAATCCGGAATAGATTGCTTAATAGAGAAGGGGAGTGATTGTGAAAAATTAATTTTTTTATCATCTATTGTATGTTGAAACCAGCTTGGAATAGGGACTTTATTTTGTTTACTCCAAGCTGTCAGGATATTCCATTTTCCTTCAATAGTCTTTATTTCAGAGTTTGTAACATATTCATATAATCTTTTCCAACGAACGATATCGTATAAGACTTTGGCTACAAATTTTCTATCGCGACTGCCCCATTTTTTTTGTGTTTTTAGCAATTTTTGTATGCTTTTGTCGGCTTGATTTTTTTGATTGAAAATTTCATATAAAGTTGTTATGACTGCTTCCGATGTGTTTTTAAACCATTTCATTGAATTGCTATATATTTGCAAAAATAGAATTTATTCGGTTTGAAAAAATATTTTATTAAATTAATTAATCTCTATATTTTTCTCAATTTTCATGTGGCTTTTTCAATAGTAGCAACTTATTTGATTTTTGGTTTGAAAAAGAATAATAATTATCTGTTATTTTTATTTTGGTCTACCGTTTTTTCTTATGGTTTTATTCGTTTGATAGATTTGTCATCCAATAGAAAGACTTTTAAAAGTTATTTTTATGATTATCGATTTCTTTTTTATGGGGTTTTAATTTTTGGTTTTTTCTCAACTTTATATTATTATTTTAAATTGGATTATTTTACACAAATTATCCTTATTCCTTTGAGTCTGATTACGATTGCTTATCAAACACAATTAAGAAAAAATGGTATAATAAAATTATTAACGGTGGCTTTTATTTGGGCAATGTTGGTAACGGTGTTGCCTTTTGACCCAAAACTTGTAACAATAAAATTATTCATTCATTTTATTTATGTGTTTTTGTATATATTACTGCTGACTTTAAGTTTCGATCAAAGAGATATTTTAATTGATGAGCCCGATTTAAAAACATTACCTCAATTATATCCTCACAAGAAACAAATTATTTATTTAGTCTTATTAACATTATTTCTAACGATGAATTATTTCATTTTTGATACGGAAAGAGTTTTTGTTTTGAGTAATATGCTGATTTTAATTTCTATAATACTCTGTTTCAGATCCGATAATAATAAAAGTTTTTATTATACGGCATTTTGGATTGAAGCTCTGCCAATCTTTTGGTTTTTGATTTTGAAATTTTTATAAAAAAACCGATATTTATTAATTTTTTTGTTATTTCTAAGGTTTCCCTATCAATTGAAAGGGTCTGATCATAACATATACATTTGTAATTTTCATTGAAGAAGTATTATCAGTAATACCAGTTAGATGTAATTCCCAAACATCCGTTCCGGCATTCCAAGCTTTCCATTCAGACTCAACTATATTTTTTCCCGTACTGGTTTCAGTCCAAGTCCAATTATCTGCATCAGTTATAGGAGTTACATCACTGCCGTTTTTGATGGCATGTAATTTAAATTTGTTTCCTGATCCGGAAGCACTGGAAACTCGAACAATAACTTTAACTTCCACAAGACCATCCAATTGGTAGTTAACAGGATTAAAACCGGCTTCCACAAGGTTTAAATCATCATTATTATTTGACCAAACATTATATTCGTTAGAACTCCATAGATTTATTGTGGACACTTGGTTTTTTGAAGTGGTATATCCTTTAAACATTCCTGCCCAAGCTGTATTATCATCATCATCCACTTCACCATAAACTGCTATATGTCTTCCGTCACCATTATTATTAACAACATTGTATGAACCTACATGTGTTCCGTTTCCTAAATCCGAAACTTCATTATAGGTTCCGAAATGGTCACCATCTCCGTTATTAAGGAAAGTGGCTGGGTTATTTAATAAATCTCTTCCGATAATATTTAAATTTCCGTATTGTCTGCCTCCATAGATTAAATTTGAAGCATCAGATTTAGCAATAATGGTATTTAAATTGGCTATTTGCAAACCTTGAAGCATATTTCCCGTTTGACCTCCGGCTAAAAAGTTATTGGAACCGATATGAATTCCATCACTGTTGACTTCCGTATTATTTGATAAATCATATCCTAGAACATTAAAAGTTCCATTGTGTATACCGGGACCTGAATCATTCAGGTTATTTACAGTTCCAAAATGATCACCGGCAGTATTTGTAGCTACGTGATTGATATAGTCATAACCGATAACATTTAAAATTCCCATGTGTTTTCCATCTCCTGTACTAAGAATTACATTGGACTCGGTCAAATGTATTCCGTTTCCATCTCCCATAATGGTATTAGCAGTCCCGATTCTTTTAGCATCACTATCTCCACTTACAGGTATAGGTTGGGTAGGGTTAGCTAAATCTATTTTAGCTCCAATTAAATTAATAGAACCGGTTCGTATTCTATTGCCGATATCAGCCAGGTTGTTGATAATACCAACATGTATTCCGGTAGTATTAGTAGAATTTCCGGATACCGGTTCATATCCCAAAAGATTTATACTCCCGGCATGATTGCCACTTCCTGAACTTATTACCAAATTGGTTTCTCCTAAATGCAAACCATCTCCATCTCCTGCTATAAGATTAATGTTTGCTACTCTTTTGCCATCACTATCTCCTTGAACGGGAACTATTTCTGAAGGATTTGATTCTGTAATCCCCGCTCCTAATGAGTTAATTGTGCCAACATGGGCAGAAGCACCGATTGTTTTGATTTCATTTACTGTTCCAACTTGTTTGCCATTACCGGAATTTAGAATTCTATTAAAACCTCCATATTGTACTCCATTTCCAGATCCTGCTATACGATAGTAATGTCCAAAATTAATACCGTCTCCACTATAATTTAATAAGTTATAATATCCAAATATAATACCATTTGAACTTCCCATCATATAATTGTTAATTCCATATCTTGCTCCATTTCCTCCGGTATCGTGTAGATAATTGTAAACGCCTATTTGGGTTCCATCATTATCACCGGTGATATCGGAAACAAAACCGTATGCATGTTTATTGGTATCACCGCTTATATTAATATCAGTTTCATATCCGGTTAAAGAAGCATATCCGGTTCCATTACCCACATTACCTCCTAATCCGGTATAAACACCAATTTTTCCGGTTGAAGTTGGTGTAGGTCCTTCACTCATAAAAGTACCTGCAATTCGTAGTGTTTGAGTTTCATCAGGATTATCTTGATTTACAAATATTACATTATTTGAAGCATTTTCATAAATATCCAATTTATAATCAGCAGTGTTTTTACCAATAGCGGTATTACCTATATGATACATGGCATCGTTGATATCTGTTGGCGCATTTGTTGTTCCGACTTTAAACCAATCTTTATCTTCGGTAGTATTGATACCTGCTCCTAATTGTACCCATTGTGTTCCATCCCAATACCAAAAGCTTTTAGTGTCTGTGTCATATACTGTAAGTCCATCTTCCGTTATTGTCAAAGAACCTGCTAAATTTGTCCGTTCTGTCGTAGTAAATCTGGGAATTAATATTCCCTTGGTATTAGAAGAAATATCCAACATAGCATGAGTGTTGGCTGCATTTCCTGAATTGTTTATGGCTACTTGTGCCTGTACGAAATTAATCGATAATAAGATAAGAAATAATAGAATAAATTTTTTCATGATTGATGAGTCTATAGGATTATTAATAATATAATAAATGTAATAAAAAAATAAGCACAAATCAATTTATTGTATTTATTTTTTAAAAAAATATAAAATTGTTATTTTTTATATAAAATTGTTATTTTTTAGATGTATCTATTATAATAAATTCAGATCTTCGGTTTTGTCGGTGTTCCATTTCCGTACATTTAACACCGTCTTTACATTTGTTAACTAATTGGGTTTCTCCGTATCCTTTTGCTGTTATTCTGGATGGGTCAATTCCACTATCAATGATATATTTTTTGGTAGCTTGTGCTCTTTTTTCGGAAAGTTTTAAATTAAATTCGGCACTACTCCTGGAATCGGTGTGTGAGCGAATATCCAGTTTTAAATAAGGATATTTTCTAAGGACGGTTATAACTTTTTCCAATTCAATTGCCGCTCTGGGACCTATATCATATTTTCCGTATTCAAAATAGATGGGTTTAAGTTTTAATATTTTACCTAAATCTTTTCCTTCTACAATAACTTCTTTTTTAGGAATAGCAACTTTAATTTTCTCTTGCATCTTAGAGAAAAGGTCTTTAACATCTCCTTTTTTAATTTCATTGGATTTGTAGAAAACATAAATATCGTCTCTTGTTTTGTCTTTATTACGGTTGGAGGCAAAATACCCATATTTTTCATCCGGTGTAATGGCAAAAGAGAAATCGTCTTGAGGTGAGTTAATCGGTTTGCCAAGATTTAAAATATCTCCCACCATACCATTTTCATCCAAATCGGCGACAAATATATCCAAACCTCCGTATCCCAATTGTCCGTCCGATGTAAAATATATTTTGTCTTTGGTAACAAAAGGAAAATTTTCTCTTTCAGTCGTGTTGATTTTAGGTCCAAGATTTTGGGGATAACTATACGAGTTATCATCATAAATTTCAACATACCAAATATCCGAATTTCCAAAGGTTCCGGGCATATCCGATACAAAATACAAGCGTTTTCCATCAGGGCTAAGCGCCGGACTTGTAAAAGTATAATTTTCGCTGTTAAAAGGTAATTCTTCTACTGTTTTCCATTTGCCATCAATTTTTTCAGCTCTGTAAATTTTTAATTTACTTAGATTGGCATCCGAATATTCAGCTTTTTTATAACTATTGCGCGAAAAATACATAGTCTTTCCATCGGGAGTAAAGGTTGCAGAAGATTCGTGGTATTCGGTATTTATATCTCCACCTATGGGTTTGATACCGGTGATGTCGTCCGGAGCATTTATGGTAGCTTCAAATAAATCGAAATAAGGTTGTCCGTTTTGCCAATTTTTTTTATATCCAACAGGTGAGTGCCCTGCGGAAGTAAAAATGAATTTTTTACCGAAAATAACCGGTGCAAAATCTGAATATTCGGTATTGACATTTTTTAAACTGTCTATTTTATAACTGCTGTATTCCAAAGGAATATCATTATCATATAATATATAAGATTTTTTTTGTATTTGGTTGGAACGGAATTTATCATCTACCAAAGAATAATATTTTTGTAAATATTCATTTCCTTTTTCTTTTTTGCCGGAAGCTTTTAAACATTGTGCATAACGGAAATAGTATTCAGGTTCAGGGTTTTCACCTAATTTAAATAATTTTTCATACCATTTTAATGCCTCTTTGTAATCAGCGGTTTTAAAATAAGAATCTCCCAATTTTTTATATAAATACCCTGATACATATCCTCTTTTAGCAACTTTTAAATAAATATCCCGTGCTTTGATATACTCATAACCTTCATAGAGTTCATCGGCTTTTTTTACTTCTTTCTGACCAAAACTCATTATGGGTAGCAGGATTATTAATATGTAAAATATTTTTTTATTCATAAATTTAAGTTTAAAAGAATCTGGGTGATTGGAATCTTGCACTATTTTCTTCGGTGGATAAATAGTATCTAATAAAAGCTTCGTGTGAACCGTAATTGGTTTTGTAAAAGCGACTTTGATCCCAATCGAAAGCGTATCCCATATGTAATTTTCTAGTTACATTTATACCTATAAGCAAACTGTATGCCGAATTGAATCTGTATGCCAATCCAGTGGTTAAAGTTTCGCTCCATTTCATATTTATACTTAGTTCAGCGGAAATTGGCAATTGGTCAGCATATCTAATAAGAAAAGAAGGTTGAAGGACACTTCGTTGTGAAATATCAATATTATAGCCTCCCATAAGATAAGCATGCAATAGTCTTTTATCTAATTGATATTCATTATTAGGATGCACTTTTTGTAAATTTAAATTAGGGGTTGAAACACCCAAATACCAATTTTCCGCATATAAAAACGCTCCGATGCCTACATCAAAATTAATAGCATTATAATCTTCCGTAAATATATTTTCATTGTCTCTAATGGTAAGTTTATTTAAATCAAAAGCATGATTATAAATTCCTGCACTGACACCTAATGATAAAAAGGTAAAATAGTCTAATTCCAGATTATAGGCGAATTGTAATTTTCCAATTATTTTGGAAACAGGTCCAGCATCATCTTTTGAAAGTTCTATTCCAAGTGCTGCCTTCTCAAAAGGATATTGAAAAGAAAGATTGGATGTAGTGGGAGCTCCGGATACTCCAACCCATTGAGACCGATGCAAAACAGCTACGGATATTCTACCATCAACCCCTACATAGCCGGGATTGATTCCACCTTTGTTATACATATATTGAGTAAACAGAGGAAAATCTTGTGCTTGTATGCTTAGTGTGCTAAGCATAATGATTAGCAATGTTATGAAATGTTTTTTATTCATTATTTTAAAATATATAAATAACCGGCTTTGTTTTTCCATTTACCATCCTCTTTATATTCGAACATATAATAATAAGTTCCTGAAGGTAATTTTCTCCCATTAGTTCCAAATCCTGTAAATTTCACATTATTATTATCATAGTTTTTACCTTCCCAAACTTTATATTGCCAACGATCAACAATAATCATTTTATTTTCAGGATATTTTTCTACATTTTCTATAAACATAAAATCATTTTTTCCATTTCCATTGGGTGAAATAGCATTATAGAAAATTAATTCTCTATCATCTTTATCATCTAAATAATCTGGGATACCGTCCATATCTGTATCTATGGCATCGTCCGGTTCATGATTTCCATTATCATCTGCATGTTCATCAATAGTTAAAATATTGTCATTGTCATCATCATCATCTAAATAATTTGGTGTTCCATCTCCGTCAGTATCATCATTAGTCGGGTCGCCATCTTGTGGGTAATTGTTGTGAATATCCACATCTTCATATATTGTATATAAGCCGTCGCCATCATCATCTATATCTAAATAATCGGGTGTACCGTCGTCGTCCGTATCCAAAGCATCATCGGGATATCCATTGGTATTATCATCGGGATGTTCTATCAAAGTAGGAACATTGTCGTTGTCGTCATCACTATCCAAATAATCAAAGATAGTATCTGTATCAGAATCTTGAAAAGTATAATTGATTGTTCCACTATCCGGTGTGGTTTCAACAGCATCGGGTAAACCGTTGGTTCCGACACTACCATCGTCCATACCGTCCATATTGGCATCAGTTGCTGTTGTTTGCCCGGATTCTACCAAATCAAATAAATCGTCTCCGTCTGCATCCAAGTCGAAGTGATTAGGAATGCCGTCTCCATCGGTATCAAAACCAGGTTCTATTTGACCATTGTCATCCCCAATAGTATTGTCATTATCGTCGTCATCCAAATAAGCCGGAACGAAGTCGTTATCGTTATCGGCGGAAGGATTTATACCTCCGCATTCATCAGTATCGGGTATACCGTCGTTATCATCGTCAAGGTCATAATAATCCGAAATTCCATCTTCGTCATTATCATTGAGTTGGTCATCCAAATAATCGGGTATGCCGTCCATATCTGAGTCCAGTGCATCTTCGGGTTCATGATTTCCATTATCATCGGGATGTTCATCAATGGTCAGGATTCCGTCATTATCATCGTCGTTATCCAAATAGTTGGGAATTCCGTCATTGTCAGTATCATCGTTGGTAGGGTCACCGTCTTGCGGGTAGTTATTGGGTAATTCTATATCTTCAAAATCGGTATAAATTCCGTCACCGTCATCATCTCTGTCCAAATAATTAGGTATTCCATCATTATCCGTATCCAAAGCATCGTCGGGATATCCGTTGTTATTATCATCGGGATGTTCGGCAGTTGTAGGGACGTGGTCTTCATCATCATCCAAATCCAAGAAATCGGGATTTCCGTCTCCATCAGTATCTTGAATGGTAAATACGAGTGTGCCGCTATCCACAGGATTTTCCAAATCATCCATCAGACCGTTGGTTCCAACATTTCCTTCCAACATACCATCCATATTGGTATCTGTTCCTACCGGAATATCTAAACGTCCGGATTCTACGGTGTCATACAAACCATCTCCGTCGGAATCGTAGTCTAAATGATTTGCCAGTCCATCTCCGTCAAAATCAAAAGCAGGTTCAACTATACCGTTATCATTTCCTATTGCCGGATCATTATCATCATCATCTGTAAATACTGGGACATTGTCTCCGTCGGCATCGGTAAGGGGGTCAATTCCGCCGGATTCAATTGTATCGGGAATTCCGTCATTGTCATCATCGATATCAACATTATCCAAAATTCCATCGTTATCGTAGTCGTTTCCGTCCAAATAGTCGGGAATACCATCATTATCGGAGTCCCAAGCATCATCGGGCTCGTGGTTTCCATTATCGTCGGGATGTTCATTTATTGTCAGAATTCCGTCATTATCATCATCATCATCCAAGTAATTGGGTATTCCGTCAGCATCCGTATCGTCATTGGTAGGATCTCCGTCTTGCGGATAAGTATGAGGTAAAGCTACATCTTCATAATCGGTATAAATTCCATCTCCGTCATCATCGCGATCATGATAGTTTGGATAACCGTCATTGTCGGTATCCAATGCATCGTCGGGATATCCGTTTCCGTTGTCGTCGGGGTGTTCGTTTTGGGTAAGGATATGATCATTATCATCGTCAAAATCTGTAAAATCATCAGAAGTATCATTATCCCAATCCATAATTGAATAATTGATATTTCCACTATCTGGAGCGGTTTCCAATATATCTACCAGTCCGTTGGTGCCGACATTATCATCAGCTCTTCCGTCTAGGTTGGCATCGGTTGTCAATGTTTGTCCCGATTCAGCTATATCAAAAAGCCCGTCTCCATCAGAATCCAAATCCAAATGATTGGGAATACCGTCATTATCTAAATCCCAAGCAATTTCAACAGTTCCATTGTCATCACCGATACTGTTGTCTGCATCATTATCATCCAAATATACCGGAACACCGTCATTATCGTTATCTGCCATAGGGTTATTTCCGTTATATTCACGAATATCGGGGATACCGTCGTTGTCATCATCTATATCTACACTATCGGGAATACCGTCGTTATCACTATCGATACCATCTATATCATCTAAATAATCCGGAATACCGTCGTTGTCCGTGTCCCAAGCATCTTCCGGTTCATGATTGCCATTATCATCTGCATGTTCCAAAGCAGTATTGATACCATCATTATCATCATCTATATCCAAATAGTTTGGTATTCCGTCATTGTCGGTATCATCGTTGGTCGGGTCTCCGTCTTGGGGATAGTTATTGGGTAAAGCTATATCTTCAAAATCGGTAAAAATTCCGTCGCCGTCATCGTCTCTATCGATATAATTGGGATTTCCGTCGGTATCGGTATCCAATGCATCGTCAGGGTATCCGTTGTGATTATCATCGGGATGTTCGTTTACGGTGGGAATATGGTCATTGTCATCATCGGTATCCAAGAAATTATAAAAGCTATCGTTGTCCGTATTAATTAATGTATAATTGATAGTTCCACTATCCGGACTTGTTTCCACATTATCCATCAATCCGTTATTTCCAATACCACCCTCTAAAATCCCATCGGAATTGGAATCAACACCTGTTGTTTGTCCTGATTCTGCAGCATCGAACAACCCGTCACCGTCGGCGTCGGTATCAAAGTGATTGGGCACTCCGTCTCCGTCAATATCAAATGCAGGTTCAACGATTCCGTTATTATCTCCTATTGTGTTATCATTGTCATCATCGTCCAAATAAACAGGAACGCCATCGTTGTCTGCATCAGTTAAGGGATCAATTCCGCCTGACTCATCTGTATCCGGAATTCCGTCGTTATCATCATCTAAGTCTATACTGTCATTTATTCCATCATTATCATGGTCATCGGGAACATTATCAAGGGGATCCAAATAATTTGGGGTTCCATCGTTGTCGTCATCAATTGCATCTTCTGGTTCATGGTTTCCGTTAGGGTCAGGTTGTTCGTTGATAGTGGGTGTACCGTCATTATCGTCATCATCATCGAGGTAATTGGGAATTCCGTCCAAATCGGTATCATCATTCATAGGGTTGCCATCAACGGGATAGGTGTTGGGTAATTGAACATCCTCATATTGCGTTAGTATTCCATCGCCGTCGTCATCATTATCCAGATAGTTAGGGATGCCGTCGTTGTCAGTATCGAGTGCGTCGTCGGGATATCCGTTGGTGTTATCGTCGGGATGTTCGTTGAGCGTGAGGACGTGGTCATTATCGTCATCTCTGTCTAAAAAGTCGTTAAAGAAATCTCCATCGGTGTTTTGGAGGGTATAATTTATGGTTCCGCTATCAACGGCTGTTTCCACATTATCTACTAATCCGTTATTACCAACAGGTCCTTCCAAAATTCCGTCTGAATTAGCATCGGTTCCGGTGGTTTGTCCGGATTCTACGGCGTCAAAGATGGTATCGTTATCGGAATCCAAGTCGAAATGATTGGGAATTCCGTCATTATCGATATCATATAGGGGTTCAATATGTCCATTATTGTCTCCAACGGTATTATCGTTATCATTGTCATCCAAATAAACCGGAACACCATCATTATCAGCATCCGTTAGTGGATCGATTCCGTTGGATTCGTCGGTATCTAAAATTCCGTCATTATCATCATCTATATCTACATCATCATCAATTCCATCGTTGTCGTGGTCGTTGGGATTAGTATCGTAGGGGTCCAAATAGTTAGGGGTTCCATCATTGTCGTCATCTATTGCATCGTCGGGTTCGTGGTTTCCGTTATCATCGGGGTGTTCGTCGATTGTAGGTGTTCCGTCGTTGTCGTCGTCATCATCTAAGTAATTGGGGATACCGTCCAAATCGGTATCGTCATTCATAGGATTTCCGTCTTGGGGGTAGTTATTGGGGAGTGCTATGTCTTCAAAATCCGTATAAAGTCCGTCTCCATCATCATCTCTATCTAAATAGTTGGGAATTCCATCAAAATCGGTATGCAAAGCATCTTCGGGATAGCCGTTTCCGTTATCATCGGGATGTTCGTTGGTTGTTAGAACATGGTCATTATCATCGTCTCTATCGAGGAAATCCGCAAAAAAGTCGTTGTCTGTATTAAGTATGGTGTAGTTTATAATTCCACTATCGGGTGAAGTTTCCACGTTATCCATTAATCCGTTCGATCCGACATCTCCTTCTAAAATTCCGTTCATATTGGCATCTATACCTACGGGGACAGAAAGTCGTCCGGATTCGGCTGTATCCCATAATCCGTCACCGTCGGAGTCCAAATCGAAATGGTTGGGTTGTCCGTCGTTATCAATATCATACAAGGGTTCTACGTGTCCATTATTATCGCCAATCGTATTATCATTATCATCGTCATCCAAATAAACCGGGATGCCGTCATTATCGGCATCGGTTAAAGGATCGATTCCGTTGGATTCGTCTGTATCGGGAATACCGTCGTTGTCGTCATCTATATCTACATTGTCGTCAATTCCATCGTTATCGTGGTCAAAAGGATTGTCAATAGGATCCAAATAATCAGGGGTTCCGTCTCCATCGGTATCCAATGCATCTTCGGGTTCATGGTTTCCGTTATCATCGGGATGTTCATTTACTGTTAATACACCATCGTTATCATCGTCAGGGTCCAAGTAATTGGGGATTCCGTCATTATCGGTATCGTCGTTTTGGGGATTTCCATCCTGAGGATAGTTGTTAGGCAAGGTAATATCTTCAAATTGTGTATAAATACCATCTCCGTCGTCGTCGGGGTCTAAATAATTGGGGATAGTATCATTATCGGTATCCGATGCATCGTCGGGATATCCGTTTCCGTTGGTATCGGGGTGTTCGTCGGTTGTTGGGATTAAATCGTTGTCATCATCCGTATCGAGATAATCGGGATTTGAATCGCCGTCCGTATTTTGTATAGTATAATTGATTACCCCGCTATCGGGTACGGTTTCCAATTCATTGATAAGTCCGTTGGTTCCCAGGGTTCCTTCGAGGATACCATCGTGATTGATATCGGCGCCGTTCAG
>Ga0256833_1000320_pt1 | contig 38530 bp, 45 predicted proteins | sample 356284metaG_FD_190535 | JGI IMG/M metagenome (GOLD analysis project Ga0256833, IMG submission 190535) | Hydrothermal vent microbial communities from Mid Atlantic Ridge, Atlantic Ocean - 356-284 | ecosystem: Environmental > Aquatic > Marine > Hydrothermal vents | place: Atlantic Ocean: Mid... | reverse complement strand
ACCCCGAACGGGTCCGTGCGCTGCTTCTCCAGCGGCACGCCCGCCTCACCGTGGAAGGCGTCCACCTCGTCGAGGAAGCGCTTGAAGAGGTAGCGCGAATCGTGGGGGCCGGGGCTGGCCTCGGGATGGTACTGCACCGAAAAGACGGGGTACCGCTCGTGGGCCATGCCCTCGAGCGTGCCGTCGTTGAGGTTCACGTGAGTGGGTTTGAACTCGCGCAGGCTGTCCAGGTCCACGGCGAAGCCATGGTTCTGGCTGGTAATCTCGATGCTGCCGTCGAGCAGGTTCTTGACCGGGTGGTTGGCCCCGCGGTGCCCGAACTTCATCTTGAAGGTCCGCCCGCCGGCGGCCAGGGCCAGGAGCTGGTGCCCCAGGCAGATGCCGAAGGTGGGCAGGAGGCCCATCAGCTTCCACAGGGACTCGTGCGCGTAGGTGGGCATCTCCGGGTCTCCGGGACCGTTGGAGACGAGCAGTCCGTGCGGCTGCAAGGCCATGACCTGCGCAGGTGAGCTCTTGCCCGGAACCACGATCACCTCGGCCCCGTGAGCCGCCAGCTGCTCGACGATGGCGTGCTTGATGCCGAAGTCCATGACCACGATCCGTTTGCCGCTCTTGAGCGTCGGGTAGGCGTAGGGGATGGGGGTGGTGACCTCGGGGGTCATGTCGCGGCCGTCGATGTCGATCCAGGCCCGCGCCTCGAAGGCCAGCCGCTCGATCTCCTCGGGGGTGAAGCGGTGGTCGGGTCCGGAGTACTGGCTGCCGTGGGCGATGACGCCCTTGATCACCCCCCCTTCACGGATCTTACGCACCAGGGCGCGGGTGTCCACCCCGTGGATGCCCACCACGCCGTACTCCTTCATGAACTCGTCGAGGGTCTGGTGGGCCCGGTGGTTCGAGGCGATGCGGCTGAACTCGCGGGCCACGAAGCCGCGCACCCACGGCCGGTTCGACTGCATGTCGTAGACGTTGACCCCGTAGTTGCCGATCTGGGGGTAGGTCATGACCACGATCTGGCCGTGGTAGCTGGGATCGGTAAGGATCTCCTGGTAGCCGGTCATCGAGGTGTTGAAGACCACCTCGCCCGGCATCTTGCCGGGATGGCCGAAGGCGTAGCCCTCGTAGGAGGTGCCGTCTTCCAGAACCAGGATGGCGCGTTCGTGCATTGGCTACACGCTACCCTCTGCGGCGACGCCCGACAAGTGCTTGATCAGGGGGATCTCGTGGCAGTTGTCCTGGAAGGGGCAGTCGGCGCACTCGACCCAGACCTTGGGCGGCAGGTCCTCGCGGGGAATGTCCTGGTAGCCGAGCTTGCGGAAGAACCCGTCCTGCAGGGTAAAGGTGAAGACCTTGGGCACGTGCAGGTCGCGCGCCTCGCGCTCGCTGGCGAGCACCAGCCAGCGGCCCAGTCCCTGCCCCTGGCGGGCGGGGTGCACGGCCAGGCTGCGGATCTCGGCCAGGTCGGCCCAGAGAACGTGCAGCGCCACGGTGCCGACGATGTGGCCGTCGGCGTCTTCGACCACGTAGAAGTCGCGGATGTTCTCGTAGAGCTGGCTGCGGCTGCGCACCAGCATGAAGCCCTGTTCGGCCCAGTACTTGATGAGCTCGAAGATCGCGTCTACGTCGCTGAGGCGCGCCTTGCGCAGGTTGGTCTCAGCGTTTTCGCTTACCTCAGGTAAAACCGCCGATTTTAGCTCCAACTTCATCATGACGGGTCCTCCTCCAGTTCCCGCTTGGCTTCGGCGATGCGGGCCCGCACCTGCTCGGGAGCGGTGCCGCCGTAGACGTTGCGGCTGGCGACAGACCCCTCGACTGAAAGCAGCGTGAGCGCGTCTTCGTCGAACAAATCACTGAAGGAACGCAGCTCGTCGAGGCTAAGGTCATCCAGGTCGCGGCCCTCTTCCTGCAGCTTGCGGACGATCCGGCCCACCACCGAGTGGGCCTGGCGGAAAGGCATGCCCTTGCGGGCCAGGTAGTCGGCCAGGTCTGTGGCCAGGGCGAAGCCGCCCGCCGCAGCCTTCTTCGTCGTCTCCGGGTGCCAGGTGAGCCCCGGCAGCAGCGCCCCCATGAGCCTGAGGGACGATGTATAAGTATCCAGCGCGTCGAAGAGCGGTTCCTTGTCCTCCTGCAGGTCCTTGTTGTAAGCGAGCGGCAGGCCCTTGACCACGGTCAGGAGCGTCACCAGGTCGCCGATCGTCCGCCCCGCCTTGGCCCGGATCAGCTCGGGGATGTCGGGGTTCTTCTTCTGCGGCATGATCGAGCTGCCGGTGGCGAAGGCGTCGGGCAGGGTGACGAAACCGAACTCGAAGCTCGAGTAGAGCACCAGCTCCTCGGCCAAGCGTGAAAGCGTCAGCTGGCCTATGGTGATGGCCGAAAGCGCCTCCAGCACGAAGTCGCGGCTGGCCACGGCGTCGAGGCTGTTGCGCATCGGCTCCAAAAAGCCCAGCTGCTCGGCCGTGTAGTGGCGGTCGATGGGAAAGCTCGTCCCCGCCAGCGCCGCCGCCCCCAGGGGCGACTCGTCCAGACGGAAGAGAGCGTCGAGCACCCGAGTGGTGTCGCGCGAAAGCATCTCGTAGTAGGCCATGAACCAGTGCGAAAGCAGCACCGGCTGGGCCCGCTGCAGATGGGTGTAGCCGGGCAGAATCAGCGGGGGCTCGAGATGGCGCTCGGCCTCGGCCACCAGCACCCGCGCCAGCTCCTGCTGCGCTTCCACGACCGCCGCCAGCGCCCGCCTGAGCCAAAGGCGCAGGTCGGTGGCCACCTGGTCGTTGCGGCTGCGGGCGGTGTGCAGCTTGCCGCCCACCTCGCCCACCAGCTCGGTCAGGCGGGCTTCGACGTTCATGTGCACGTCTTCGTACTCGTCGCGCCAGGGAAAGGTATCGGCCTCAATCTCCGCTTCGATCCGGTCGAGGCCCTCGAGAATCACCCGGGCCTCCTCCTCGGTCAGGATGCCCTGCTTCGCCAGCATGCGGGCGTGGGCGCGGCTGCCGTCCAGGTCCTCGCGCCAGAGCCGCCGGTCGAAGGGCAGGGAGTTGTTGAAAGCCGCCGCCAGTTCGTTTGTTTCCTCGGCGAAGCGCCCGCCCCAGAGCTTATTGGAGCCCTTCTCTGCCATGGCTACCCCTTTTGCGCTTTTGCCCGCGCTTTGAGCCGCAAGGCGTTCAGCTTGATGAATCCCTCGGCGTCGTGCTGGTCGTAGCCGCCCTCTTCGTCGAAGCTGACCAGCTTCTGGTCGTAGAGGCTCTTCGGCGACCTGCGGCCGGCTATGGTCACGTTGCCCTTGTAGAGCTTGAGGCGGGCGGTCCCGCTGACCGAGCGGGCCACCTCGTCGAAGAGCGCCTGCAGCGCCTCGCGCTCGGGCGAGAACCAGAAACCGTTGTAGACAATCTCGGCGTACTTGGGAGAAAGCTGGTCGCGCAGGTGCAGCGCCTCGCGGTCGAGGGTCAGGCTCTCCACCGCCCGGCGGCCGTGGTAGAGCAGTGTGCCGCCCGGGGTTTCGTAAACCCCGCGCGACTTCATTCCCACGAAGCGATTCTCCACCAGGTCCACCCGCCCCACGCCGTGACGCCCGGCGATCGCGTTTAGCCGGGTCAGCAGGGCCGCCGGCGTGAGCCGCTCGCCGTTCACCGCCACCGCGTCGCCCGCTTCGAACTCGATCTCCACGTATTCAGGCTCGTCGGGCGCCTCGGTAGGATCTTTGGTGAAAAGGAACATCTCGGCCGGGGGCTCGGCCCAAGGGTCTTCCAGGATGCCGCCCTCGTAGGAGATGTGCAGCATGTTGGCGTCCATCGAGTAGGGCTTGGCGTGGGTCTGCACCACGGGGATGCCGTGCTTCTCGGCGAAGTCAATCATCTCGCTGCGGCCGGTGAACGACCACTCGCGCCAGGGGGCGATGACCTTGATCTCGGGCTTGAGAGCGTAGGCGCTCACCTCGAAGCGCACCTGGTCGTTGCCCTTGCCGGTGGCGCCGTGGCTGATGGCCTCGGCCCCTTCCTCTTCGGCGATCTGCACCAGGTACTTGGCGATCAGGGGCCGGGCGATCGAGGTGCCGAGCAGGTAGTAGCCCTCATAGAGCGGGGCGGCGCGGAACATGGGAAAGACGAAGTCGCGCACGAACTCTTCACGCAGGTCCAGGGCGACGGCCTTGCTGGCCCCGGTGGCCAGGGCCTTTTCGCGGGCCTCCTCCACCTCGTCTCCCTGGCCGATGTCGGCCGTAAAGGCGACCACCTCGGCCCCGCGCTCGCTGATGAGCCACTTCAGGATAATACTGGTGTCCAGACCGCCAGAGTACGCTAGTACGACTTTCATCCTCATCACTCCTATTCACGCTTGCCCCGCAGAAGAAAGGTGGGGCCAAGCCCCACCTTTAGGCGCTTGTCCCCTTTACTTCATTTCAGTCGTCGGGCGCGAAGCTTCATCTCGTGCATAAGTATACGGAGAGTCTCCGGCCGCGTCAACCTGGGTCAGGCGCAATAGCAAAAACCTCCGGGAGAGACCAGTCGCCCGGAGGTTTTGGGGATCGTACAGTCAGAGGCTGCGGCGTAAAAGGTCGGCGTGCTCTACGCTAAGCGGCGCTTCCAGAATCGGCTCAGAAATTACTTCACCCTCCTCGCTGACCTCAACGGCGTGGAAAATAAAGACGCCGCGATCCAGGTCGAAAGCAAAAGCTCCCAGAGCGCGGTCTTTTAGGTACTCGGCAATACTCTTGTCTTCGCTGACTACCTTTTGCACCATGCCGGGAGCCCAGATGCGTACGTGGAAGAAAAGGTCGGCGTCCAGGTCGGCTTCGGCGGCAGCCTTCAGGAAGGCCTTGGTGAGGGCGTAGTTGGTCTCCGCGTCCGCTTCGCCCCCGTAGGCGAGCATTACCGTATTCGCGCCTTCCAGCTGCTTTACCGCCGCTGCGGCGTCCTCGGGCTTTTCGGTCAGGGCGGTAAGCACGCGGCCGAGCCCTCCCTTGTCCGCCAGGAAGGCGGCCTCGACCGCTCCGGCCAGGCTCGAGCAAATGTAGGTCTTGTTGGTGACGAGACCAAGGCTGGGAATGCCGTAGGCGTCGGAAAGCACCTCGCCCACGATCCGGCCCGTCAGGCCGCGCAAAGTGTACTGTTCAGCTAAGGTTAGTTTAGCCATATACACTCACCTCCAGTGCAAATACTAAGCATTCCGCTCTGTTTTGTCAATATACTTAGATAAGAGCCTGATTAGTCGCGGAAGCGCTCGTAGAGCAGGTTGATCATCGTCGCGGCCTTGAGGTCGCGCTCCGTCACCCCGCCCACGTCGTGGGTGGTGTAAGCCACACCTACTTTCTTCCACAAAACACAAACGGCGTCAGGGTGGTGATTTTGTCTTTCAGACAGCAGGAAAATACGGGTGGCGAAGGCCACTCCGTCGGCGTAGGTGGTGAAACTAAAAACTCGTTCTATGCGGCCGTCCTGATACTGCCAACCTTCCAGCTCCGCTACGGCGTGCTTCACCTGTTCGTCGGACCATTTATGCTCCATAGCGCCATTGTATGCCCCGGGGGCGTGTGCTATACTGCTCGCTGGCATCCTGCAAGGGGGTTCTGCCCCGATCGCCCCGTGCAGTGAGAACCACAGGCAGTTTTGGAGGCTCTTGTGCACAAGACGTACGTACCCAAAGAAATCGAACCCAAGTGGGTTCTGGTAGACGCCCAGGGGAAAACCTTAGGGCGGCTGGCTAGCGAGATCGCCAAGATTCTGCGCGGCAAGCACCGCCCCGACTACACCCCCAACACGCTCACCGGCGACTTCGTGGTCGTGGTGAACGCCGAAAAGATCAGGCTCACGGGCAACAAGCTGCAACAAAAAGTTTATACCCGCTACTCTGGCTACCCCGGCGGTCTGCGCAGCATCAACGCCGCTACCCTGCTGGAACGCCACCCCGAGCGGGTTTTACAGCACGCCGTCAAGGGCATGCTGCCCAAGGGCCCTCTCGGGCGCAGAATGCTTAAGCGGCTCAAGGTCTACGCCGGAGGGCAGCACCCGCACGCGGCGCAAAAACCCGAACCCATCGAGTTGGAGGTCAAATAATGGCGACTCAGCAATTTTATGGCACCGGGCGGCGCAAGACCGCGGTAGCCCGCGTTTTCATGCGCCCCGGCAAGGGCCAGATTACCGTCAACGGCAAGACTTTTGAAGACTACTTTAGCGGCATAATCAAAGCGGCTTCCGCTCTCGACCCCCTGCGCCACGTGAGCAAAGAAAACCAGTTCGACCTGCTGGTCACCGTCAAGGGCAGCGGCAAGGCCGCACAGGTCGACGCCGTCAAGATGGGCATCGCCCGCGCGCTGGTCGAGTACGACAACGACCTGCGCCAAAGCCTCAAGAAAGCCGGCTTCCTCACGCGCGACGCCCGCGAGGTTGAGCGCAAAAAGTACGGCAAGCACAAGGCCCGCAAGGCCCCGCAGTACTCGAAGCGTTAAGCGTTTCTTACGAGCGAAAACGACCGCCATCTGGCGGTCGTTTTTTTACCGCTGGCAAACAGGGCAGTAATGGCTGGTGCGTCCCCCCACGACCATGGTGGCTACCTGGCGGCCGCAGCGGAGACAGGGCTGTTTGGCGCGACCGTACACCTTGTGCTCTATCTGGAAGTAACCCGGTTCGCCGCTGGGCCTGGTGTAAACGCCGTCTGAGAGCGTCGAGCCCCCCAGCGAGAGCGCGCGCCGCAGCACGCGGCGTATCGCTCGGTGCAGGCGCCGCGCCGCCGCTGCGTCAACCTTGCACGCCGGCCTATACGGCGCCAGTTTTGCCAGCCAAAGCGCTTCGTCGGCGTAGATATTACCCAAGCCGGCTACCGGCCGCTGGCTCAAGAGAACCGTCTTGAGGGCGCTGCAACTCTGCTGTAGATGCTCGTGCAGCAAACGCGCGGTGAAAGACCTGGAAAACGGCTCGGGGCCCATACGCGCCAATGTCGGCATAGCCGAGTATTCTCCAGCGGGCACCACCAGCAAGCGGCCAAAACGCCGCGGATCGTTGAAAAAGACCGTTGTTCCCTCGAGCTCTAGCCGCACGCGGGTATGACCGCCCGGCTGCAAACGCAGGCTGCCGCTCATGCCCAGGTGGATTATCAGCTCGAGCCCTCCCCTTAGCGGAAATATAAGGTACTTCCCCCGCCTGCGAGTCGAAAGCACCTCCCGTCCTACGGCCAGGTCGGTATGACGATACTTTTTGGGGTCGTCGTGCTCCAGTCCGAGAACGCGCCTGCCGACGACATGCGGTTCCAAGATGCGCCGCGTGGTCTCTACCTCAGGCAATTCTGGCATTCTAGTCTAGGGACCCGCCCCACCAGCGACTACCGTCCACCACACCCTCATAGAGCGCCTTGCCGGCTATTGCCGCTTCTACGCCCAGCTCTTGCAGCCCCAGCACGTCTTCGTCGCTCGCCACCCCTCCGCCGGCTATCAAGTAGTGGGGCCAAGCTTCGCGGACCCGGGCGATCACCTGCAAATCTAGGCCTTGCAGAGTGCCGTCGCGGCGCACGTCGGTATATATCAGGGTACGGAATCCCATTTCTGCGGCTCGGCGCACGAGTTGCAGAACATCGCCCGCCTGCCCCTCCCGCCAGCCGGAGACCATCACCTCTAAGCCGCGGCCGTCTATGCTCGGCAGCAGCCGCTCCGGCCCTAAGGAGTCCAGCATCCGCTGCGCCTCCTGCGGGTCTTTCACCAGCGTTGTGCCTATGATGACGCGGGCGGCGCCGCTATGCAAAACGCCTTCCGCCTCGGCGAGGCTGCGAATGCCTCCGCCCACCTCGAAGGGGATCGACAATACTTGTGCAATTTTGGAGATCTGCCCGCGGTTATCCCCCCCGCCAATGGCGGCGTCGAGGTCTACTACGTGCAAGTAGTCGGCCCCCTGGCTTTGCCAGTAGAGCGCCGCCCCTACAGGATCTTCGAAGTAAACGGTCTGACGCTCTGGGTCTCCCTCGGTTAGGCGTACCGCTTTACCGCCCCTGATGTCTACCGCCGGAATCAGCCTCATGGACTTAGCATAACCGCGTAAAGCGCCTTCTTAATAGGGCGGTGTTGACACATATTGACGTAATGTACTTTGCATTGTAAAGTCATTTATGGAGGTTAAGATGCCTGACAAAGAATTGCGACCCGATGACGCCCGGCGCGCCCTTGCCGAGATAGGCGCGCAACGTCGCAGGGCCCGCGACCTGCTCGTGCCCTTCCTGGCGCGCATAATTATAGTCTGGGGCGCGATCTACTTTGTTGCTTACGGCCTAGAGGTTATGGGGGTCAAGAACACCGGACTCCTCTGGCTGCTGCTGGTCATAGCGGGTTTTACCGCCAGCTTTTTACTGGGCGGGCGCGTCGCAGATACGCTGCGCAGCCCCGCCGGCCGCGCCATCAGGAATACCTGGGCTTACCTGGGAGTGTTATATTTCCTGCTGCTGTGGGGTTTTTCGACTACAATGCTGAGCGGCGGCTTCTTTTCTTTCGTCGTAAATCTGTTTATATCCTTCGCCCTCAGCGTCAGCGGCGACCACCTGGGCTACCCGCAGGTGACAGGCGCGGGCCTGGCGCTGGCGCTACTTGACACCATTGGCTACGTCTTCCTTTTGCCTTACTACCCCCTCATTTTCTCCTTGCTGGGGCTGTCGGCGGCAGTTTACGGGTTTTGGCTGGTGAAAAAGCATGGCCTTTGACGCCCTCATACACCAGCCGACGCGCCTCAAGATTATGGCCTTCTTAAGCGGTCTGCCCGCAGAAAGCCGCGTAGAGTTTAGCGGCCTGCGCAAAGAACTGGGGCTGACGGAGGGCAACCTTTCCCGGCATCTCAGCAGGCTGGAAGAAGCCGGCTACGTGAAAACTGAAAAGGTCTTTGAGAAACGCAAGCCGAAAACGTGGATACGCTTGACCAGCAAAGGGCGATACGCCCTGGAAGAGCACCTACGGGCGCTGCAAGAGCTAATCTCCCAGACGAGAAGCGGCGAATCATGACTAGTCGCAAATACATTGAAAGGGGTGTGAGTAATGGTCAGCGTCCAAAACGTTCACAAACGACTCGGTAAAGTAGAGGCCCTGCGGGGCGCTAGCCTGGCGGTTCAACGGGGCGAGCTGCTGGCGCTATTAGGGCCCAACGGCGCTGGCAAAACCACTCTCGTCAGCCTGCTGTCGGGGCTGCGCGCCCCCGACAAGGGCAAGGTCACGCTGGACGGTAAAGACCCGCGAAACCCGTCCAGCAGGCGCATTTTAGGGGTCACTCCCCAAGGAACGGGCTTCCCCCCGCTGCTGCGAGTTAAGGAAGTAGTACAGCTGGTGCGCGCCCATTATCCGGATCCCATGAGCAGCGACGAGGCGCTGACGCGCTTCGAACTGCATAGCCTGGCGGCGCGCAACGTACAGGCTTTGTCCGGCGGCCAGGCGCGGCGCTTGGCGGTGGCGCTGGCCTTTGTCGGCAGACCGCTCCTGGCCATACTGGATGAACCGACGACCGGTTTGGACGTCTCCTCACGCCGCGCCCTCTGGCGGGAAATCGTCAGGTTCAAAAGCGAAGGCGGCACCGTCCTGCTGACTACTCACTACATGGAAGAAGCGGAGGAGCTAGCCGACCGCGTGGTGGTGCTGGATAGAGGCCGCGTGGCGACGGCGGGCAAACCTGAGGAGATCAAAAAACGCGTCGCCCTGAAAAAAGTACGTTTACGCGCCGCAAAACTGCCCGAGCTGCGCTCAGCCCGCAAGGTGGCGCCGGGCGAGGGTGGTCTTTACACCATCTGGAGCCCCGACGCAGACCAGCTGGTGCGCGAGATAGTAAATAGCGGCGTCGAATTTTCTGACCTGGAAGTGACCCCGGTCAGTCTGGAAGAAGCCTTTCTAGCCGCTCTCAACCACGAGGTGCAGGCATGAAGCTGCTACGCGCCCATACCAAAGCGGAACTCCTTGGCCTGCTGCGAAACCCCGCATTCCTGATTCCCACGATGTTATTTCCCTCAATGTTTTTCCTAATGTTCGCCGCAGCCAACCTAAAGAACGCCTCGGCGGCCAACTTCGCTACGGGGTCGTTCATGGCCTTCGCGGTCTTTACAGTTACTTTCTTTCAGTTCGGAGTAGGCGCGGCAAATGAGCGTGAGAACCCCTGGAGCAGCTATATCCGCACCTTGCCCGCCCCGTCCATTTACCGCAACGCCGCCAAGGTGGCCGCCGCCGCGGTTCTGGCGCTCGCGGCGGCGCTGGTATTGATTCTCACCTCCAGCGCCTCGACGCCGTTCGATATGCCGCTCGAGCGCTGGCCGCGCGTCTTCACCGCCCTTGCTGCGGGCGGGCTGATGATGGGTATGCTAGGCACCGCGCTCGCCTACCTGGTCACCCCCAAGGCGGCTCTCCCGCTGGCCAACCTAATCTACCTTCCCTTGGCGTTCATGGGCGGAATGTGGATGCCGCCGGCGATGTTACCGCGGATCGTGCAAAATATCAGCCCTTACCTGCCGTCCCGGCAGTGGATGGAACTGGTGTGGGCGGCGGTCGCGGGCGGGCGCTGGAGCGCCGCCCATTGGCTGGCCGTAGCCGGATTTACGGTTGCTTTCGCACTGCTGGCGGGCTGGGCGCAAAGGCGCGACCAGGTGATTCGCTGACAACGAAGCTAGCTGCAAGAGCGCCAAAGTATGGTTGGCCTTTTCGGGGAAATCCAGGCCGAGGAACAACCGCGGCTGGCGCCGGCGGCGATTGCTTTTAGACTAGCCGGTCCGCTTTGACTGTTCGTGAGCTGGCTCGCCGTCGCGAAAGAAGATAGCGCCATGGGCAGGCCCCGGCGATCGGTGCGGGGGTGGGCGAGAACAGCCAGAAACGAGACCCGCAACGACCGCGCGCAGGCCATGAGCGCAGCGAACCAGCGCCTCAATAACTGCTGTATAAAGGTAGATAAAGAACGCCGAAACCGCCTGGCGCGGGCGACTGCCGCTAAGCGCCAAACGCGGCAGAGCCTCCCTGCTGAACCTCAGACAAGAGCTAAAGGCCTCAGGCTAAGATCGCATTCATTACGGTAAACCCAGACATCTACCGGATCAGGGTGCGGCTGTCGGGTTTCTATCTAGGCGGCCGTCCTTGGCGGCGGTACGGCTGCAACATTGGCCGAATGGCGTCTTGATGACGCGCCGGCGAGTATTTTGGAGCCTCCAGGATACGCCCCGCGCGCTCGGCAGGCGGCCGGCAAGCGGCCCAGAAAAGCACAACGAGCAGCGTCCTCTTCTGGCCGCAAGCGACTTTTCTAGGCGGCATCCCGGCAAGCGTTGGAGGAAAAAATACTACAGGATTTTCTTCCCCAGCAAACTGCTGGCCAGCTCCACCACGGTGGCGGCGGTACGATTCCTCTTATCGAGAATGGGGTTGACTTCCACTAAGTCCAGGCTGCTGACTATCCGGGAGTCGGCCAGCAGCTCCATGAGCAGGTGCGCTTCGCGATAAGTCAGGCCGCCGGCGACGGGCGTGCCTACCCCCGGCGCCACCGTTGGGTCAAGAACGTCGGCGTCGAAAGAAACGTGTACGTACTCGAGCCCCCGCATCTGCGCCACCAGGTTGGCGGCGATGGTGGAAATACCCATTTTGTCGACTTCTTTCATCGTATAAACCACGATCCCGGCGCGCCGCAAAAGCTCCCTCTCACCTGGGTCGATACTGCGCGCCCCGACTATGGCGACGTCGTGGGGTTTGACTATCGGCGCTTCGCCCATGAGACCGGTCAACCTGTCGTCTCCCAAGCCCACCAACGCCGCCAGCGGCATTCCGTGGATGTTACCGCTGGGGCTGGTCTCGGGGGTGTTGAAGTCGGCGTGCGCGTCTACCCAAATCACGCCCGTACGCCCTCGCCCGGCCACGCCGCTGACCGAGCCGATGCTGATGGAGTGATCCCCGCCCAAGACTATTGGGAACTCATCGGCGGCGAAGCTCCGCACCGCCTCCGCCAGGCTCGAGCAGGTATTACTTATAGCCTCCAGGTGGTGCATTCCTCCCGGGGAACCCCCGTTCTTTTTGAGGGTTTCCACCACCGGCACCTCGATGTCGCCCAGGTCGCGCACGGTCAGGCCCAACCCGGAAAGGGCCTGGTACAGCCGCGCGTAACGAATCGCACTAGGCCCCATGTCCACCCCGCGCCTGCCCGCCCCCAAATCCATGGGAACGCCAATAATCGCTACCCTTTTCACGCAATCAATTGTAGCATAAGAACTGGCCGTTTTTACCGTCTGCATCTTATTTCTTTATCTATACATACCCATGCATACTGCTTGACCCTAGCGGCCTTTTCGCGTATACTTACAAGGATGGACGTAAGCGAGCTGCAAAGCATAAACCTTGCCAGCATAATCAAAGAACCCGGTTCCACCTCGGCGGAAGGCGTCATACGCAACGAGATAGAGGGCGGCAGCGCGCCCCTGCCCCTGCAAGGGGACGCCGTCTGGAGCGTCACCGTCTCCAGCGCCGGCGAGGAGTACTGGCTCTCGGGAGAGGTGCACGGCACCGTCGTCATGGAGTGTCGCCGCTGCCTCAAACCCGCACCGCAGGAGGTTGACGCTTACTTCCAGCACCTCTTGCAGTACGACCCGGCGGTGAGCGAGCTGACCTTGGTGGAAGGCGAAGACGGCGCCGACGTTTACCATTTTGGCGAACCCGACCTGGACTTGAGTTTTTTCATCTCGCAGGCGTTTGCGCTGGCCATGCCCCTGACCGCTCTCTGCGACGAGTCCTGCAAGGGCCTCTGCCCGGTCTGCGGCGCCGACCTTAACGACGGCGACTGCGGCCACGTAGTCGAAGCCCCCGTCAGTAGCGCCCTGGCCGACTTAGGCAAGTTCCTTGACGAAGTATAGAGAAAGCGGCGAACGAGTGCTATAATGCGCCGGTATGCCCCTTGCGGGCCCCTATAGGAGGAAGAGATGGCGAAGCACCCCGTACCCAAAAAGAAGACTTCTAAGGCGAGTCGCGATTCGCGCCGCAGCCACCACGCCTTGAGCGCGCCCACGCTGGTAACCTGCCCGCAGTGTCACGCCAAGAAACCGCCCCACACCGTCTGCCCCGAGTGCGGTTACTACGACGGCCGTCAGGTTCTAGACCTCGGTACTCCGGAGTCATAACATGGCCACCGGGCTTTTAGGCCTGGGTGTCTACGCTCCCAGCAAGGTCCTTACCAATAAGGACCTTGAGTCTTTTATGGACACCTCGGACGAGTGGATAACCAGCCGCACGGGAATAAGCGAGCGCAGGATTTCGGAACCGAACGAGTACGTCTCTGATTTGGCGGTAAAAGCCGTCGAAAACCTTTTGCAGCGCCACGGAGAGGGAATCCTCGACGGCGTCGAGCAGGTAATAGTAGCCACCAACACGCCCGACGCCTTTTTCCCCAACACCGCCGCGCTGGTCGCCGACCAGATCGGCCTCAAGGGCGCTGCGGGTTACGACCTTTTAGCCGGCTGCCCCGGCTGGCTCTACGCCTCCTCGCAGGCTGTGGGTCAGGTAGAGGCCGGCATAGCCGAAAAGGTCTTGGTGATTGGTTCGGAGGTGCTTACTAAAATAGTGGACTGGCGCGACCGCAGCACCGCCGTCCTCTTCGGCGACGCCGCCGGCGCGGCTGTCATCGGCAAGGTCAGAGAGGGGCACGGCTTCCGCTCCTTCGTGCTAGGGGCCGACGGTTCGGGCGGCAACACCCTGCACATGTCGGCGCTGGCCTCCAGCCTTCCCGACGGCACGCGTATGGGCCCCTCCATTTACATGAACGGCCGCGAGGTTTTCAAGTTTGCGGTCAGGGTAATGGATACCGCCAGCGTCGAAGCGATAGAAAAGGCGGGGCTGCACCCGGACGAGATTAGCCTTTTCGTCCCCCACCAAGCCAACGAGCGGATAATCAACGCCGCCCGTGAGCGTCTGGGGCTCAGCTGGGATAGGGTGGTCATGAACCTGGACCGCTATGGCAACACTTCCACCGCCTCTATTCCCCTGGCTTTGGCCGAAGCCCTGGACGCCGGAAAGGTCGGCCAGGGCGACAACCTGCTCTTCGTCAGCTTTGGCGCCGGTCTGACCTGGGCCGCTACCGTGCTCACCTGGGGAGGGGCTTAGCGATGTTCGCCTCCCTGTTCCCCGGGCAGGGCTCACAAAAAGTAGGGATGGGGCAGGAGCTCTACCGGTCCTCGGCGGCTGCTCGAGATGTCCTCGACAAAGCCGAGGCCGTTCTGCCGGGGCTGCTGGAAACGATGTGGCGGGGCCCGGCGGAGAAACTGCAACTCACCGAGAACCAACAGCCGGCGCTGCTGGCCGTATCCGTCGCCGCCTGGGCCGCCTGGCGCGAGGCCGGCGGCGCGCTTCCGGCCTTCGCCGCCGGCCACTCGTTGGGCGAGTGGAGCGCCCACGTGGCCGCGGCGACGCTCTCGCTGGAAGACGCCCTGCGGCTGGTGCGCAAGCGAGGCCAGTACATGCAGCAAGCCGTTCCCGCGGGCTTGGGGGCCATGGCGGCGATCCTAAAACTGGAAGACGCCGCTGTCGAAGAGGTGGTCGCCGCAATCGAGGGAGTCGAGATAGCCAACCTCAACAGCCCCGGCCAAGTAGTCATCAGCGGCGAAAAGAACGCCGTAGCGGAAGCGGTGGCGCTCCTCAAAGAAAAACGCGGCAGGGTCGTGCCCCTCAAAGTTTCCGCCCCTTTCCACTCAAGCCTGATGGCGCCGGCCCGCGAGGCGCTGGGCAAAGACGTGGCGCGAGTCAGCTTCAAAGAGCCGGAGTTCCCCGTCTACTCCAACGTAACCGCGAAGCCGCAAAGCGAACCCGCAGAAATTCGCCGTCTGCTGCTGCAACAGATCACCTCGCCGGTGCGCTGGGTAGAGATACTGCAAGACATGAACGGGCGCGGCGTCGGCGACTACTTGGAGTTCGGTTCCGGCAACGTCCTCTGCGGGCTGGTAAAGCGCACCTTGCCCCAGGCTCGAGCCTTCCCGTTAGAATCTCATCAGGACGTCCAGCGGGCGCTCGAGGAGGTAAGCGGATGAAGCGTGTTCTGGTAACCGGCTCCAGCAGGGGAATTGGCAAGGCGATAGCGCTGGAGTTCGCCCGTAAGGGCTTCGCCGTAGCAATCCACTACGGCGGCAACGAAGAAGCCGCCAGAGAGACCGCCGCCGAAGCCGGCCGGCTCGGCGCCGCCACAACGGTGACTCTCGGAGCCGACCTGGCCGAGCCTACCGCGCCGGCGCGGCTGCTAAAAGAGGCGGCGCAGCGGCTGGGCGGCCTGGATATCCTGGTCAACAACGCCGGCATCACCCGCGACGGCCTTTTAATACGCATGAAAGACGCCGACTGGGACGCGGTGATAGCCACCAACCTCAGCGCCGTCTTCGGGCTGACCCGCGAGGCTGTAAAGCTGATGATGAAGTCTCGCTGGGGGCGCGTCGTCAACGTTTCCAGCATCGCCGGTCTGATGGGCAACCCCGGCCAAGCCAACTACGCCGCCGCCAAAGCCGGGCTGCTGGGCTTTACCAAGAGCGTGGCCAAGGAATACGCCGCCCGCGGCGTCACCGTCAACGCCGTGGCGCCCGGTTTTATCGAGTCAGACATGACCGCTAAACTCCCCGAAAAAGTACGTCAGGAATACCTAAAAGCCATCCCCGCAGCCCGCTTCGGCCGCGCCGCAGAGGTAGCCAAGCTGGTCGCCTTCCTGGCCTCGGACGACGCTTCTTACATCAACGGGCAGACGATCGTCATCGACGGCGGTCTTTACGCGCATTAACCCGGTCCAAAAACGCGCCGGGGCGTATGATAAACTCCCGAAGGAGGTAGGTATGGATATATTGGAAAAGGTAAAAGCCGTGGTAGCCGACAAACTGGGCGTAGAGCCCGAAAAGGTCGTCCCCGAAGCCAGCTTCATAGACGACCTGGGCGCCGACTCGCTGGACATCGTCGAGCTGGTCATGGGCCTGGAAGACGAGTTCGGACTGGAAATATCCGACGAGGAAGCAGAGAACATCCGCACCGTCGGAGACGCCATCAAGTTTATTCAAGAAAAGGTCGCCTGAGAACAGGCGTTAATAACGGGGCCGCACCAGCGCCGAAGCTGCGCCAGCGCGGCCCCGTATACTAGACCCATGCGAAGAGTCGTCATCACCGGCCTGGGGCCCGTTACTCCCATTGGAGTGGGCGCCAAGGCCTTTCACGAAGCCCAACTGGCTGGCAAGAGCGGCGTACGCCGCATCACCCGCTATAACACCGAAGACTACCGTTTAAACGTCAAGATAGCCGGAGAAACAGACGTTGACGTCCTGCAATACCTGGATAAGAAAGAAACGCGCCGCCTGGACCGCTTCGTACAGCTGGCGCTAATAGCCAGCGGCCTGGCTTTGGAAGACGCCGGGCTCGAGCCCGCCAAACTCGATCCCGAACAGACGGGTGTGCTCATCGGCAGCGGCATCGGCGGCATAAAAACCTGGGAGGACCAGTTCAAAGTCTACTTTCAGCGCGGCCCCCACCGCCTCAGCCCTTTCTTCATACCCATGGTCATCTCTAACATGGCGTCGGGCCACGTCGCCATGAAGTACGGTTTCCAGGGACCCAGCTCGACGGTGGTCACCGCCTGCGCCACCGGCACCGACTCGGTGGGAAGCGCCGCGCGGATGATCCAGCACGGCGAAGCCGACGTAATGCTGAGCGGTGGCACCGAAGCGGCGGTCACCCCAATGGCCATAGGCGGTTTCGCGGTCATGCGCGCGCTCTCGACTAGCAACGACGAGCCCGAGAAGGCCAGCCGCCCCTTCGACAAAAACCGCAATGGCTTTATCCTCTCTGAAGGAGCCGGACTATTGGTGCTGGAAGAGCTGCAACACGCCAAGGCGCGCGGCGCCCGTATTTACGCTGAGATAGTAGGCTTTGGCCGCAGCGAAGACGCGCACCACATCACCGAGCCCCACCCAGAGGGCAAAGGGGCGCTGCTGGCCATGCGCGCCGCCATGCGCGACGCCGGTGTCGAACCGCGGCAAATAGGCTACATCAACGCCCACGGAACCTCGACTCCCCTCAACGACCGCGCCGAGACCATGGCGATCAAGAAACTCTTCGGAGATCACGCTTACGACCTTATGGTCTCATCCACCAAATCAATGACCGGCCACCTCTTGGGCGCCGCCGGCGCGGTAGAAGCCATTGCTACCGCACAGGCTCTGAGCAGCGGCGTAATTCCGCCGACCATTAATTACGAAACTCCGGATGAAGGCATGGACCTCGACTACGTCCCAAACGAGCCGCGTCAAAAACAGGTAGACTACGCGCTCTCCAACTCATTTGCCTTCGGCGGTCAGAACGCAGTACTGCTGTTCTCTCGCTTCGAAGGCGAGTAGCGGCAATCGCCAAACCCCAACCGCCAAAAGTCATTTTGGCCGGGAAGGGGCCTTGAGGTTTACCGAAGCGGGCAGGCAGATTCTGCCGTCAGCGCCGTAACTGCGCGAGCGTATTGCAAAAGCCGTCGCTTCAGGCGCAACCTACTCTTGATTGGCGCTGCAAAGAAACCTAATTAGCGCGGCTGTCGCGCAAGCTCCGGCCCTGATAATTCTCCTTCCACGCCGTTCCCCTGCGGGTGGAGGCCGCCAAAGGCAGCGCCCCCAGCGCCGCGTAAGCGTTGTTACCGCATTGCGGGGCTCATAGCTCTGGGGGCTTTGTAAATCGTGGCTGTTATTGTGAAACGGCGGGGGCGAGTCTGCATCACCACCGAGCGGCGCCCGAGCGATACAATGGCGGCCGTCGCTCGGCGGCCATTGAACGGCCGCAAAGCCGCGGTCAGGCTATTTTGCCGAAGGATTAAGCCTGGGGGCCTTCCGGCATGATCTGCCCGCCGGGTATCTCTGCGATAGGGCCAAACTTATCTTCGTACTTGCGAACGTTTTCCGCCAGCGAGCGCATAAAGGCCTTGGCGTGCTGAGGGCTGGTTATTATTCTCGCCACCACCTGGGCAACCGCTTGCGGCTGCACCAGCGCAAAGTCGATGAAGAACTCGGTCGGCGTGTGGCTAATAACCGCCAAGTTGCTGTACTGCCCTTTAGCCGTGTCCTTGTCTATGTCCAAGCGCAATTCGTTGTTCAAGTCAGCGCCTCCACCAGATCCGACTGGTTCTTTTTGAGCAAAAAACGCACCTTACCCAGGTTTTGAACATTATTGATGATCATGACCAGGGTATACTCGCTGTCACCGGCGGGAAGCGGCGCCATCAGCATGGGCCCCTCGTCGTAATCGACCATTACTTCTTTGACCTCGCCCTTTTGCAAGTGGTCGGCCAAGGCGCGAGAGCTAGCCATTGCCGCCGTAGCCGCGCCTCCTACAAAATCTACATCGGCTCCGCCTTCTTTGCGGACGCTCTCTATCACAAAACCGTCCTCGCCTACCAGAGCTACGGCCAATACGCTCTCGTCCGCCGCTATCCGTTCCAGCACCTCGTTTATACTCATCATCGCCCCCTAAAGACGGTCCACCAAAGCAGCGGCCAGCCGCGACAGCGTCTGCCCTACCAAAGCCCGCTCTCCCCCCCTGGTTATCAGCGCCCCTAAGCAATAGTCGCCAAAACAAACCGCCAGCACCTCATAAGACTCGGTAGCCAACGTAAAGCGGCGAAGTTCTTCGTCCAACAGGCCCGTTAACGACGACATTGAACGCGCCAAAGAGGCCAACTCCGCCGCCAGCACCTGCGCTTCGACTCCGCCCCTGCCAATCTCTTCGATAACAAGCCCGTCCATCCCCGTCAAAACTGCGCGTCTGACCGAGGGAATAGCCTCCAGCTCTTGCAGCCAACTCACGTAAGCACCTCCTTAAGATCTTTGATAGTCCTGGCGGCGTTGAGGCGCAGCCGCCCCAGGTTTACATCTTTACCGCCTATGGATAATAAAAAATAATCGCTCGTCACGGGTTTGACGTGCGCGGTAAGATCGCCCGTTAACACCAGCCACTCCTCCACGTCGCCCGATCCCATAGCCACCCCGTAACTATTGCGGATAGACTTGAGCAAAGCGGCGTGCTCGGCCACCGCGCCCTCTAAGTTAACCTTCGCCGAGCTGTTGAAGCTCTCTATCAGCAATCCGTCTATTCCGCCGATGGCCGCGGCAAAAAGGCCATCGGTGGCGATCACCAGGTTGCTCAAAAGGTCTGCAAACTCGCGCACGCTTTCTCCCCTACTCGGCTACCGACCGGCGGTTGGCCAACGCTCTGGCCAGGGTAACTTCATCTACGTATTCTAAGGTACCCCCAACCGGAAGACCGTAAGCCGGCCTACTCAGCCTGGGTCCCAGCGGTGCGAGCAGCTCGCCAAGGTATGCCGCCGTGGCTTCTCCTTCTACGGTCATCGATAGCGCCAATATTACCTCATGCGCCTGCTGCGCTCTTTCCTGTAGCTTCTCTATATTAAGAGACTCAGGGCCCACACCCTCAAGAGGGTTGAGAACCCCGCCTAAGACGTGGTAAACGCCGGTATACTCGCCGCTCTTCTCGATCGCCAAGACGTCGGCCGCCGTCTCCACCACCGCAATCAATCCGGCGTCACGCTCATTATCGGCGCAAACAGGACACAACGGCCCCTCGGCTAGGTTGCCGCATACCCGGCAAACGCCGATGTGATTGCGAACGCCCGTTATCGCCGCAGCCAGTTCCCCCGCTTCGGCTTTGTGCTGCGCCAGATATAGGCCCAGCTTCTGGGCACTCTTTGGACCAACACCAGGAAGTCGTGCCAACGAGCGAATAAGAACCAATAGTCGCTCGGGATACCTCAAAACATACCCCCCAGCATGTCGCCCATGCCCCCCAGGCTGCCTCCCATTTCTTTCTCCGCCAGCTCCGCGGCCTTTTCCTGGGCCTCTTGTATGGCTACCAGTATCAGGTCTTCCAAAGCTTCCACGTCTTCCGGGTCCAGCGCTTCCGGTTTTATTTGTACGGAAACTATTCTGCCGTGACCGTTGGCCTTAACTTCCACCAACCCGCCGGCGGCGCTGGCGCCGACCGTCATCTCAGCTAGCTTCTCCTGGACCTCTGCGGCCTTCTGTTGCGCTTTTTTGGCTTCTTTAAGCAGTTTCTGGAAATTCATACGTCCTCCGCCCTCCATTATAGGTAAGCGCAAGCGCTCTCGCTTTTGTGTAACGTATTAATCATGGAAAGACCACGCCGACTTCGCATCAACAGCGGCATCCGCCGCCTGGTAAGAGAGGTCACCCTAGAGCCAAAAAACATGGTCTGGCCGCTCTTCGTACATCGCGGCTCGGAGCCAGAAGAGATCGCCTCCATGCCGGGTCAGCTACGCCATTCCATGTCTAGCCTGGTGGAGGCCGCAGCCAAAGCCGCAGAACTGGGGCTGGGAGGCGTCATGGTATTCGGCGTCCTGCCGCAAGAGGAGAAAAACTCCGTAGGCAGCGGCGCTTACGACGAGCATGGCCTGGTGCAGGAAGCTATTAGATTGATAAAACAAAGGGTGCCGCAACTAACCGTCATGGCCGATACCTGCCTTTGTGAATACACCGATCACGGCCATTGCGGCATAGTTTCCGGCGAGACCGTGGACAACGACGCCACCTTAGAACTGCTGGCCAAGACCGCGGTCAGCCAGGCTGCGGCCGGAGCTGATATCGTTGCCCCCAGCGCCATGATGGACGGCCAAGTGGGCGCTATCCGCAACGCCCTCGATCAAGCCGGTTTCGCAAACGTGCCCATCCTCTCATACGCGGTCAAGTTCGCCTCCGCTTTCTATGGGCCCTTCCGCGACGCCGCCGACTCGGCCCCCAGCTTCGGCGATCGCAACAGCTACCAGATGGACCCCGCTGCGGGATACTGGGACGCCCTACGTGAAGCGGAGATTGACGATCGCGAGGGTGCGGACATACTTATGGTCAAACCGGCGTTGCCCTACATAGACATTCTGCCCAAACTGAAGGAGCGCTTCAACAAGCCGCTGGCCGCCTACCACGTTTCCGGCGAGTTCGCGATGATCAAGGCCGCCGCCGCCAACGGCTGGGTAGACGAGAAGCGGTTGGCGCTCGAATCGCTAACCGCGCTACGTCGCGCCGGCGCACAGTTCGTGCTTACCTACTATGCCCCCGAGGCCGCCGCCTGGCTGGCGCAGTAGCGAGACGGCTAGCAATGGAACGCCTTGCAGAGTTTCCCGTCGCGGTAGGCGTAAGCGTCCGCTACCGCGACCTAGATACCTTCAACCACGTCAACAACGCCGTCTATCTGACCTACTTCGAGCAGGCCCGCGTTGCCTATTTTGGGCGTCTCGGCTGGCGCTCGCAGGACGCAGACGTAGTGGTCGCCAGAGCGGAAGTCAATTACCGCAAGCCGGTCCTTCTTGGAGATGAGCTGAAGGTAGCCTGCCGGGTCGCGGGCTTTGGCGCCAAAAGCTACCTAATGGAGTATTTGTTAGTGGCTAATGGACTAGTGGCCGCCGACGGCAAGACCGTCCAGGTCTTTTTACTCAAAGGCTCTCCGGCGACGTTGCCCGAAGAGCTAAAGGAAAAGATGCGCCAGATAGAAGCAGCGGTAGGCAGGTCAATCTAACCGACCTGAGGGCTGAAGGGCGCCCGCAACCCAGCCAAAGCGATCTCTCTCGCCTCCTGCGGCGCCCACGACAAAGCCGCCACCGCGCGGTAAGAGCGAATGGCCCGTTCGCGTTTGCCAGATACGTCGTAGAGCTGGCCGAGCCTGGCTAATAGGTAGCCTGGTAGGTACTCTGGCCTGCTAAAGTCACTCCGCGACGCCTCTTCCAGTATTGCCAGCGCGTCCTCCACTTGGCCGGCCGCCATGTATATCTGACTCGCCAAATACTGCGCTTCGGAACTGCTAATTTCCCGCAGTTGAGCCAGCAAGGCCCCCCAATCGTCCTGCTCTTGCAATCGCCAGGCGCGATCCATAATCGCCCGTTCCGCCTCTCTTCGTGAAGGCTCGCCGGGCGCCGGCCCCTGCGCATCGGGCAGCTTAGCCATCAAGCGCGGGTAGTCTAGTACGTCGACCAAGACAACGCACTCACCACACCCCTCGCCAGTGAGAAACCTGGCGACTTGCTCCATGCGCGAATCGCGAAAACCGCTGGCGGGCCCTTCACCTGCTATGGCGGTCTGCTCGTCTAGCAGAGAAGCTAGCTGAGAAATAAACGCGGCGCTAGCAATATCTTCGGGCAAACGCGGCGCAGACAAAAAGTCAAATATTCTCTCTTGCACCTCCGCTAGTTTCTTTTTTATTTCCTCGCCCCTCGGCATGTTGTTCAGGTACTCGGCAAACAGCTCGCCCTCGCGCTGCAGGGCCTCCGCACGCTCGCCAGCAGCCTCGATGACTATCAACCCCTCTTCTGCATAGGGCGTCAGCTCGAACAGGGCAAGCTCGTTTTTGTCTCTCCAGACACCGTTACGCAGGCCTTCCTTGCTGTAAGAAGCCAGCACGACGCGCCTCGCAGCGCCGCTTTCAGAAATTACGCGGTCCGCTACCGTTCGCGCGTTGTAGCGCGGCTGCAAAACGTGCAGGGGCCCGAAGGTGGGTAATACGCGCATAGCACTCATAGTAAAGCTTATCGCCTTACGCATTGGGTACTTTTGCCATTCACAGCGATGGCGCCGGCGGGGAGCAAGCGGCGCCTAGTTGGGGCCGCTATTTCAAGAATGCATGTTTTCGTCTTATTTGGCTATGACGGTATATATGAACCGTCAACGGCGCTTCCCAGAACCGTTAGTCAGTACCAGTCCATAATTGTGCACTCTACCCAGGCCATACCACGAAACAAAATCGTATAATACCCCCAAATGGGGGATGCGCCAACTATTAAGTGGGCATTATCATTGTCTTAGTAGTCCAGGCCTAGCGGCTTGGGAATCTATCAAACACCTCCCATAAAAGTTTTCAAACGCTTGACAACCCAATAGCGTTTGGGTTATTTGTATTGTGTACCTAGATAAATAATGATTTACATTCACGTTCTTATGCTAGTACACCGTTGCTATTTTCTTATTGACCTCATTCCCTCCCTATGCTACCATTAACTCAGGCAAGGGGGAAACCCCAGGTGATTCGAAGGAAGTTAACGAAGGGGGAATGATGATGAAGACTTTGAAGAAACTTTTCGCGCTGGTACTCGGCCTCGTAGCAATGGCGATCTCCGCTGGCGCTATGGCTGCTTGGCGCTAAATCTTGCGAATACACATAAATGGGGGTATACCTACCCCCATTTATCTTTTATATTGAGATAGGTGCGCAGGATCGAAACACCCCCGAAAAATGTTGCTATATTTATAGCAACGCTTTTGCTCATACTTCCTGTTGCCATATATGGTTTATGGCTGTATTCTTTCCATATACAAATAGATAATCAGGTGAGGCTTGTAGACTTCCTTTTTTGGGGGGCGCTAATTGCTTGGGCGCAATTCACCGAAGTCAAATTGCCCTTCGCCGCCAGCTTCTCTCACACATACTTGTTCACCTTGGCTGCAACTATACTTTTCCCTCCATGGGTTCCTCCACTGTTAGTCTTTCTATTCTTCTTTAGCCAAGGCATTAACGATCCCGAGTACAGATGGTACAAGGATCTATTCAACCGTCTGCAAACGGGGACCGCTGCCGCTGCCTCTGCGCTGGCCTACTGGTTCATCGTGCAAAATATGCCAGTGTCAGTCTCTGGTGTAGACGTGTCACTGGCATTCGCGATACTGGTGGCCTCGACTGTCTCCTTCGTGGTCAACGTTTCGTTGGTATCGGTGGTGGTGCATCTGGCTACTAAGCTGCCTATCAAAGAAATATGGTTCCATAACTTTGGCTGGGTTTTGGCCAGTTACCTGATTATGTCTCCCGTAGTGGTGCTCTTAGCGCGTATGTATAGTTCCAGCCCCGCCCTTCTAGGCAACTGGGGCGGGTGGTCCGTCATTCTCTTCTTGATTCCTTTGTATTACGCCCGCTTCCATTGGGACGAAGCGGTTAAGATGCGCGAGGCCTTCGATAAGACTGTAGACCTAGTCTCCAACACCATAGACGCCCGCGATTCCCACACCTATCTGCACTCACAACGCGTGGCTGTTACGGCGGTGGAGATGGCCAAGGCGTACGGACTCGACGCCGCTAAGATAAACACAATCGAAAAGGGCGCGCGCATACACGACATAGGGAAAATAGGCATACCCGACTCGGTGTTGTTCAAACCCGGCATGCTTACTGATATAGAGTATGGCGAGATAAAAAAGCATCCCGTATTCGGCGTAGAGTTACTGCAGCCGGCTTCAAACTACATCCGCGAAACCTTCGACATCATCAAGTATCACCACGAACGCTGGGACGGCCGCGGATATCCCGAAGGTCTGGCCGGGCACGAGATACCGCTGTTCGCCCGCATAGTCAGTATTGCCGACGCCTACGAAGCCATGACCGCGGGCAGGCCCTACCAGGAGGCCAAAACTCCCGAGAGGGCGCTTGCTGAGATTGAAGACCTAGCTGGGGTTCAGTTCGACCCCAAGCTGGTCAAACTCTTCCGCGAAGTTTGGGAAGTATCTCCTAATAGTTGGCGTGACAGGGAGGTGTTCATACGACTTTACTCCTCGAAAGTACCCTCTTTGGGATCCTCCTCGCGGTACTCCTCGGAGCCCGAGGCCGAGACTTCGCCCGAATCGAGCTAAAGGCTCTCTGGGCGTTCATAGCGGCTGCTCTGATCGAGGGAGGTCTCGCCTGGTCGACGGCCAAGGGCTGGCTGCCGCAGAGCTTGACGACCCCGTTAGCCTCCTTATCGGTAATCGTGCTAGTATCGTACGGGCTCTGGCAAAACCGCAGGCTGAAAAGTATGTGGCTGGTGGCGGCAGGGCTGATACTCAATACCATTGCCATGTACACCAACGGCGGGCAAATGCCCGTTTCGGCCGCCGCCCTCAAGGCGGCCGGTCTGCAGGACTTTCTAGACTTCATGCGCTCTTCCAGTGACGCGGTTCACGGGCTAATAGGGCCCCATACCAGGCTTTGGTTTTTATCGGACATCATCCCTTTGCCCCTTTTCAAAAAGGTAATCAGCCCTGGGGACGCCTTTATCATCATCGCGCTTCTGCTCTTTTTCCCCGAAGCCACAGGCAAACTATCGCGTCGCACGGTAACCAGGAGGGATAAGTGAGCAGATACACGATCGCGCTCATTGAGGGGGACGGTATAGGCCGGGAGGTAATACCCGCGGCTCGAACAGTATTGCAGGCCACTGGTTTGAGTTTCGATTTTATCGAAGCCGAAGCTGGCTGGGAGACATTCAATGAGCGTGGCGTATCCGTCCCCGAAGAAACCCTCAAAGCCGTATACCGTGCCGACGCCACCCTCTTTGGCGCCGTCTCCAGCCCGTCCGAAAAAGTGCCGGGATACTATAGCGCCATTCGCTATCTGCGTCAGGAAATGGGTCTGTTCGCTAATATCAGGCCGGCCAAAAGCAGGCCGCTGGCCGGGATGGCGACCGGGATAGACATGCTCATCGTGCGCGAGAATACCGAGGGGCTCTACTACGGTGTGGAGCGCACCTACGCGAACGGCGAGGTGGCGGTTGCCGAGCGAGTAGTAACTCGCGGCGCCTCTACGCGGATAGCACGCTTCGCCTTTGAGAAAGCTCTACAACGCAGAAAACGCTTGGCGGTAGTGCACAAAGCCAACGTACTGTCCCTCTCGGACGGGCTTTTCTTGCAAGCGGTAGGCGGCGTTGCCCAAGAATACCCGCAGGTAGAAACCGAGACGGTAATCGTTGACGCCTGCGCCATGCGCTTGGTCCGTCATCCGGCTTCGTTCGACGTTTTGGTCATGGAAAACATGTTCGGCGACATTCTCTCCGACGTGAGCGCTGGGGTCACCGGCGGCCTCGGCCTGGCCCCGTCTGGAAACATAGGTACGAAAGGAGCTTTGTTTGAACCAGTACACGGTTCGGCGCCCGACATAGCGGGGATGGGGGTAGCCAACCCCATTGCGGCAATACTATCGGCCGCCCTTATGCTCGACCACCTCGGCGAGCGTCAGGCCGCCAAAGCCATAGAAAATGCAGTTAACACGGCGCTCAGCAACGGTATACTAACCCCCGATCTTGGGGGTTCTGCCTCCACCGAAGAGGTCGCTGAGAAGATATCCGAAACGACGCGAAGTATTTTGAGTTATGATTGACATTGGTTTCTGTTGCTGAGTAGATACGCCCTGTCTGCTCAGCCTGAAAACTGTGATAAACTGAATGCCGGTAATCTTCCTAACGTCCTGAAGGGGGGAAACGTGCGAAACTTACTAAACCAATGGCTGCAGCCGCACATAGAGGCCCTTGGCCTCGAGGTAGGCGCAGCCAACTTGAAGCTCGTCGAAATCGGCGCTTCGCCGCCGACCCTCAGAGGCTACGCTATCAGACCAACGCCTCACGGCGCCATTCACGGTGGTAATATCAACGATCCTAGCCTTATAGCCGCAGAGTTGAGAGAGATGGTCGCGGAAATGCAGACCAGGAAAAAATACGTGGTCGCCAGCGTTTCCAACCTGGCCGTAATCACCCGCATCATCCAGGTACCCAAGATGGGGGAAAAGGAACTCGAAGAAGCCATCTATTGGGAGGCGGAAAGGTACATCCCCTTCCCTATCGACGAGGTGGTGCTCGACTACGAACCCCTGGATCCCTTGACTGAAGTGCCCGATGACGCGCAGGTTGACGTAATAATAGCAGCTGCGCGGCTCGAGACCATTACCCAGCTCGTAGAAACGCTGAAAGAGGCCAGGCTCGAACCGGTTGTCTTAGACATCAAGCCATTTGCCGGTATGCGCACCGTCGAGAATTACCTGTCGGGCGGCAGCAACGACGGCAGTGAACCGGTTACGGTCTTTCTGGAGGTCGGCGCCGAGTCCTCGTCATTGGTATTGAGTCGCGGCACTAGGCTACTGATGAATCGCAACCTCAATATTTCCGGCAACGACTTTACCGAGGCCATATCCAAATCATTCGGCCTGGACTTCGATAGCGCCGAGGAAATCAAGCGCGATTACGGCCTCGCCACCATTCCCACCGAAGATGAAGAATCACTTTTGGATTTTGACGCAGACCGCGAACGCTTCAACCCTGCGCGGATGTACGACGCCATTCGGCCCGTCTTAGTGGACTTCACCACTGAACTTCGCCGCAGCCTCGAGTTCTTCAGAGTGCAAGTCGGTGACATACACATAGATAAAGGCTTCATCGCCGGCGGCGGTAGCAAGCTGCGTGGCCTGCCCGGTATTCTTGGCGAAGCGCTGGGGCTGCAACTTGAATCGGTCGACCCTTGGGCCGGTTTGTTGATTAACGAATCACAGTTCGACGTCAGCGATCTCCACAATATGGCTCCGGAGTTTACCGTACCCGTTGGCCTGGGCCTCAGGGGGGTGAATCCGCTTGATTAGACTAAACCTCCTGCCGAAAACTCTACGCAAGCGCGTAGAGCCTGGTTGGTGGCGGCTTACCGCGATAATCTTCCCGCTTATCGTTTTCGTGCTAATCGCCATGGTGCACCTAGGCGACATGACTCGCATAAGTAAATTAGAAAACGAGCGTGGCAGCCTGCAAACAGAGGTCGCGACGTTGCAGCCGTTCATCAAGAAGCAGCGCGAGCTTTCAAGGCGCAAAACTGAACTCGAACAAATTATCAACGTTGACAAGGAAATCAAAAAGCGCTTCGTATCCTGGTCAGACAACCTTGCAAGTTTCATCAATCAGATACCGCGAAAAAACGGGCGCTTCGAAGTTTTCCTGCGGTCAGTTAACACCAAACTCGTTCCCTCCGACACGCGCGAAGGCATGGTAAACCAAGGCCTTTACGACCGCAAGCCAATGTCGGTGGAATTCACCGTTCAAGGAGAGGCCAAAAATGACGCGGCTCTGGTAAGATTCGTCAAGGCTTTCGAAGACAGCCCAAATTTTGGCATCGACTTTAAGCAGGGCACTCTCAACGAAGACGGCGGATATGACTTCTCGGCCTCGGTGGGAATAACCGAGCAAGCCGAAAAGGCTGAAGGGGGTGAGCAGGGTGCTCGCTAAACTCGGCCAGCGCGAAATAGCCGTAATAGTCATCGTCATCACTCTCCTGGCTGCCGCGGCGTGGTATTTTACCGCCCATAGTAACGCGCAGAAAAAAATACAGAGCCTGCAGGCCGATATACAAAACCTCACGATCCAACGAGACCGCGGGTTGGCCGCCCGCAAAGCGCTTCCCCAGTTAGAGGCTACGATTGCGGACTATCAAAAACAGATAGCCGAGTTCTTGCAAGAGCTTCCCCCTCGGGAAGAGTTTGCAAGCGTCCTAAAGAGCCTTTCCGATCGCGCGAAACGCTCTGGCGTAAAGGTAAATTCAATATCACGCGCCCTCGCCGAAAGCCCGGTGGAAAATGTACGCGCCATTAACGTCTCGTTGGCCCTGGAGTCGCCCTTCCCCGAACTGTTCGTGTATCTCAAACAACTCGAAAGCATGAGGAGGTTCAGCACCATAGACGGTTTGGCGATGACTATTTCTAAAGCAGAAGCCAAAAACCCGCTCTTGAGCACCAACCTCACTATGACCGTCTACGTTTATGAGGCGCCTCCGCCAGAGGGCGTCGCTAGCCAAGGCGGAGCAGGAGGGGGGTCGGGGCAATGAAGGTCAGCCAAAGCACCCGAATTCTTCTCCTTCTAGGTTTAGTGGTAGCGGCCGTCGCGGTATGGTACTCGCTGTTTGCGAAAAACAACCAAGCCGCCCAGTCACAGCAGGTTGTTGTCCCCAAACACGCGAAGCACACCGTAACCAACAAACCGGTCATGGTCACGACCAGCGCCCGCGCATTGCAAGTGCTGCCTATCCCCTTCTTGGTTACCGAAGCCCCAGAAGAGGCGCCAGTAGCAGCTTCTGGAAATAGTTCGGCGCTAGCCCTGGCCAACACCAATGTTCCGCCTAACCCGTTTGTCCCCATCCGCCCGCCAAAGTCCTCGTCAACCTCGGCTCAGAAACCTGCAAAACTCAGAGAGCAGGAAAAGCCTGTTACGGTAACGCCTCCATCCGAGGGGTTGGCTGCCTCCATGCCGGTGCCAAAAACTGTTGCTCCAGAAGCCGGCGGCATCGCTCCCCCACCGGTGAGCTTGGGCAAAGGCGTGCTGCCGGTAAAACTTGCCCCTATAGCTGGAGAAATTGCGTCCCCTACTCCGCTAACCCAAGCCCGGCCCGAAGAAGAATCCGCGACTGAAACTAATACTGGCTCAGCGTCAGATCAGAATCGTAAATCCACTGAGGATTCCTCAGCTACACCTGAACCTAACCCGCTTAAAATATGGGCTGCTCAGCAAGATCTGCAATTAAGCGGAGTGGCGCTAGGCCCGGTTGGCGTGGCAATCTTCAAAACTGCCGGTGGTTATCTGGCGTTACCGGTAGGGCAAACTTTCCCTGACAAAAATGTACTTGTAAAAACCATCACGGCAGAAAGGGTGCTTCTCGTAGACGGCGAAGGCGCCAACTCTCTTACGCTCAAACTTGGAGGCGGTGAGTAAGTATGAAACGTTTGATAGCAGTTATCGTCATCTTTTTAGGCCTGGTAGTCGCCGGCTCTCTCCCAAACGACGCTCGTTTCGACGCGCCGGTGACATTACGCACAGGCCCAGCTGGAATGTCTTTGGAAGCGGTGTTGGACGGAGCGGCGCGCAGTGTCAAACTGACGCCTATCCTCAAAGAAATACCGGACTCAACAATAAAGCTGGATTGGGTAAACAAGCCCTTTAGGCAACTATGGAATCTGCTCATCAATACCTACGGCGAAGGTAAACTTGATTACTCGCTGCTGAAAAACGACGTAATTTTGGTGGCTCCGCCCGAAGTAATTGCCAGAACGATCGGAACGCCGAAAGCTGCCCCTTCACCAAAGCAGGCGGTAAGCTTGCTAAGGGAGTTTTACAAAATACCCTGGGTAGACCCTAAGGACCCCAAAAAGATCGAAGACCTAGCCAAGTTTCTCCAAGATGAGGTCAAGGGCATCGTAGCCACCGCCGTTCCCGGGCAGATGACGATAGCGGTCCAGGGCTCTAAGGAGCAGCAGAAAGAAGTACAAAGCATACTGGAGCGCTTAAGCGTTCAGGCCGCCAATAAACCTCAAACTGGCACCGCACCCACTAAAAAACCACCTGCCAATTTAATAAGGAAATTTTACGCTATCCCTTCAGGCGACCCTGGGAAGGTTGCCGAGTTTCTCAACGGCGAGATAAAGGGAATAGCAGCCACAGTAGTACCCGGCCAAAGAACTATAGCAGTACGGGGCACCGAAGAGCAGCAGAAAGAAGTACAGAATATTCTTGCGCAAATCATCACCCCGCCGGTCAAGGGTCCGCCTATTTTCCAGCGCACCTTCAGACTTTCCAACGCCAGAGCAAAGGACGTTGCAGAAGTAATTAGCAGCGCCATGGCGGCTCAAAAGGCCGCATCTGCACCAGCAGAGGGAGCTGCTCAGCAAAACCAAGAACAAACAGCCGGAGTAGCTAGCACCCTCAACATCGCGGCCGACGAACGTACCAATACCCTCGTAGTAACTGGCACCGCCAAAGACTTGCAGATGGTCGAGGACTTGGTCAAAAAGCTGGACTTCGCCATAGAGCAGGTAAACGTCCAGGTCAGAATTCAGGAGGTCACACAAACCCTCATCCAAAATCTCGGTATCAAGTGGAATACCATCTCCGGCGGCAACGTCGTTTCCAGCATCCTAGATAGTGGTTTGTCCCTTATATTTGACGCTACCCGCAGCTTGGCTTCTTTGAACATCGTCGCCACCCTCAACGCCCTAGAAAAACAAGGGTTGTCAAAAACAGTAAACGATTCCAACATCACCGTTCTCGACAATCACGAGGGGTTGATACAGTCCGGCTCCACAATCTTCATTAAACGGGTCAGAGGCGACAAGGTTGAAAAGGTCCCCTACGAGGTGGGAGTAATTATCAAGGTTACTCCACAGATTACGGCCGACAAACAAATCGTGCTCTACATCAGCTCCGAAGTATCGGCCATTAAAGAGCGTAATCCAGTTGACGGCGATGTTGACGTAATTGCCAAGCAAAAGTCTGATACCGTGCTCAGGATAAAAAATGGCGATACCATCGTCCTTGGGGGACTGATCAAGACCAAACGCGACCAGAATACTCAGGGCGTGCCTGTCCTGATGAACATCCCCATCCTGGGCAACCTCTTCAAGCAAACCCGAGTGGACAATTCGGACTCAGAACTGCTCATTGTCATCACCGCCAACATTGTCAATTCGAGCGCCAAGAAGGTAGCCGAGTCGAGCAGTAAGTAGTCTGGTAACCGCCTCCAAAACCGCTTCGGCTTGTAGCCGAAGCGGTTTCCTTTTAAGCTGTAAAGCGTGAGCCTTCGTTTCCTTAGCGCCGGCGAGTCGCACGGCCCGCAACTGACAGCCGTCGTAGACGGCCTGCCTGCGGGTCTGCCCCTCACGGAAGACGACATCAACCCCTGGCTGAAAAAGCGGCAGGGAGGGTACGGCCGCGGCGGCAGGATGGCCATAGAAACGGACCGCATTCTTTTTTTGGGCGGCGTCAGGGCCGGTCAGACAACCGGAGCTCCACTTGCCCTGGCCATAGAGAACAAAGACTGGAAAAACTGGCGCGAGATAATGGACCCGGCTCCGGGTAACACCCCCCGCAAGCGCGCAGTCACCACGCCGCGGCCGGGCCACGCCGACTTGAGCGGCGGCGTCAAGTACGGCCACAAAGATTTGCGCGACGTTTTGGAGCGCGCCTCCGCGCGCGAAACGGCCATGCGGGTGGCCGTGGGAGCCATCGCCCACAAATTGCTGCAGGAACTGTCCGTAGAAAGCATCTCGTTCGTCCCGGCGCTGGCAGGGATAACCTCAAAAACCCCCTTTTCCTGGGAGCAGCGCCAGCAGATAGACGCCAGCCCTTTACGAATGTGCGACGCGAGCGTAGAAGAAGAGGTTATTGCGGCTATTGACGCCGCCAAAAAGAGCGGCGACACTCTAGGCGGCATACTTGAGGCTCGTTTTAGAGGGTTAGTGCCCGGCCTGGGTAGCTACGCACAATACGATCGCAAATTAGATGGACTAATTGCCCAGGCGGCGATGTCTATCCCCGCCGTAAAGGGAGTTGAAATTGGGGTCGGTTTTGCCGCGGCCTCCATGAAAGGTTCGCAGGTGCACGACGCCCTCTACTACGGCGAAAAGGGTTGGTACCGCAAGAGCAACCGCGCCGGCGGCCTGGAAGGGGGCATGACCAACGGCGCCGAGCTGGTGGTCAGGGCGGCTCTTAAACCGATAGCCACGCTAATGCGCCCGCTACCGTCGGCTGACGTAATCACTCACCAACCTGCTGACGCCGCCCGTGAGCGCTCCGACGTTACAGCGGTACCGGCCGCCAGCGTTATTTTGGAGGCGGTGGTGGCGATAGTCTTAGCGGACGCCTATCTACTCAAGTTCGGCGGCGACACCGTAGCTGAGTTAAAAGAGCGGGTCGCTGCTTACCGCAAGTACGCGAGCAGGTTTTGATGAATAGGATTGATATAAAAAGGCCCGTTACCTGGGTGGCGCTCACCGGTTTTATGGGTGTCGGCAAGACGCGAATTGGTAGAGAGCTCGCTCAGAAACTAGTGCTGCACTTCGTAGACCTGGATAGGTACATCGAACGCGCCAGCGGCCTCTCCGTCGCCGATATATTCCGCTACATCGGCGAGGAATCCTTCAGGCGGATGGAGGCCGAAGCGGTAAAAGAGCTCGTAAAACACGACTACATGGTCCTCTCTTTGGGCGGGGGAACCTACACCAATCCCGAAAACCGCCGCCTGCTACTGGCGCGCGGGCCGGTAGTAGCGCTGTGGGCAAGCCCGGAAACGATACACACACGCGTTCAGAGAAGACCTGGCCAACGCCCTTTACTGGCCGGGAACGACGCCCTGGAGCGCATTCGCAAGTTGCTCTCTCAGCGAGAATCAATCTACAAGGAAGCCCACATACACGCCTCCACCGACGGCAGGCCGGCCAAAGACGTAGTCGCCGAGATTATCGACAAGCTTTGGCAACGCAAGGAGCAAGATGATTAAACTGCACGTCGCCCCGCCACACGACCACTCAGTCGTCATAGGACGCAGTGTGCCGTTCCCCGCCACAAACAGCCCGGTCGCGGTCATCTACGACCCCAAGGTTGCCTATCTGGCCGAGCCCCTGGCCGAATCGGCAGGGGCCGAGAGCGCCGCCGTAACCGCCGGAGAGCAAGCTAAAAGTTTCGGAGTGTTCGAAGGCATCCTGCGTAAAATGGCTCTTAGCGGCCTGCCGCGTGACGCGGAGCTGTGGGCGGTGGGCGGCGGCACCATTACCGACCTGGTGGGTTTCGTTGCGGCAACTTATCTGCGCGGCATAGCCTGGCGCGCCTGGCCCACCACCACGCTGGCCATGGTAGACGCCGCCATAGGCGGTAAGACCGGCATCAACCTGCCGGAAGGCAAGAACCTGGTAGGAGCGTTCCACCCGCCGCGCGGCGTCTACGCCGAACTGGAGTCGCTGGCCACCTTGCCCCGGGAGCGCTTCCGCGAAGGCCTCGTCGAGGCATTTAAACACGGCATTCTCAGCGGCGACGCCGTGCTCTTGCAGCCCTGGCGGCTTTCCCCCGATTCAGCCGAGCTTGAAGAGTACCTTGCGCGGGCGGCCCAGACCAAGATAGCCGTAGTGGAAAAGGACATGCGCGAGTCCGGGGAAAGGGCCAAACTAAACCTAGGGCATACCCTGGCCCACGCTCTCGAGATAAGCAGCGGGCACCGCCTCAGCCACGGTCAGGCCGTGGCTTTTGGGATGCTCTACTCTGCTCTAGTAGCAGTGCGACTCGGCTATCAGGATATTACCCCGCACCTCGAGGAGCTGCTTTCCTGGCTGGAGCCGCACCTGCCCCTTCAGGCCTCCTGGGAAGATCTTTACAGCTACATTAACCGCGACAAAAAGAAGCGCGGCCAGGAAATCCACTGGGTCATACCCGTCTCGCTAGGCGAGGCGAAGGTGTCCACGGTGCAAGACCAGGTTCTGCGAGAGGCCTTTTCCGACTGGCGCAAAGCGGTAGAGCGGTATGCTGGTTAGGGGGAGCCATGATTCTGGTACTGAACGGTCCAAATCTAAACCTGCTGGGTGAGCGCCAGCCTAACGTCTACGGCAACACTACTTTGGAAGAACTAGAAGAAATGATTGACTCCTGGGCCGCCGAGCTGGGCACGCCGGTGAGTAGCAGGCAGTCAAACTACGAAGGCCAGCTCATCGAATGGATACAACAGGCTCAGCAGGAAGGGTTTGGCGGCATCGTTCTCAACCCTGGAGCCCTGACCCACTACAGCTACGCGCTGATGGACGCTATTATGGCGCAACCTCTACCGGTTGTCGAGGTGCACCTGTCTAACATTTACGCTCGCGAGGAGTTCCGCAAGACCAGCGTTACCGCCGCGGCGTGCGTGGCCCAGATTAGCGGCCTGGGCCCTCGAGGGTACAAGTACGCCATGGAATATCTTCTAAACAAACGTTAGTCAGCCGCACCTTCCGCGCTCTTCATGGCTTCCAACACCACCTCGGCAATGTGGCGCACCCGCACTTCGGGCCCGTAGCGGCGTGCGCCCATATCCAGTTGCAGCAGGCAGCCGGGGTTCTCGACCGTCAAGACCTCGGCACCGGAGCGGCCCACGCTCTCCATCTTGCGCCGCAGGATGCGCATGCTCTCCTCCGTGTGGGTAAGGTTGTAAACTCCGGCTGAACCACAACAATCGGTGCTGCCTTCCAGAGGGTGATAATCGGTGGCGAAGCTTAGCACCTGCTCGGGCTGCTCTTTGACCCCCTGGGCGTGGCAGGCATGGCAGGCGTGCTGGTGAGTGGTGGCGAAGGGGAAGCGAGCCGAGCCCGGCAGACCCTCCATAGCCACGAACTCGCTGAACATCAGGGTTTTCTCGGCGACCCTGGCGGCCAGGGGTCCGTAGACCGGGTCGTTGCCGAAGTGCTTGAGGTAACCCTTTAGCTCGGCGCCGCAGGCGGCGCAATCGGTGAGGATGTAGTCTACCTCGAGCCTGCCGTAGTAATCGAGGTTTTTTTGCGCTAGTTTTTTATAGCCGAACCAGTCTCCCTCTTCTATGTGAGGCGCTCCACAGCAGGTGGTCTCTCGTGGGATAAGCACTCGCCAACCGCTGCGGCGGATGACCTCCACCGCCGCCGTGGATGATTCGGAGAAGATAAGGTTCATTACGCAGCCCAAAAAGAAGGCGACCGTTCCCTTGGGCTTACCCGGCGGTTCAACCTTTTTGGGGTAAAAGAGGCGCATGGCGGGCCTTATGCGCCTGCCGGGCAGCAACGACTCGGCAAACTGCAGCTTGCCGAGACCGACGCGCTCGAGCAGCCTGGTACGACGCAACAGCCACTGCAACCCCAGCGACTGGTAGACGACCAGCAGCAGATTGGCCAGATCGATGAGTAGCGGGTAATGAAAAACGGCGAGCGCGGTCTTGACGAGCATATTTTGCGGTTTGCCGCCCTGCAGCGTTACCTTGGCGTCAACCGCCGCCTCGCCTGGTTTAACGTCGTTAGGGCAGACGGTCTGGCAAGCGCGGCATTCCAGACAATCGTACGCCGCCTCCAAAACCTTTAACGGATCGTCTAGCAATCCTTGCGCCTGGTCAGCGTAAAGCAGCACCCGGCCGCGCGGGCTTTGGATTTCCATCTGCGAATCACGGTACGTAGGGCACACCGAAAGGCAAAGCCCACACCTGACGCACTTCTCGGCGTCGGCCACGAGTTGTTCGATGTCAAGTTCTTTCACGGGCCCTCCATACGTGGCAAAACACGATAATAGTCTACGCTAGAATCAAAGAGATGCTAGAGCGTCTGGAGGTAAAAAACCTGGCCGCCATCGCCGCGGCCACGCTGCGCCTGGGTCCTGGTTTAACGGTGCTGAGCGGCGAGACGGGAACTGGTAAATCCATCTTGGTGGGCGCTTTGGGATTGCTGCTGGGTGGTAAAGCGGACCCCTCGCTGATCAGGCCCTCCGCCTCTTCACTGCTGGTGACGGCGTGGGTGAGCGGCGCGCCTTACAGCAGAAAAGTGACCGCCGCCAGGAGCGTGTCTCGTATCGATGGAGAAGTAGTTACCATTGGCGAGCTGCGCGAAGCCCTGAGCGCCCGCGTCACCATCCACACGCAACACGCCGCGCTGGCGCTGGGGCGCAAGAACAAACACAGAGACGCGCTGGATCGCAGCGTAGAGCAAGAAGTTTTAAATAATTACCGGAAAGCATTCCACCAGTGGCGCTCCCTGCAAAAAGAGGTGGACGAGCTGAGGGAGAAGTCCGCCCAGCGCGAAAGGCGGCTGGACATCCTTCGTTTCGAGTTGGAGGAAATATCCAAGGTAAACCCACAGATAGACGAACTGCAAGCCCTGCAAGACGAAGCGCGTAGGCTGGGACACGCTGATGAGATAATCATGCACCTGGCGACCGCCCAAGGAGCCCTTTCACAAGGAGAGCAAAACGCCCTGGAAGCGGTATCTCTCGCCCTCAGAGAACTACAGGCGGCCTCTCGCCTCACCTCTAGTCTGGAGGCGCTTAGCGCTGACCTGGCAGGCTGTCACGACTCCCTGAGCGCAATAGCGAGCGAGCTGGATTCATACGGCGCCAGCCTGGAGGCGGACCCGCAAAGACTCGAACAGGTGCAGTCGCGCCTAGCCGATCTGCAACGCCTTATGCGGAAATACGGACCCGAGCTTGACGACGTACTTAGCTACGCGGCGGACTTGCGAAATGAAATAGAGCAGCTCGAGTCCGTAGACCTACGCCTGAGCGAGCTGGAAAAAGAGCTAGAGCTAGCCGAAAGCAGGCTCTCAACGGCGGCAGTGCGACTCAGCGAAGAAAGAACCGCCGCCGCAAGGCGATTGCAACCCCTGATCGAAGAAGAGCTGCACCAGTTAGGAATGCCCGCGGCAACCTTCAAGATCAGGATCAAGCAGCTTGCCGAAGCAGGTGTCAGCGGAAAAGACGACGTGTCCTTTCTCTTCGCCGCCACCCCGGACCTGGAACTAGCGCCTGTGGAAAAAGCCGCCAGCGGCGGCGAGCTTAGCCGCATCATGCTGGCGCTAGCCTTACACACCGGGGCGGACAGCGAAACGCTCGTTTTCGACGAAATAGACGTGGGAATCGGCGGCGAAACGGCGGGCAGCGTCGCCGCTAGGCTCAAAAGGCTTGCCAGCAAACACCAGGTCTTGGTCGTTACCCACTTGGCGCAGATAGCGGCCCGCGCCGACGCCCACTTCCGGGTAATGCGGCGGGAAGACGGCAGCGTAGTCGAACTGGTCGAAGGGGAGCAACGGGTGCGCGAGCTAGCGCGCATGCTCTCCGGCTCTTATAGCGCCACCGCGCTGGAACACGCCCGTGAGCTGCTAAGCTCGCACGATTGAAGCGACTGACTAACCCGCGATCGATAGCAAGCCGCTCTCTCATCAATATGAGCCAGGGAAAGCCGCAGGCGGCGTGCTGGCGCAAGCCATTCACACCGAATATCCCGCTAGCTGCAATAGTACTTTAGCGCGGTGTGAAAGACGCCGTCCCCAACACAACAGAGCCGCACTTCCACGCTCTCATAGCCGCCCCTTCGAAGCGCCATTCTCCCCTGGAGCGCTTGGGGCGGCCCGACGATGAACCCCCCAAGGCTACGAGCACGCGCCTAGTCTCATCCCCGCGCAGGCAGAAATCCGCCGGCCGTTGCCTGGTGTCGCAGAAAAGGCCGTGGGCAACGGCTAGAAACCCTGAGACAACAGAGATTTCTAAGCGCCCAATGTGCTACACTTATCCTCCCTCCACGCCTACCGGCGCACCAAGAGACGCACTCCTGAGCGTTGCAGAAAAGAAATGGTGCGACAGTTTTAGTCCAGAGAGCTTAGCATTCACCGTCAGATTACGCCAGCTTGACCATCACCTATGCGTAAGCTAAACTTGCCTGTGGAGCTCATCGTAGGGCGGTGTAGCTCAGCTGGTTAGAGCACACGACTCATAATCGTGGAGTCGGCGGTTCAAGTCCGCCCACCGCCACCAGAAAGAAGCCGTCCTGGACGGCACGAGCAAAGGGAGCCGGGTCCGGCTCCCTTTGCTCGTGCCGTTAAGCGACGCGCCGCTCGATCAGGGCTCGAGCCGCACGCCCCCGGCGCCGCCCACCACCTCGTAGTGCACCACCTCGGGCTCGAACTCGAGCAGGAAGTCGCGGTCCTCGGGGTAGTACTTGGCCTTCAGCACCTCGTCCCCGGCGAAGGCCCGGATCACCTCCTCGTCGGTCCAGTAGGTGAGGGTGACGAAGTGCACCGCGTCCTCGGCGGTGCGCTCGAGGATCAGTACCCCCAGGTTTCCCGGGGTTGTGCGGTAGTCGGGCACCGCCCTTTCGTTCAAGAAGCTGCGGTAGTCCTTGGCCTTCTCGTGCGGTACTCTTCCGTGCCACATGCGTACGATCATCTTCCCTCCCTTGTTCCGAACCGGTGTCCCCAAGCGAACGCCGCCAGCGCCAGCGTTCCCAGCACCGCCGCGGCTCCGAAGGCGGCGGAAAAGGCCTCGGGCGGGTAGGC